>ENA-OPYT01000195-OPYT01000195.1-human-gut-metagenome-genome-assembly--contig:-NODE-195-length-19763-cov-4.787635_pt1 | contig 19763 bp, 18 predicted proteins | sample MGYA00242636_ERZ504480 | MGnify/ENA primary metagenome ERZ504480 (study PRJEB26092, sample SAMD00036228) | human gut metagenome | host: Homo sapiens | study: EMG produced TPA metagenomics assembly of...
CAACGAGGCAAACCGGTCCGTTGTAAATTCACAGTTCCCGTAATGTTTAAATTGCAATAGCAGACATGCCAGTGTCCACTTCCCACTTGTCTCCATAAAGTAATCTCCAATATCCGGCATCCCGATAGCCACCACAATCGGGATGCCATTTTTTTAAGTATCAACACAACCATTTCCTTCTTCCATATTTTCTTTCCGCAGAGAAACAAAAACATTCAGCCCTCTCAGACTGTTACATAGAAAAACATCATTCTTGATAAAACCACACGATAATGAAATCACAACTCTTTGACATCAGAAGAGAATATAAGAAAGGCAGACTGACGCCGGGTAACCTCAACGACAATCCCCTTGAGCAATTCGACCATTGGCTGAACGATGCTATCCATAGTGATGAGTACGAGCCCACCGCCATGACGGTAGCTACAGCCTCGACAGACGGGCATCCCTCTACACGCACAGTGTTGCTGAAAGGGGTGGAAAATGGCCGGTTCATCTTCTTCACCAACTACGAAAGCAGGAAAGGCCGGCAACTGACTGCAAATCCGTATATATCCTTATCTTTCGTATGGCACAAACTGGAAAGGCAAATACACATTGAAGGAAAAGCTGAAAGATGCGCTCCTGCCGATTCTGACACCTATTTTGCAAGCAGACCTTACAAAAGTAAAATCGGGGCGAGGATTTCACCCCAAAGTCACGTCATTGGCAGCCGTATGGAGATAATGCGCGCGTTCGTCCGCGAAGCGGCAACATGGGTAGGGCAAAGTATCAAACGTCCCGACAACTGGGGAGGTTTTGCCGTCACCCCTTTCCGTTTTGAATTCTGGCAAGGACGGGAAAGCAGGCTACACGACCGTTTCCTCTATTCCCAACAAGCGGATGGCAGCTGGAAAAAGGAGAGGCTGGCTCCCTAAATACGGACAGACAAGCACTTCTCATCACAAATAAATCTTAAAAGGAGGAACAAAGCCGCAGAAACGCTGTTTGAAGGGGAAACTCTAAAAACAACAGTTATGAATTACGGTATCAGTATTCTTTTCAGGGCCATACCCTTGTTGATGGCCCTTTTCTGTTTCGGCTACGGAGCCTTTGTGCTCCACGAAGGAGTGGACTCGGCAAAATTTGTGGCCGGTCCGGTAGTATTTTCCTTAGGGATGATTTGCATTGCCTTGTTCGCCACAGCGGCAACAATCATTAGACAAATTATTCATACCTACAATCCGATAGCCAGATACGCACTTCCGGTTATCGGTTACCTGGCAGCCATACTCACAGTAATCTATGGTTGGAATTATATGCACGAAGCTGCCACGGCAAGCAATTTCGTAGCAGGACACGTGATTTGCGGAGTCGGTTTCATCACAGCTTGTGTAGCTACCACAGCCACAGCCTCCACCCGCTTCACCCTCATTCCCGCCAACTCGGAACGTACCGACCAGCTACAACCTGCCGATGCATTCAATTCCTCCCAGGGATATATCCTAATAGCAGTTGCCACCCTTATGGCAGTAATGGCATGGATATGGGCCTTCTGGCTATTGTCAAAAAGCAGCGGGCACAATGCATATTATGTAGCAGGCCATGTCATGGCAGGACTTGCTTGTATCTGTTCCAGCCTGGTGGCGCTGGTTGCAACCATCGTCCGCCAGATACGCAACAACTATACAAAGGCTGAGCGGAAACGGTGGCCAGCCCTTGTTTTGATAATGGGCAGCATCAGCATTCTCTGGGGACTTCTGGTCTTAGCCAACAGCAATCCGGCACTCTCCTCCACAGGATATATTATGATAGGTCTGGGACTGGTATGCTACAGCATTTCCAGCAAAGTCATCCTGCTTGCCGCCATCTGGCGGAACACTTTCAAGCTGGCCAACCGCATCCCGCTGATTCCGGTCTTCACAGCCCTGGCTTGTCTGTTTCTCTCCGCCTTTCTGTTTGAGATGGCAAACCTGCACAATGCCTATTTTGTACCTGCACGTGTACTGGCTGGTTTGGGAGGCATCTGCTTTACATTATTCTCCATCGTAAGCATTCTGGAGAGCGGCACATCTAAGTAAACATTTTCCCGCCATTGGCCTGAGCATCGAGGAACAATTCCACACGCTCGGCATGGTGGGCCACATAAGCTGCCGGACCGGTATCCCCGGAATCAAGAATATCGCGGACCACATCCGCCTTATTCTTGCCGGTAACAAAGAAAATAAGATTCTTCGCAGCAAACAAAAGGCAGCCGGTCATGGCTATGCGTTTCTGCCCATTATAGGGATTGACACTCACCTCATAAGGATGAAAGGAAGAAAGCAGATACTCCTGCCCCGGAAAGATAGAGGAGGTATGCCCGTCGTCTCCAGCACCGAGCAAAACGACATCGAAGGCCGGGAAGCCACCCCAAAGCGGAACCGTGCGGCAAACCAGCGTCGAATAGTTCTTTGCTTCAATCTCCGGGCGGTTCACTCCATAAATAGGGTAAACGTATTCATCGGGCATGCCTACTTCATCCAACAGCAAACGGCGCATGGTACCATAATTGCTCTCATAATCCTCTGCCGGCACACACCGTTCGTCCACCCAATAAATCCGCATCCGCATCCAAGGAGTCACCTCCTTGTATTCGTTAGCCCAAATGTCAAACATCAGCGAAGGAGTACTTCCCCCACTGAATGCAAAATAAAAGGTCTTTTCCGGTTCACGCTCCATCATCGCAATCAAATGTTCAATCAACGCATGCGCCGTAGCTGTAGCCGAATGGTAAACATAACTTTTCATAACTCGCAATATTCATCTGTATTAGTCAAATTCTTACACGGATTGGTCCACTCAGCACCATGTTCGTGCATCATTGCTTCACTTTCCAAAGGTCCCCACGTACCTACGGGATACCCATATAAAGGAGCATCCGTATGCTCTTTCCAATAACGCAACACGGGATCGAAAAAGCGCCATGAAGCCTCTACCGCGTCACTGCGGGTAAAGAGTGTAGGATCACCTTGTATGCAGTCCTCTATCAGACGGGCATAGGCATCGCCGGTAGGCAACCCGCCCAACTGGTCATAACTGAAGTCCATCATCACCTGCTTCACGTCAAATCCCGGTCCGGGAGTCTTCATGCCGAATTTCAGCACAATGCCTTCATTGGGTTGCAGGCGGAGAATCAGCTTATTCGCGCGGGGACAATGTCCACCCTCGCAACGGAACATCTGATGGGGCGTCTCACGGAAATGTACAACAATCTCAGTCACCTTTGTCGGCATTTGTTTGCCGGTACGGATATAGAAAGGAACACCCTTCCACCGCCAGTTGTTAATACCGATTTTCATGGCAATATACGTTTCGGTACGCGAATTAGGTGCCACGTTCTTCTCTTCCCTATACCCGGCTTTCGAGCCCGAAGCCGTATATTGTCCGCGGACAATGTGTTCCTCCAAATCCTCCTCTTTCAAGGGGGCCAATGACTCATAGACCTTCACCACCTCGTTGCGGAAATTATCGGCATTGAAAACGGCAGGCGGTTCCAATGCTGTGAGCGCCACAAGCTGTATGAGGTGGTTTTGTACCATATCGCGCAGGGCTCCGGCACCTTCATAGAATCCGCCACGTCCTTCGATACCCAGATTCTCTACGGCTGTAATCTCCACATAGTCTATATAATTACGGTTCCATAGCGGTTCGAAGATTCCGTTGGCAAAACGGAAGGCGAGAATGTTCTGCGCCGTTTCCTTACCCAGAAAATGGTCGATGCGGTAAATCTGATGCTCCTTGAAAACGGAAGCATAAATGCTATTCAGCTTTCTGGCTGACTCCAAATCGTAACCGAACGGCTTTTCAACGATGATACGCGTATCAGGACGGTTCAGACCGGCCGCCTTCAAGTGCAAGGGAATGACACCGTACAAGGAAGGTGGAGTAGCCAGATAGAACAGCAGGTTGTCCGGTTTCTTCTCACCGGTAAACTCTTGTAAACGTCCGTCCAGCAGATGATAGCCTTCAACCTCGGCAGGGTCCAAAGTCTGGTAATGCAGATGGCTGCAAAAATCCTTCATTTTATCTTCCACCTGCTCTTTGGAAGCTACAAACTTACCCAATTCACCCATTATATATTCTTGGTAACGGGCATCCGTATACTCGGTGCGTCCTATCCCCAGAATGGAGAATCCTTCCGGCAACCGCCCGCCACTATATAAAGTATAGAGCGCCGGCATCAGTTTGCGCTTCGTCAAGTCACCCGAAGCACCGAATATAACAATCACTAATTTCTTCATCATCTTCTCCCCTTTCTCACACATTGTATGTACCCGATTTCGTATCTCCTCCGTGTCCCGTCCAATTTTCATGGAAAAACTGTCCACGCAACTCGTCTGTCCTTTCAAAGGTATGCGCACCAAAATAGTCACGTTGCGCCTGAATCATATTGGCAGGCAACTTGGCAGACACCAGCGAATAGAAATAATTCAAGGCGGACGAGAATGCAGGTACCGGAAGTTCCTCTTTCATGGATTGTGCCACCAGATGTTTCCAGCCGGAAAGCAGCAGCTGCATTTCATTTTTGAAATAAGGTGCCAACAGCAGATGTTTGGGCTTGTCTTTAGCCTCGAAAGCCGTAGCTATGTCGTTCAGGAAAATACTACGGATGATGCAGCCACCCCGCCACATGCGGGCGATGGATGCCAAATCGAGGTTCCAGGCAAAAGCGTCGGATGCACGCTGCAACACAGCAAATCCCTGAGCATATGACACCAATTTGGAAGCATAGAGTGCGGAATAGATATCCTTCACCATCTCCGACTTGTTGTACACTGCCTGCGAGCGTCGGCATACAAATTGCTTGGAAGCCGTTTCACGCAAGCCCTTCTGTGCCGACAAACTACGTTCGAACACAGCCGTAGCAATCAACCCCAGCGGCATGCCCAGCTCCATCGCATTGATAACGGACCACTTGCCCGTACCTTTCTGTCCGGCAGTATCCAATATCTTATCTATCAGGTAACCTTCTGATTTGTCCTTATGACGCAGTATGTTGACGGTAATTTCAATGAGATAGCTACGCAACTTGCCCTCATTCCAATCAGCAAAGATTTCCGCCATCTGTCCATTGTCCAGACCCAGCAGATTCTTCATCACCCAATAAGCTTCGGCAATAAGCTGCATATCTCCATATTCGATACCGTTATGTATCATCTTGACGAAATGACCGGAACCGGCAGGACCAATCCACTGGCAGCACGGAGTACCGTCAGATGCTTTTGCCGCAATACTCTGCAGGATAGGCTTCACCTCAGGCCAGGCACTTTCAGAGCCTCCGGGCATGATAGACGCGCCGTTCAGTGCTCCTTCCTCTCCACCGGAAACTCCGGCTCCCACAAAACGGAAGCCTTTCTTTTCGGCCAATGCCACACGCCGGTTGGTGTCCTCATAATTGGAATTGCCACCGTCAATCAGGATATCCCCTTCGGACAAATGGGGAAACAGCTGTTCCATCAGCTCATCCACCGCACTGCCAGCACGAACCATCATCATTATTTTGCGGGGTATGGCAATGGAAATTACAAATTCGGCTATATCTGTATAGCCTTCAATTTTTTTCCCTTTGGCGCGGCCGTTCACAAAACGTTCCACCACCCCTTCTTCCACTCCCGGAACCGTACGATTATATACCGAAACATTCCATCCCTTATCTGCCATATTGAGGGCCAAATTCTCGCCCATAACTGCCAGACCGATAAGTCCAATGTCTGTTTTATTTAAATTCTTCATATTCATGTAAATTTTGTCTTTATATGGAAACAAAATGCTAACAGCATTTGTTCGTATGAATTACGAAAATAAAATAGTACTTTTGTCAGCGAAAGCCTATTTTTCAACCAGAAAGAAAACCAATGCTCATGAAGAACTTCCACATCGGATTATTGCCACGCATCATCATTGCCATTATCTTAGGTATACTTTTCGGAAATTTCCTACCGGCTTCGCTGGTACGGCTGTTCGTAACCTTCAATGCCATTTTCAGTGAATTCCTGAACTTCTCCATCCCCCTCATCATTGTGGGACTGGTCACGATTGCCATTGCTGACATCGGCAAAGGAGCCGGACGGATGCTGGTCGTTACGGCACTCATTGCTTACGGAGCTACTCTATTCTCCGGTTTTCTCTCCTACTTCACCGGTATGGCGGTATTTCCTTCCCTCATAGAAACCGGGGTACCGTTAGAAAAAGTCAGTGAATCTCAAGGCATCTTCCCTATTTTTTCCGTGGGCATCCCGCCCTTGATGAATGTTATGACCGCACTCGTACTTGCCTTCACACTGGGGCTGGGTCTGGCTCATCTGAAAAGTGAGGTACTGAAAAATTGCGGCACGCGATTTTTCAAGAGATTTGTCATCCGCATGATCAGTGCAGTGATATTGCCGCTGCATTCCCATCTATATTTTCGGTCCATTTTCCTCAACATTGACGCACAGTGGACAAGTATTCGGCATCTTGATGGTCTTTATTAAGATTATCGGTGTAATCTTCCTGCTTCACATCTTTCTCCTGGTATTCCAATACAGCATTGCGGCACTGTTTGTCCGCAAGAACCCTCTCAAACTACTGGGACGGATGATACCTGCCTACTTCACGGCTTTGGGCACTCAATCCAGTGCCGCCACTATCCCCGTAACATTGGAGCAGAGTCGGAAGAACGGCGTCTCTGCCGATATTGCCGGATTCGTCATCCCACTTTGCGCCACCATCCATCTGTCGGGCAGCACATTGAAGATTGTGGCATGCGCCCTGGCACTGATGATAATGCAAGGCATGCCCCATGATTTCCCTCTATTTGCAGGATTCATCTTCATGCTGGGCATCACTATGGTGGCCGCTCCCGGGGTACCGGGAGGCGCCATCATGGCATCACTGGGCATCCTGCAATCCATGCTGGGCTTCGACGAGTCGGCACAAGCGCTGATGATCGCACTATACATAGCGATGGACAGCTTCGGCACTGCCTGCAATGTGACGGGCGACGGGGCAATCGCACTGATTATCGACAAAGTGATGGGAAAGAAATAGTTTATATTTTGCCATCTCGTGGAAAATAACGAATATTGCAGTCCGAAAAGACATAATAACAAAAAGCATACATTATGAAGAAAGCCCTTATCTCCGGCATTACCGGGCAGGACGGCTCGTTCCTTGCCGAATTCCTCCTGCAGAAAGGATATGAAGTGCACGGTATCCTGCGTCGCTCTTCCTCTTTCAACACCGGCCGCATCGAACACCTCTACTTCGATGAGTGGGTACGCGACATGAAACAGAAACGTACCATTAACCTGCACTATGGAGACATGACAGACTCCAGCTCTCTCATCCGTATCATCCAGAGTGTGCAGCCGGACGAAATATATAACCTTGCCGCCCAAAGCCATGTCAAAGTATCCTTCGACGTGCCCGAATATACCGCCGAAACCGATGCCGTAGGCACCCTGCGCATGCTCGAAGCCGTACGCATTCTCGGTATGGAAAAGAAGACACGCATTTACCAGGCCTCCACTTCCGAGCTTTTCGGAAAAGTACAGGAAGTGCCGCAAAGCGAGACAACCCCGTTCTATCCCCGCAGTCCTTATGGCGTAGCCAAACAATATGGCTTTTGGATTACAAAGAACTACCGCGAAAGCTATGGCATGTTTGCTGTAAACGGCATACTCTTCAACCACGAGAGCGAACGCCGAGGTGAAACCTTCGTGACAAGAAAAATCACACTGGCGGCTGCCCGCATCGCCCAAGGCTTCCAGGACAAGCTGTATCTGGGCAATCTGGATGCCCGGCGCGACTGGGGATATGCCAAAGACTACATCGAGTGCATGTGGCTCATCCTGCAGCACGACACCCCCGAAGACTTCGTCATTGCCACCGGAGAAATGCATACCGTACGCGAATTTGCGACACTGGCATTCCGGGAGGTAGGCATCACTCTGCGCTGGGAAGGCCAGGGAGTGGATGAGAAGGGTATCGACACACAGACCGGAAAAGTCCTCGTGGAAGTCGACCCCAAATATTTCCGGCCTGCCGAAGTGGAACAATTGCTGGGCGACCCCACCAAAGCAAAAACACTGCTGGGATGGAATCCGAGGCAGACCAGTTTTGAAGAGTTGGTACGCATCATGGCAGAGCACGACATGAAATTTGTGAAGAAACTGTATTTAAGAAGCAAAGAGCTTTGAATGAACTATTAAACTTTCAGACAATAATGTTAGACAAAAATGCCAAAATATATGTAGCAGGCCACCGGGGACTGGTAGGTTCTGCCATCTGGAAAAATCTTCAGGAGAAAGGATACACCAATCTCATCGGCAAGACCCACAAAGAACTCGATCTGCTCGACGGAGTTGCTGTACGCCGCTTCTTCGATGAGGAGCAGCCCGAATATGTATTCCTTGCCGCCGCCTTTGTGGGTGGCATTATGGCCAACAGTATCTACCGTGCCGATTTCATCTACAAGAACCTGCAGATACAGCAGAACGTCATCGGTGAAAGCTTCCGCCACGGAGTGAAAAAACTTCTCTTTCTTGGCAGTACTTGCATTTATCCCCGTAATGCCGAACAGCCGATGCAAGAAGACGCACTCCTCACTTCTCCGCTGGAATACACGAACGAGCCCTATGCCATCGCCAAAATAGCTGGACTGAAAATGTGCGAAAGCTTCAATCTTCAATATGGTACGAACTACATTGCCGTGATGCCCACCAACCTTTACGGCCCCAACGACAACTTCGACCTGGAACGCAGCCACGTGCTCCCCGCCATGATACGCAAGATACACCTTGCCCACTGCCTGAAACAAGGCGACTGGAATGCCGTACGCCACGACATGAACCTGCGTCCGGTAGAAGGCATCAACGGCGACAGCAGCAAAGAGGACATTCTGAATATCCTCCGGAAATACGGCATCAGCGAAGAAGAAGTGAGATTATGGGGTACCGGCACCCCCTTGCGCGAATTCCTCTGGAGCGAGGAGATGGCAGATGCCAGCGTCTTCGTCATGGAACACGTCGACTTCAAAGATACCTTCAAGCCGGACGACAAGGAAATCCGCAACTGCCACATCAATATCGGTACGGGCAAGGAAATCACTATCCGCCAGTTGGCAGAACTGATTGTCAACACCGTAGGTTATCAAGGCCGGCTGACCTTCGACACTTCCAAACCCGACGGCACCATGCGCAAACTGACCGATCCCGGCAAGTTACATGCATTGGGATGGCATCATAAGATTGATATCGAGGAAGGTGTGCAACGCATGTACCGATGGTACTTGGGAAAGTAATTAGTGACGTCTGATTAGCCATGAATGTCATGCGGCACAAGGTGGGAGCTATATTGTTTATATTGCTGATACTTTTATCAGGTATCAGCCCAACCGTACATGCCATGATGGTTCCCGTGACCTATTCCGTTCGCGGCAAAGTCATCGACAGACAGTCCAGACAACCCGTGGCCTACGCCAACGTTTTCGTTGCCGGTATCCCCGGGAAAGGGGCTTCCACCGATTCACTCGGCACATTCAAGATAGAGCAGGTGCCTCCAGGCATTTATAGCCTTGAGGCATCCTGCATAGGATACCAGACTGTTTCCACCCCCGAATATATCGTTTCAGCCTCAACTCCGTTCATTGAGATAGAGATGGAAGAGGATGCCAATCTGCTGAACACAGTAGTGGTGATGCCTTCCCCCTTCCGGCGAAGTATCGAAAGCCCGGTCAGCATGCGTATCATCGGCCTGCAGGAAATAGAGAAAAGTCCCGGAGCCAACCGGGATGTCTCGCGCATCGTACGCTCCTATCCCGGTGTCTCTTTCTCTCCCATCGGCTATCGAAACGACTTGATTGTTCGGGGCGGTTCTCCTTCCGAAAACCGCTTTTATATGGATGGCATCGAAATTCCCAACATCAACCACTTTGCCACTCAAGGTGCATCCGGAGGACCGGTAAGCATTGTCAATGCCGACCTGATACGCGAGATTACATTTTATACGGGCGCCTTCCCCGCCAACCGCTCCGGAGCCTTGAGTTCCGTCCTCGACTTCCGCCTCAAGGACGGCAATCCGGACAAGCAGGCGTTCAAAGCCACCATCGGTGCATCAGAAGTCTCGCTCAGCGGAGCAGGACACCTGGGACAACGCACCACTTATCTGTTCTCTGCACGCCAGTCCTACCTGCAACTTTTGTTCAAGGCTTTGGGACTGCCCTTCCTGCCCAATTTCATTGACGGACAATTCAAAACAAAAACCCGTTTCAACAAGCACAGCGAGCTGACCCTGCTTGGTCTCGTAGGCATTGACAAGATGAAACTGAATACCGATGAAAAAGGAGAAGATGCCGAATATCTGCTCAGCTATCTCCCCACCATCCATCAGGAAACATTCACTCTCGGAGCCTCTTACAGACACTACAATGGAAGACACGTGCAATCCCTTATACTGAGCCATAACTACCTGAACAACCGCAATCTGAAATACCGCAACAACGATGACTCTTCCGAAGACAACCTGACCCTGCGCCTACGCTCCACAGAGCAAAAGACCACCCTGCGTTTTGAAAACCAGACGCGCTTGGGAGCATGGACCCTAAAAGAAGGAGCAGAACTGAACAACTCCATCTATACAAACCACAGCCGGCAAAGACTATACGGCAGTCATTCGGGTACGCTTTCCATCTACGAAACCTCACTCAACATCTTCGGCTGGGGTGCTTTCTTCTCTTCCGACTATACCACCGCCGACAAGCGTCTCGCCCTTTCCGCCGGTATCCGTATGGACGGCAACACTTACAACCGAAAGATGCGGCAGCTATGGAAACAGTTCTCCCCACGCCTCTCTGCATCCTACAAACTCTCGGAACAATGGACCCTGAGCGGAAGTACCGGCCTCTACCACCAATTGCCTCCCTACACCGCTTTGGGATATAAAGACAATGAAGAGCAATATCTCAACAAAGGCCTGAAGTACATGCAGGTCTTTGAAAGTAGCCTCGGTCTGGACTGGCACCTGCAAGACCGGTTCATGGTTTCTGCAGAAGGTTTCTTCAAGCGTTACAGCCGTATGCCACTTTCCCTTCAAGACAACATTCCGTTGGCATGCAAAGGAAACGATTACGGTGTCACCGGCAATGAAGCACTCGTCCCTACAGCCAGCGGCAGGGCCTACGGACTGGAAACCATGTTCCGCTGGCAGGCATCCGGCAAGTTCAATCTCGTATCCTCCTTCACCTTATACCGCAGCGAATACCGCAACCGTTCAAATGAAGACTTCATTCCATCTGCCTGGGACAACCGTTTCATACTCAACATGAGCGGTACATACAACCTGCCCCGGCGCTGGAGCATAGGAGGCAAGCTAAGCTATATAGGCGGCAGCCCCTACACTCCCTATGATGAAGACAAATCATCACTCGTAGAAGCATGGGATGCCAAAGGACAGCCCTACTACGACTATGCGTACTATAATACCGGGCGGCTGCCCAACTTTGCCCAGTTAGACTTGCGTGTGGACAAGTCCTTCTACTTCCATCACTGCATGATAGGAATCTACCTGGACATACAGAATATCACCGGCAACAAACTGAAACAGCCGGATGTGATAATGAGTACGGGCATCATCGAAAATCCGTCCGCTCCTGTTGCCGAACAGCGCTATAAAATGAAATACCTCAAGCAGGAAAGCGGCACTATCCTGCCTACTTTAGGTATAACTGTCGAGTTTTAGCAAATAGCCGCCATAAAAACTATTTTCCTTATAAAAGTTTGCTTTCTATATATAAACCCTTATATTTGCACAATTTTCAATCAAATGTGCAATTAAATATCATGGAACAAAGTTTTATCGCCTATATAGAGAATAGCATAAAGGAAAATTGGGATTTAGACGCTCTGACCGACTACAAGGGAGCAACCCTACAATATAAGGACGTAGCCCGCAAAATAGAAAAGTTGCATATCATTTTCGAGGCAAGCGGCATCAAGAAAGGCGATAAGATTGCCGTCTGTGGCCGCAACAGTTCCCACTGGGGCGTAACATTCCTCGCGACATTGACCTACGGTGCGGTAATCGTCCCCATCCTTCACGAGTTCAAGGCAGACAATGTACACAACATCGTGAACCATTCCGAAGCCAAACTGCTTTTCGTAGGCGACCAGGTTTGGGAAAACCTCAACGAAAGTGCCATGCCGCTGCTGGAGGGCATCATGATGATGGCAGACTTCTACATTCTTGTCTCCCGCAGCGAAAAGTTGGACTATGCCCGCGAACATCTCAACGAAATGTTCGGTAAGAAATACCCCAAGAACTTCCGCAAGGAACATGTCAGTTATCACAAAGACCAGCCCGACGAACTGGCGGTCATCAACTATACATCCGGCACCACCAGTTACTCCAAAGGAGTGATGCTGCCCTACCGCAGCCTTTGGTCAAACACCACTTTTGCTTTCGAAGTATTGCCGCTGAAAGCCGGTGACAAGATTGTCTCCATGCTGCCAATGGCACATATGTACGGACTTGCATTCGAGTTTCTGTATGAATTCGCCGTAGGTTGCCACATATTCTTCCTCACTCGCATGCCCAGCCCCAAAATCATTTTCCAGGCTTTCACCGAAGTGAAGCCTAACCTGATTGTGGCTGTTCCGCTCATTATCGAAAAGATTATAAAGAAGAGTGTACTGCCCAAGCTGGAAACTCCCGCCATGAAGCTGTTGCTGAAAGTACCCATCATTAACGACAAGATAAAAGCGACCGTACGCGACCAGATGATTCAAGCCTTTGGCGGAAACTTTACAGAAATCATTGTAGGAGGAGCTGCCTTCAACCAGGAAGTGGGAGCAGTTCTTAAAGATGATAGATTTCCCCTATACGGTAGGCTATGGAATGACGGAATGCGGCCCCATTATCTGTTACGAGGATTGGACCCGCTTCAAACCCGGTTCTTGCGGAAAGGCCGCACCGCGTATGGAGGTGAAAATCCTATCATCCGATCCCGAAAACATTCCGGGAGAGATTGTCTGCCGTGGTCCCAATGTCATGCTGGGTTACTACAAGAACGACGAAGCCACCGTGCAGGTACTCGACAAAGACGGCTGGCTGCACACCGGAGACCTTGCCCTGATGGATGCCGAAGGCAACATTAGCATCAAGGGACGCAGCAAGAACATGCTCCTCGGCCCGAGCGGTCAGAATATCTACCCGGAAGAGATAGAAGACAAACTGAACAATATGCCGTACGTAGCCGAAAGCATCATCGTGCAGCAGAACGAGAAACTGGTAGGTCTGGTTTATCCCGACTTCGATGATGCCTTTGCCCATGGGCTGAACAATGACGACATCGAACGCGTCATGGAGGAAAACCGTGTGGCACTGAATGCAGAACTGCCCGCATACAGCCAGATATTCAAAATGAAAATCTATCCTGAAGAATTTGAAAAAACGCCGAAGAAATCTATCAAGCGCTTCTTGTATCAGGAGGCCAAAGGATAAAGCCAATAGGGTTCAACCAATATGAAACAACTCCTTTTATTCTTCTTTACATCCCTGCTCATTGCAGGGACAACTCTTGCCCAAGAACATAATCCGGGCAGCGTACAGCCGGACACGATTCAGAAATCCTCCGAAAAATACTTTCCGGAAACAACACTCTCCACGAACAGACCATGGCCCGGTAGGTATCAATATCTCCTTATGGAAAAACATCTCCACACAGCGGACTGACACCGTAGGAAGCACCTGCTTCAATCTGGGTGTGTTCTCCTCCATGAACCGTCTGAATGGTCTCGGCATGAATATTCTTGGCAGTGTAACCGGCAGGGATGTGAACGGTGTACAGATGGCAGGTCTGTCAAATATGGTGGGGGGAAGCATGCGAGGCGTGCAGATAGCAGGAATTACCAACATCAATGGTAACAACCTTATCGGAGTATCCGTTTCGGGACTGGTAGGTATCAACGGAAATCATGCGCAAGGCATCATTATTTCCGGTCTGGCAAACATCAGTGGGGACTATAATCGTGGCGCCTCCATAGGCGGCTTGTTGAATATCAGCGGAGAAGGTGCTTCCGGCATACACTTTGCCGGACTCGCCAATATTTCCGGTGGAAATTTCAAAGGATTTTCAGGAGCCGGCCTGCTAAGCGTAATCGGTGAAGACTTGAATGGCATGCAGATGTCTGCCCTTGCCAACATCACTGCCGGAGATATGACCGGTGTTCAGGTTTCCGGCCTGGGCAATGTGGTGGGTGGTACAGCCCGAGGATTACAAATAGGTGCTGCCAATATGGCTATACGCGCCAAAGGGCTTCAAATAGGTCTATTCAACTACTACAAAGAAAAATTAGACGGCTTCCAGTTGGGATTAGTCAATGCCAATCCCCAAAACAAAAGTTCAACTGATGTTTTTCGGTGGTAATGCCACCAAGCTGAATGTAGGTGCCCGTTTCAAGAACCGGCTCTTCTATACCATCCTCGGCGGCGGTACCCAGTATCTGGATTTCGGCGATAAGTTTTCCGCTTCCCTCTTCTACCGTGCCGGTCTTGAATTACCGCTCTACAAACAGCTGTTCATCAGCGGAGATCTGGGATACCAACATATAGAAACCTTCAAGAACAAGGACTACGGCATTCCGGCACGTCTCTATGCCCTCCAGGCACGTGTCAATCTGGAATACCACCTGACCGAGCGCTTTGGCATATTCCTCACCGGCGGTTATGGCGGCAGCCGCTACTACACCCAAGGGAAAACCTATGACAAAGGCATCATTGTAGAGGGCGGGGTGACGATACTGAAATTATAAATTATTGTTTCTCCTTAATCAGCCCCGTCCTATACGCCACCAGCAGTTTCATCAAATCCTGAATCTGCGTAACGAGTTCACTTCCTTTATCCGTATCCTTCACCATCATACGCTGCGAATTGAATTCGACAACCAGGGTTGTAGACTTGATGTCTTGTCCTTCTTCAATGGCTTTCTGACGGCTCTGGAACGGCTCATGCTGCACCAACTGCAAGCCGTGGGAATGATATACCAGCGTATATCCCGCAATTCCCGTTTCCGGCTGATAGGCTTTTGAAAAACCACCGTCAATCACCAGCAGCTTACCATCCGCTTTGATGGGTTTCTCACCTTTAATGGTCTTTACCGGTACATGTCCGTTGATGATATGCGAATGTGGCCCCGGCTTCACGCCGAACTCTTCAAGAATGCGGTCACACACCTCAGCCTCGTTGCGCAAAGCATAGTAATGCCCTTTCGTCTCCTTATGCAATGTTTTGTCGGCCACAAAATAGCGTTCAAAGGTAGCCATCTTGTCTTTATCGAAGGAAGGGGCATCCGGTCCGCACCACATGTACCAGACATAATCCAGTGCAAACTGTTTCTCGTCCGAACCGTCCTCGTCAAAGTAAGCGGTACGTATCAGCTGGTCGGTCTTTTTCAGCAACTTACGTCCCCAGTATTCCTTTTGGCCGATGCGAACATGTTTAAAACTGCCGTCCGCATTCAGAGGCACGGAAGCATGATAAAGCAGGTTTACTGTTGCACACCAGATACATGCCGCCATACGTAAACAAGCAGCGCATGTGCTTCTTCATCTTCTCGCTGTTCATGAAAGAAGAATGAATCCGGTGCATCAGTTCGCGCTCTTCGTCCGACAGACGATACGGGTCCGCCGGGTCTACGGTGGGGAAATTCACATCGCGCAACGGATATTCCTTGCCTTCGTATACAAACACACCACGCTCGAAATCCACCAGATGCAGCAGTTTCCGGTTCTCCATACCGAACTCAGGACGGCGGCTGATGATTTCCGCCTCCAGTTTCAACTGGATAACCGTAATCGCCTTGTGCATCTGTGTAATCAGCCGCAAGGTCTTCTCATTGTATTCCGCATCGGCAAAGTTCAATTTTCGGCGCAAAGATGGTGCAAGGGTCATCCGCATAGGTATCCATGGCAAACGTTGCAAGCGGCAACAGATTGATGCCATAACCATCCTCCAGCGTTGCTAAATTGGCATAGCGCATCGACATACGGATTACGTTGGCTATACAAGCATCATTACCTGATGCGGCACCCATCCACAGAATATCGTGGTTACCCCATTGGATGTCGAAATTATGATAATCACAGAGAGTATCCATGATAATATGCGCACCCGGTCCGCGGTCGTATATATCGCCCACGATATGCAGCGAGTCGATGGTCAAGCGCTGGATAAGGTTGCACATCGCCACAATAAAATCATCCGCACGCTTCGTAGAGATAATGGTACTGATTATGACATTGATATAGGCATGTTTGTTAGGTTCGATGCTCGATTCGTGCAACAGCTCTTGAATGATATACGAGAACTCTGCTGGAAGTGCCTTGCGTACTTTCGAACGGGTATATTTGGACGAAACGTTCTGGCATACTTTTACCAACTGGTTCAGTGTTATCAAATACCAGTCATCCAGGTCCGTTTCCTGCTCCTTGATAAGTTGCAGCTTCTCTTCCGGATAATAAATTAACGTACAGATTTCCTTCTTCTCACTTTCGCGCAGTGTATGCCCGAATATTTCGTTCACCTTACGTTTCACTGCCCCCGATGCATTCTTCAGCACATGCTGAAAAGCCTCATACTCGCCATGAATATCCGTCAGAAAATGCTCTGTACCTTTCGGCAGATTCAGAATGGCCTCCAGATTGATGATTTCTGTACTGGCATCAGCAATGGTAGGAAAACTGCGTGATAATAATTGCAAATAACGCAAGTCATTGACAATACTTTCCGGAGTTATATTTCCCATAGTTATTTAATTGAATAATTGATAGTTGATAATTAATAGTGCCCTCCATTCCCCATTATCCATTAATGAAGAACATGAGCAGCACTTGGGCTATGATTACCCGTAGAAACATACACAGCGGATAGACCGTAGCGTACGCTACAGACGGATTGTCTCCCGGGATGGTGTCGTTGGCGTAGTTCAGCGCCATGGGGTTTGCCATGCTTCCGCACAGCATACCTGCCATTGTTCCGAAATCTATCTTCAGCCACTTGAAGGTAACGATACCCATAATCAATACCGGAACCACAGTCAGCGCAAAACCTATGGCAATCCATAACAGTCCTTCCGGCCGGAATACCGTATCGAAGAAATGGGCACCTGCATCCAGTCCCAGGCAAGCCAGATAAAGAGACAACCCCAATGCGCGGAGCATCAGGTTCGCACTGCGCGTAGTATAAGTCACCATGTGCATCCTCGGACCGAATGTCCCGATAAGAATACCTACGATGATAGGACCTCCTGCCAATCCGAGCCGTACGGGAGCGCTGATGCCGGGAATGGAAATAGGAATCGCTCCCAAAGCCAGACCGATGACAATGCCGATAAATACCGCCACCAGGTTCGGTTCCTTCAGGCTTTTCACTGCATTGCCCAGCACCTTCTCCACATTTTGTATGGCAGCGGCTTCGCCCACTACGGTCAGGCGGTCACCCAATTGCAAGGTCAGTTCCGCTGTGGCCAACAACTGCACGCCACTGCGATAAACCCGGCTGATATTGATACCGTAATGATTACGCAGATGGAGAGAGCCCAGCTTCTTGCCGTTCAGCTCCGGACGTGTCACCACGATACGTTGCGAAATCAGCTGGCTGTCAATGGCATTCCAGTCTATATCTTCCTTGTTCCAGTCGGTATGCTCCTGCTCGCCGAAGAGCACGGTCAGTGCCGGTGTATTTTTCTCCGAGGTAATCACCAGCAGGCGGTCACCTTCCTTTATAATCTTTTCCGAAGTAGGAATACTCACATTCCCATCCCGCCACAAGCGGGAAATCACAAACTTCGGATAGCTGTTCAGCCCGCCTATTTCCTTGATACTCTTGTTGAAGATGGCAGGATTGTGCACCTGGAACGCAACAATATAAGGCTTGTTCACATCATCCTTCTCTTTCAATTCCAGGTCTTCCTTATGCGCCAGCGTCTTACGGATGAACAGTACGGCCAGAATGACCCCTACCACCCCCAGCGGATATGCCACCGCACACCCCAAAGCAGGTGTACTGGTCTCCAATCCCATCTGTTTCAATGTCTGCTGTGCCGCACCGAGTGCCGGTGTATTTGTCGTGGCACCGCAAAGTATGCCCACCATATCCGGCAGGGATACTCCCAATCCATAGCTGCCCACTACAGTCAGCAGGGTGCCGATGAGCACTACACCCGTGGCGAGCATATTCAGCTGTACCCCTCCTTTACGGAAAGAACTGAAAAAGCCCGGTCCCACCTGCAAGCCCAAAGCATACACAAATATCACCAGCCCGAAGCTTTCCGCATAATTCAGCATCTGCGGGTCTATGGACAACCCGAAATGCCCGGCAATGATGCCGGCAAAGAATACAAACGTCACTCCCAATGAAATGCCGCAAACATGTATCTTTCCCAATCCCAATCCGATAGCGGAAATCAACGAGAGTACCACAACCGCCTGCAAGGCGGAGTGTTCAACGAATAAACTATATAGCCAGTCCAATGTGCATTCTATTTTACAGTTTCAAGCTGCAAAGATAGTGCAAACCTAATGCAAAATAAAACGAACCCGTCTATTTTTTATGCGGCAGCACTTCTAAAAAAGAGATACGATACAATAAATCCCTGCTGCCAGCAAAGCACTGACGGGGATAGTCAGCACCCAGGCGGTCATCAGACTCTTCGTAACTCCCCAGCGTACGGCCGAAAGCCGCTTCGTGGCCCCTACCCCGATAATGGCTCCCGTAATGGTGTGTGTCGTACTCACCGGAATCTTCAGATACTCCGTCAGATAGAGTGTAAACGCACCGGCAGTTTCCGCAACCACCCCTTCCAGCGGCGTCACCTTCGTAATTTTGGTTCCCATGGTCTTCACAATCTTCCACCCACCGGACATGGTACCGAGTGAAATGGCCGTAAAACAAGAGAATGCCACCCAGTCCGGCAGGTCATCAATACTGTTTATCCCCATTCCCAATCCTTCCGAATGCCCGGCTATCATGGCCGCAGCAATGATACCCATCACCTTCTGTGAATCATTCAGACCGTGCCCGATGCTGAACAAAGCCGAAGACACCAGCTGCAGTTTCTTGAACCACAACTCGGCCGTATGAGGATGCGCCCTGCGGCAAATATACAAGACCAACAACGTAAAACCGAATGCCACCACCATACCAATCAAGGGAGCCAGAAAAATGAATGCCGCAATCTTCAGAATGATACTCAGCTGGATGGCCTCAAAACCGTGTGCCATGATGGCAGCTCCGGCAAAACCTCCGATAAGCGTGTGCGAAGAAGAGGAAGGAATCCCCTTCCACCAAGTAAACAGATTCCAGGCAATGGCTGCAATCACACCGGCCAGAATGATAGGCAAAGTAATGTAAGGCTCCATCACCGTTTTCGATACGGTGTTGGCAATGCCGAAACCGCCGATGACACACTTGGCGATAAAAAGGCCACAAAATTGAAGAAAGCCGCCCATATCACCGCCTGAAACGGTGTAAGCACTTTGGTAGACACAATGGTGGCAATAGAATTGGCCGCATCATGAAAACCGTTGATATAATCGAATATCAGAGCCAGCACAATGATAATCACTAATAGTTCCATACATCCGTCCGTTTATGCGTATTTCACAATCAGGCTCCTCAAAATCTTGCCCACGTGTTCGGCTGCATCCGTCGTTTTCTCCAGCTCATACATAATCTCCTTGATTTTGATGAGTTCAATGCAGTCCTT
>ENA-OPYT01000197-OPYT01000197.1-human-gut-metagenome-genome-assembly--contig:-NODE-197-length-19444-cov-3.011700_pt1 | contig 19444 bp, 20 predicted proteins | sample MGYA00242636_ERZ504480 | MGnify/ENA primary metagenome ERZ504480 (study PRJEB26092, sample SAMD00036228) | human gut metagenome | host: Homo sapiens | study: EMG produced TPA metagenomics assembly of...
CCGCGAACACCCTTCACCCAGGACCGCACGCCCTTCCCGATCCCGACCAGTGGGCTGACACGCTCGCACGCGCGGTCGTCGAAGTCGTCACGGGAGCACGCCAGGCACCGCAGCTGCGACGCTGGCTCCCTGCCCGAGCTCTATGGGGCGCTGGCATCCGTGCACCTGTCCCCCTGCGCACGCGGCACACGTCCCGTCCACGTGCGCACCTGTCCGATCGACGCGGTCACCACCGAGGCGGCCGTCATTATTGCTACCGCCGCCCGCACGTACGCTCTCGCCCTGCGCCTGGAGGAGTACCACGGACGCTGGATGATGACGGCGCTGGAGCTCGCCTAACCCATCGACGAGGCCGCCCACGGGTAGCGCAAACGGGTGAGAGGCTCCCGAAAGAACCCCTCACCCGTATCAGCTAGCAATCAGCGGCGGCGACGCTTCTTAGCGGCCGCGCGACGCTCGGCGCGGTTACCGCCGGACGACGGCGCACCCGACTCGATGCCTTCGGCGGAGCTGTAGTTCACGCGGCTCGGTGCCTTCTCCCGGCCCACGTTGCCCATCACCGAGCGGGCGCGAGCCACGGCCTCGCGCGCAGCCTCGGAGGACGCGGACTCGGCGGCCGCCACATCTTCGATGCTCGGCTCGGACGGCGCAGGCGAGGCGGGGGCGGACTCGGACGCGACAGACGCGACGGACGCGGAAGCGATCGAGCCGCCGGCCTGTTCCTCGGCGGAGGCCAGGGCACGCTCGAACTGCTTGGCGTAGGAGAACACCTGCTGGACGGACTCCTCGCGGATGCGCTCGACCATCGCCTGGAACATCTGAGCACCCTCGTCCTTGTACTCGACGAGCGGGTCACGCTGACCCATGGCACGCAGGCCAATGCCTTCCTTCAGGTAATCCATCTCGTAGAGGTGCTCGCGCCACAGGCGGTCCACTACGGAGATGACGACGCGGCGCTCGAGGGTGCGCATGGGCTCCTCGCCCAGCTGTGCCTGCGCCAGCGGGTTCGCGTTCAGGCGATCCTCGGTGTCCGCGTAGACGGCGTGGATGTCGCCGACCAGCTGCGGTCACCGAGTCATCGCGAATGAGGGACGGCGGTGCCGCCGTGTTCCTCCAGGACCTCGTCGATCGTGACCGACGGCGGGTAGTAGCCGCGCAGGTTCTCCCACAGCGAGGGCAGATCCCACTCATCCACGGCCTTGTCGGCGATCGCCTCGTCGACCAGGCCGGTGACGAGGGACTCCATGAAGGCGCGCAGCTGCGGGCCCATGTCCTCGCCCTCGAGCACCTTGCGGCGCTCACCATAAATGGTCTCGCGCTGACCCGTCATGACGTCGTCGTACTTCAGGACGTTCTTACGGATCTCGAAGTTGCGGGCCTCCACCTGGTGCTGGGCCGACGCAATCGAGCGCGACACCATGCGGTTTTCCAGCGGCATATCCTCCGGGTAGGCACCCGAGGCCATGATGCGCTGGGCCATGCCCGAGTTGAACAGGCGCATCAGGTCGTCTTCGAGCGATACGAAGAATTGCGACGATCCGGGGTCGCCCTGACGCCCGGCACGTCCGCGCAACTGACGGTCCACGCGGCGGCTTTCGTGCCGCTCGGTGCCGATGATGGCAAGACCGCCCGCCTGTTTCACTTCGGGTGTCAGCTTGATGTCGGTACCACGACCGGCCATGTTGGTGGCGATGGTCACCTGGCCCGAACGTCCGGCCTCGGCGACGATCTGCGCTTCCAACTGGTGCTGTTTGGCGTTCAGTACGTTATGTTTGATGCCGCGCAGCTTGAGCATGCGGCTCAAAAGTTCCGATATTTCGACCGAGGTGGTACCCACGAGCACCGGACGGCCCTGTTCGACGAGTTTGACGATCTCCTCGATCACGGCGTTGTATTTCTCGCGCTGGTCTTGTAAACCAGGTCCTGACGGTCGTCGCGGATGACCTTGCGGTTGGTCGGGATGACCACGACATCCAACTTGTAGATACTCCAGAACTCCGATGCCTCGGTTTCGGCCGTACCGGTCATACCGGCCAGCTTGTGGTACATGCGGAAGTAGTTCTGCAGCGTGATGGTAGCGAAGGTCTGCGTCGCGGCTTCGACCTTGACGCGCTCCTTGGCTTCGATGGCCTGATGCAGCCCGTCCGAATAGCGCCGGCCGTCCAAAATACGGCCCGTCTGCTCATCGACGATCTTCACCTTGTTGTCCATCACCACGTATTCGACATCTTTCTCGAACATCGCGTATGCTTTCAGCAACTGGATGACCGTATGCACGCGCTCGGCTTTGACGGCGTAGTCGTTGATTACGGCATCGCGCTTCTGGGCCTTTTCCTCCGGAGTAATCTCCTCCTTCTCGATCTCGGCGATGCGGGCCCCGATGTCGGGCAGGACGAAGAAGCCCTCCTCGTTGAAATATTTCGACAGGGCTTCGTGGCCTTTGTCGGTGAGTTCCACCGAGTTCATCTTCTCGTCGATGACGAAGTAGAGGTCGTCGGTAATCTCCGGCATGCGGCGGTTGTTGTCCTGCATGTAGATATTTTCGGTCTTTTGCATCTGGGCCTTGATACCCTGTTCGGAGAGGAACTTGATCAGCGGTTTGTACTTGGGAAGACCTTTGTGGCTGCGGTAGAGCTTGATGCCGCCCTCTTCGTTCTTGCCTTCGCCGAGCAGCTGGCGGGATTCCGCGAGCAGGTTGGTCACCAGGTTTTTCTGGAGGTTGTAGAGGTGCTCGATGGCCGGGCGATACTGTTCGAAGAGCTGGTCGTCGCCTTTGGGGACGGGACCCGAAATGATCAGCGGGGTGCGGGCGTCGTCGATTAGCACGGAATCGACCTCATCGACGATGGCGTAGTGGTGCTTGCGCTGCACCAGGTCCTTGGGCGACGAAGCCATGTTGTCGCGCAGGTAGTCGAAGCCGTATTCGTTGTTGGTGCCGAAGGTGATGTCGGCCATGTAAGCCTTGCGTCGGGCGTCCGAGTTGGGCTGATGGCGGTCGATGCAATCGACCGTCAGACCGTGGAACTGGTACATCGGCCCCATCCATTCGGAGTCGCGGCGTGCCAGATAGTCGTTCACGGTCACCATGTGGACGCCTTTGCCGGCGAGTGCGTTCAGGAACACGGGGAGGGTAGCCACCAGGGTTTTGCCTTCGCCCGTCGCCATCTCGGCGATCTTGCCTTTGTGGAGCACCACGCCGCCGAAGAGCTGCACATCGTAATGGATCATATCCCAGCGGACGTCGTTGCCGCCGGCGAGCCAGTGCGTCGCATAGATCGCCTTGTCGCCCTCGATTTTGACGAAGTCCTTGGTGGCGGCCAGCTCCCGGTCGAAATCGTTGGCCGTGACTTCGACCGTTTCGTTCTGGGCGAAGCGGCGGGCCGTATCCTTCATGATGGCGAAAGCTTCGGGCAGGAGTTCGTCGAGTTTCTGTTCGATCTTCTCGTCGATGCGTTTTACCGTTTCGTCGATCTCCTTGGAGATTTTCTCCTTGTCGGAAAGCGACGTGTCGGGCAGTTCGAGACGGGCTTTCAGCTCGACGATACGGGCTTCGTCCGCAGCGATGAAGTTGGCGATCTGTTTTTTCAGGTTACTGCTGTGGGCACGCAGTTCGTCGTTCGAAAGCGCCTCGATCGTCGGATAAACGGCTTTGATTTTTACGAGATAAGGTTCTACTTCTTTGCGATCTTTGTCGGCTTTGGATCCGAAAAAAAGCTTGATTAAACTGGCGGCTATGTCCATATTTTCGATGTTGTTATTTCGTGTGGAAATTAAATCTGTCAAAGATATTCATTATTTCGGAAAATACAATACGAATTTGCCTCGAATAAGGCGGATTTTTCATTCGCTATCGGCGTCCGGGAGGGTCGCCTCGGCATATTCCGGACGGAAGGGCCGATATTTCCGGGAATCTTCGCCGTTTCCTGGGCGCTGCGTGTGCGGCGTGCGGGATTCTATTGTCGTTTCCGGGGGCTTTCCGGCTGTAAGCGGGACTTCTCCGCATCGGCCCGGCTGCGGCTTGTCGTCACCAGATAGACACCGCTGAAAATCAGCAATACGGAGCAGATTTTGGTCGGATCGAATGTTTCCATACCCCAACATACGGCCACTAATGTAGCGACCAGCGGCTGGATGTAGTTGTACATGCCGGCGACGGTCGGACGCAGGTTTTTTTGTCCGACGATGATCAGCATGTAACTCAGAAACGTGCTGCCGACGACGATGAATGCCAGGGAGCCGATCGCTGCTGCGGAAAGGGCCTGCCAATCGGTCGAAAGCAGGTCGCGGCCGGTGAAGGGCAGGATGCAGAGCGTGGCGAAGGTGAACATCCATTTCATGATGGTCGTGAGCGAGTAACGGGTGACGAAATTCTTGTACAACACGAAGTAGAGTGCGTAACTCAACTGCGCGAACAGGACCAGCAGGTCGCCCGCGACGGAGTGCCCTCCGGCACTGTCCGTATTTCCGCTGCCGAGGACCAACAGCAAGGCTCCCGAGGCTCCGGCGGCGATGCCGAGTACCTTTTTCGCGGTGATCGGTTCCTTGAGGAAAATTGCGGCGAGAATCATCGCCCACAACGGCATGCTCGTGGTGATGATCGAGGCGTTTACGGGCGAAGTCATGCCCACGCCCAGGATGAAGCTGCCCTGGTTGAGGACCACGCCCAGCAGCGATGCACCGAAGAGTTTGGCCAGGTCTTTCGGCGGTACGTGTTCGGACTTTCGGAAGAATGAAAGGATCCAGAACAGGATCATGGCGCCCACGATCCGCAGGTCGGTGACAGCCAGCGGTGTAACGATACCGCCGAGCATTACGAATTTGGCGACGGGGGACATCAGCCCCCAAATAGCGTTGGCGCCGAACATGGCGCCGTGTCCTTTCCAGTTGATCGTCTGCATGATTTTTACGGTAATTCGCCGGTCCCGGGACCGTTGCGAATCGGATTTTTTTGACAGTTGTTTTTTTATCCCCGCCGTCAGCTTTTCGGATTTTGAAATCCGACCGTCGTTATCCGCAGGCCGGGCTTTTTCCCAAATGATTTCCTTTGAAAAATCAGGACTGCCGGCAAAAGCGGAACAGATGGCTGCCGGTGGGAAGCGTATCCTCCCGATTATTGCGATCGGGTGATTTTATCGATGATCCGCCGCGCGACGGGACAACATTCGCAACGTTGTGCGGCGCAATATTCCCTCGACAGCTGGATCAACCCCTGCGTGTCGAATGCGTTGCGGGGATTGACTCCGGCTGCGATCCACGGCCTCGTGTATTTGTTCTCTTCGGCGGGAATACATTCCAGCAGGGCGATAGCCCGGTCGCGGAGTTCTTCGTTCTGGATGTAGGAGCCGTAAACGTATTGCAGGATGCTGACCACGTTGATACCGAAGACATCCGTTTTGTGCTGTCCGACCCGCTTGGGGTTCTCCTCCGGTCCTTCCGGGGTATGTCTGGCTCCGGACCAGTAGGGCGACGCTTCGGTACGGAACAGGCGGTTCACCTCCTGGCGGGTACGGCAGGCCAGCAGTTGCTCGAAAACGAAATCATGCTGCGAGAGAAACGAGGCCAGTTGCGCGATGCGCAGCCGCGGAAGGTTGCCCGGTCGGATATTGGCCGTTTTCCATGCCGAAGGGTCTATCGGTTCGATGTCGTATCGTGCACGGAAGTAGGCGAAGTCATCGCGCAGGCGACGGATGTAATCGTCCGGCCGAAAGGTGTCGAGCAGTCCCGAGGTGCCGAACAGCAGGGGCTTCGATCCGAGGCAGCGAATGTCTTTCCCGAAGCACCATCGTATAAGTAGCACGCCGGGCGAGCTCCGTATAGGTGTCCTGATTGGAGAGGTCGCCGATGTAGCGGAACAGCAGCGTGTAGAAGGTCTGGTTCCAGTCTGCCCCGAATACGGTAGATTTCTGCGGCTGCATCGTATTTGCGCCGGAGCCGGTCGTACACCAGCCCGGTCAGCAGGTCTGCGAGGTGCAGCGGATCGAGCGTCGTGAGGAATCCGGCGCAGGCATGGCCGGCGGCTCCGGTTCGGAGCCGTTCCAGGATCTCTGCCGTTTGGTCCGCGCGGGGTTCCACCGGTTACAACATGTTGAGTTCGAGCAGCGCCTCTTCGGACATCATGCTCTTGTCCCATACGGGATCGAACGTGAGGATGACATTGACGCTCTTCACGCCCTTGACTTTGGCGACCTGTTGATTGACGTCTTCGACCAGCATGTCCGCCATCGGACAGTTGGGGGCGGTGAGGGTCATGCGGATATTCGCCACACCGTCCGGTTCGTAGTCTATTTCGTAGATCAGCCCCAAGTCGTAGATATTGACCGGGATTTCGGGGTCGTAGATATTCTTGAGCGTGGCGACGATATCTTTTTCTACCTGTAAAATCTCTTCTGGTGTCATGTTGCGTAAGAGTTATTTTTTTGAAAAAGCGAGCGCATAGAGCCGCATCTGCTTGATCATGGCCAGCAAACCGTTGCTCCGCGTAGGGGAGAGGTTGGCGCTCAGGCCGATGGCGTCGATGAAATAGAGGTCCGTGTCGAGTATCTCCTGCGGCGTCCGACCGCCCAGCACCCGGATAAGCAGTGCGATGATTCCTTTGGTGATGATCGCGTCGCTGTCGGCCGTGAACCAGACTTTGCCGTCTTCGTAACGGGCGTCGATCCAAACCCGCGACTGGCAGCCCTGGATCAGGTACTGATCCGTGCGGTGCTCGGGTGCGATGGCCGGGAGCGTGTCGCTCAATCCGATCAGGTATTCGTATTTGTCGAGCCATTCATCGAATACCGAAAATTCTTCGATGATCTCGTCTTGTCGTTTGTCGTTTGCCATGGTTAAATATTGCTTGAAATAACTTCTTCGAGTACCGTTCCCTCCGAAGCCGCCGGAGCCTCGATACCGAGCAGACGGCAGAGCGTCGGGGCGACCGCCGTCATATCGACGGGGCGGTCTATCTGCCGGGGAAGGATGCCTGCGCCGTAGAAGATCAGGGGAACGCGGGTGTCGTAGCCGTACATCGAACCCGACGAGGAGCGTTTGTGGTCGTGCTCTTCGATCCATCCCGGCATCAGGTTGATGATGACGTCGCCCGAGCGGCGGGGATAGAAGCTGTTCTGCATCTTGCGGGCATAGCCGCTGCCGAAGTAGCTGGTCCGCATGGCCGTAGCCGAGAGAGCGTGCGAAACGCCCCGGAACTGCATGGCGAACGTGGCCACTTCGTTCTGAATATCTGCCAGGCTGAGGTCTTTCTCATACACGAGGTTGTGATTCAGGTACAGGCATTTGTCTTCGTACTCCAACACCCAGTTGCCCGGTCCGTAGCGGGCGCTGAGAAATCCGTTTACGATCACTTCGAACTGGCGCGTATTGAACCTGTCGCACGCTTCGCGGCCGAAATCGTAGGAGGGGCTGCTGCCGTGATCCGACGTGAGTATGACGAGTACTTCATGAGGCTTGAACAGCGTATAAACGTATGTCAGGAACTCTTCCAGATCTTGATCGAGCCGGTAGTACATGTCTTCGGCTTCGATCGATTCGGGGCCGTAGGCCTCGCGGATCGCACGCGGGGCGTCGAGGCAGATGTTCAGCAGGTCGGTCCGGTCCCGTTTGCCGAGGTCGAGTTGTGTCAGGGCCGTTTTGGCGAATTGAAGCGTCAGGCAGTTGCCTGCCGGCGAATACAGGATGTTGTCGTAGCGGCTTTCGGAAGGGGCTTTCGACGAGATCCGTTTGACGGCGTCGGCCGAGGTGTCGGCCGAACGCTTTTTCTTGGCCATGGAACTCATCAAGACGATGTCCGAACAGCGTTTGTTGCGGTATTTGTCGTCGTTCAGCAGGGAGTGCCACGGTTCGCCGATGTAAGAAAGGTAGAGTTTGTCCGCATTGAATCTTTTGACCCAGGCCGGTAAAACGGGCAGGTAGTAGGTGGAGGTGGTCCAGTTGCAGGAAACGCTGTCCATCCAGAAGGTCATGCCTTCGCGTCCGCCCATCACCACGGCCGAAATCGGGTCGAGAGCTACGGTTACCGACCGACTGTCGGGAGATTGCCGGAGCAGGGCCTCCCCGACGGTCGGGGCGATCAGGTTGCGGGGCGAGTAGGCGCCGTTGCCGTGGTAGTATTCGGGATCGCGGACGCTGGGGTCGTCGATGAGCCCGACCGTTTTATTGACGATGTAGTCCCGCCAACGGGTCGAAATCACGCCATGCGTCGAGGGCATCGCTCCCGTGGTGAGCGTGGCCAGCGATACGGGGGTCGAAGTTTGCTGATAGTCGTAGGAACCTTCCGTGAAGCGGGCGCCGCCCTCTGTCAGACGCAGAAATCCGCCCGTGCCGAACTGGCTCCGGTAACGGTCGATGTCGTCCGGACGCATGGAGCTTACGACTAAATTGATGACCAGACGGGGCGGAGTGTTTGCGAGGATCGGCAGAACACCCGGCAGCAGGAGCAGGACGAGCAGGATTTTTCTTCATTTTTTCGCGTGTGACTATCGAACGGCCAAATTATGAATTTATTTAGTAATTTTCTTCATTTGTTTTGTGCCGTCCTTCAAAAAAAGAAATCGAATGCCGGAGCCGGATTTCATTCTCGGTTTTCCAGCAGTGCGAAAAATTCGCCGGCCTGCCGTCCGTCGATGAATCCGTGGTGTACGTCGAGCGATACGGGCATCGTAAGCCGATCGCCGGACCGGGTCAGTTTCCCGGTGGAGATGCGGGGTATGGAGTCGCCTCGATTGGCCGACCGGGCATGTTTCATTTCCGTAAAGGCGAACCAGGGAACAGCCGAAAAATAGATCAGATCCGTGCGCCCGGCTCCCGCTCCCAGACAAAGACCGTCCGCTGCCTTTACGCGTTCCGTTTCCCGCTCGGCCGCCCGGATGAATTCGTGCAGGTCGGAAAAGTACTCGAAGAACCCGTAGCCGAAGCTGCCGTCCTCGCGTCCGATAGTCGGGCTCGCGTGGATTCGGTCGTAACAGACCACTTCCCCGTTTTCGATCCGGTATCGGAATGCCTCGATCCGGGTTTACGGCCGTTAGAATACGGTGCAGGGAACAGAGGAAGAACGAAGTACGCCTCTTCTTGGCTTCGAGGTAGCACTCCGTAAAATCGACCGGAACGACCGTTCCCCAGAAGGGATCGTCCATTCCGTTGAAAAATTCATAATGTTCGCGTCTTTTCCAGGTCGTCGTGTCGATTTTGTACTTCATATCGTTTTTATAGAAACTGGTTGAAAAATTCTTTTTCCCGGCTGAGGTCTATTTCTGGAAGCGATTCAATGATTTCCAGTTGTTTGCGGCAGAATCGACGGTATTCGTCGCTTTCGGGGTGTAGCGGCCGGTGGCCGGCGGCGGTCGTCAAGGCTTCGACTTGCGGGAGTTTTCTGCGGGCCTCCTCGGTGAGGGTCGCTGCGGTGAAGAGTTCCCAGATGTATTGCTGTGCCTGTTGCGAGGGGTGTACCAGATCGTCGGCATAAAAACGGTAGTCGCGCAGGTCGTCCGTGAGGATTTCGTAGGCGGGGAAGTAGGCCGAGTCTGCATGTCGGCGGCAGATTTCGTCGATGGCCAGGCGAAGGGTCGCTTTGCTCAAAAAGTTGTCGGGCAGACGTCCCCGAGGTGCCGGACGGGACTGACCGTGAGGATCACTTGCTTTCCGGCGAGCGGGCCTGCCTGCAGATCGTCGTAACGGGCGACGATCTCTTCGACGGTCAGACGCCGGCGCCGAAAGAGTTCTGCAGGTTGCTTGTGGCAGTTGGCCACGATCTCTCCGGTCGAGCGGAGCTCGTACACCCACGCCGTCCCGAAGGTAAGAATCACGCGGTCGGCTTCGCGCAGGGCGCTGGCTCCTGCCCTGCGGGCCAGATTCATTTTCGAGAGAGCCATTTTCTGCGAACCGTCCGAAAAGCTCCGTGAAAACCGTAGTGGAACCAGAGCCCGTTGCGGCAGCCGAGTTCTTCGGGGACGACCTCTTGCGGCGCGGGCGTAGGATTCGAGGGTTGCAGCGAGCGAAAGGGGGTTGAACAGGATGCCGGAGGGATTGCTCGTGATCCGAAACCGGGCTCCGGACAGCCGGCCCGAGATGTGTTCGGCGAAGCAGGATCCCAACGCCAGCAGACGGTTTTCATAGCCGATCCGGACGGAGAGCGGCGCGATTCGTATTTCAGTGCGGAATTTCATGCCGTAAAGATAGACGGAAACGGCGTAAAACGGAAATTCCCGACAGGGAGCTTTTTTCGAGCGGAAAACAGAGGAGGGGGCGGGAAACAGAAAATAAATTTTCGATCGCTCTCGCCTTTCCCTGTCTTTGACATAGTTTTAGATGGGATGCGCCGAGAGAAAACTGCGAACAAGTTCCCGTTTTCTCCCGGCTTTCACTATCTTTGTCATATGATTCGCAAGGCAAATTGTAAGATCAACATCGGGCTGGACGTGCTGTGCCGTCGTGAGGACGGGTATCATGAATTGGCGACCGTAATGATTCCTGTGTATGGACTGTACGATGTCGTCGAAGTGGAACATGCAGCGCAAACTTCCTTCCGGTCGAGCGGCCTTACAGTCGATTGTTCGGATGCCGATAATCTCTGTATGAAGGCCGTACGGCTGATGCAGGCATGTTACGGTGCGGGCGATGTTTCGGTTGCGCTCGACAAGCGGATACCTTTCGGTGCCGGGCTGGGGGGCGGATCGTCCGACGCGACCGCCGTAATCTTGGCGCTCGATGAATTATTCAGGTTGAAGCTTCCGGAGCGGGAGTTGATCGACTGTGCCGCAGCACTGGGAAGCGATACGGCCTTTTTCGTGCGCAATACGCCCCAACTTTGTACGGGACGCGGCGAGGTGATGACTCCCGTGAAACTCGATCTGCGGGGGCTGTGGATCGCTGTGGTAAAGCCTGATTGCGGTGTTTCCACGCGCGAGGCTTATGCCGGGATTCGGCCTGGCGTTCCTGCCGTCCCGCTTGCGGAGCGGATCGCCCGACCTGTGACCGAATGGCAGACATTCCTGAAAAACGATTTCGAACCCCATATTTTTGCCGCCCATCCGGAGATTGCCGCAGCCAAAGCCGCGCTTCTGGATGCCGGAGCCGTTTATGCCGCCATGTCGGGTTCCGGATCGGCCGTTTTCGGGCTTTTCGATGATGAAGAAAAGGCGCGGAGCCGAAGCCTCACGCCTTTTGTCTTTCCCTTACAATAAATAAAACGTTGCCGTTCCGCTGCCGGTTTATTGACGGTTGCACGCCTTGACGGGAATCTTCTCGATGCGTCGCTGGTGACGGCCGCCTTCGAAATCGGTGGCGAGGAACTCTTCGACGAATTCCACTGCCTGGTCGTTGGTGATGAAACGGGCGGGCAGCACGATCACGTTCGCGTTGTTGTGCTGGCGGATCAGGTGGGCGATCTGCTTGTCCCATACGAGTCCCGCACGGATGCCCTGGTGCTTGTTGAGGGTAATGGCCATGCCTTCGCCCGAACCGCAGAGTCCGATCCCGCGCTCCAGCTCCCCGCTTTCGATGGCATTGGCCAGCGGGTGTGCGAAATCGGGGTAATCGACGCTCTCCTCGGATTCGGGGCCGAAGTCGAGGACATCCCAACCCTTCGCAGCCAGATAGCCTACCAGAAATTCTTTCATTTCATAGCCCGCGTGGTCGCTGGCGATACCGATTTTCTTTTCCATAACGTATTTGTTTTTAGTTGATACCTCGTGTACGGCAATATTTCTGCCGCGATCGCTTGCCCGTGTTCCGGGCGTTTTCTGAAAAAACCGTTCGGACTTGTGTGCCATTCCGAATGATTTTCTCCATATTTTACAAAGTTACGGAAAATAATTCGAAATCGGCTGTCTTTCGCAGACTTTCGTATCGGGATAAAACGGCGACGGTAAAGTACGGCCGACGGACTCCTTTTTCGACGGAGCCCGTTCGGTGCAAGGCATGTTGAGAGACCTGTCGTTACATTTTTCCGTTCATTCGGGTGTTTGCGGCCCGATATGGTGCGAATGACGTTGCAAATCGTTTCTACGATCTGTTCATCGCCGGAGATCGAACTGTCGAGCATCATGTGATAGTAGTGACGTTCGCCCCATTCGCAGCCGGTATAGTGCAGGCAGTGTTCCCGCCGCTCCTGGTCGATACGTTTGAGCAGACTTTGAGTCCGGTTGTCAGCCACGCCGTATTCGGACGCTATGCGTTTCCGGCGGGTCGCTTCGTCGGCGTAGATGAAAAGATGTAAACAGGCGGGGCGGTCTTTCAGTACGAAGTTGGCGAGCCGACCGACGATAACGCACGGTTCTTGGCAGGCGATGTTGCGTATCACCTGGCTCTGTGCGCGAAATACGGCGGTCTGTACCGGGTCGTCGTACATCAGTCGTCCGCTCACGGTTTGTTCGCTCTCTTGTACGGTACTTTCGCCTAATCCGCTTTGCTGCGCGGTCAGCGAGATGAGTTCTCTGTCGTAGAATTTCACGCCCAGCCGTTGCGCCAACCGTTCTCCGATGCGATGTCCTCCGCTGCCGTATTCACGCGAAATAGTGATGACGAACGGCAAAGATTTACGGGCCGACAGGCCGGGACGGTCGTCATCGGAGTTCAGGCCCGTTCTGCGGTTCTGCGGATTGAACGACGAGGCGTGACGGCGTCCGAAGGCGTAGTAGTAGCCTGACGACAGCAGACACGGTACGATCATGCAGAGGAACATGGCGTCATAACCCAGTTGCTTCACCAGTATGCCTGCCAGGAAGCCGCCCGACGCAATACCGAAGTCGAAAGCCACGAAAAACGTGGAGCTTGCCGCCCCGCGCCGTTCGGGTGCTACGGCGTGCATCGCCATCGTCTGTAAGGAGGGCTGGATGGCGCCGAAACTGTAACCCAGCAGAAGAGCCGACAACAGGTAGCACGGTACGTTGTGCGCGAACACCAGCAGCAGAATACCGATCACGATGGCTGCATTGCCGGTGTAAACCAGCCTCGCTTCGCCGTACCGATCGACGGCACGCCCCAGCAGAATACGCGTGGCTACGGTAGCCAGTGCGATGAAGATAAAGTAGATTCCGCCTCCGGGCAAGCGGCAGGAGGCGGCGTAAATCGCCACATATACCTCCACTACGCCATACGCCATCATGAAAAAGAACTGCGTGACGGCGGCGGGCAGGGACATCGGCTCGAACAGCTCCCGAATGCGCAGCGGGGCGTCGGATACCGCGTAGTTGCGGGACCGAATCCCCATGCCTGTCAGCAGGGCCGCCAAAGCCGTCAGCGCAGCGATGGCGAACAACGGTCGGAATCCCCAGGCGTTCATTACCGCCAGCCCTAATGCAGGAGCTACGGCGGTGGATATGGCCATCGAAAGTCCGTACATTCCCAATCCTTCGCCCATGCGTTTGTGCGGGATGATGTCCGTCACCCAAGTGGAAGAGGCATTGCTCGAAGCTGCATGGAACACGCCGTGCGCCGTGCGCAGTATAACGGCCGTCGCGATGCCTGCCGATACGAAATAACCCATCGGGATGAGTGTCATGCCGATAAGTCCCAGTACCAATATCGCGTATCGTCCCCGCGTGTCGATGAGCCATCCCACGAACGGTCGCGATACGATGGAAGCGATGCTGAACAGTGCCGTTGCCAGTCCGATAGTTACCGCATCGCCGCCCAAGTAGGTGACGAAGAAGGGGAAAGTAGGCAGCAGCGCATGAAAATTTACGAAAATAAAGAGATTCACCAGGCAGATTCTTAAGAAAGAACCTGTCCACAATCGATCTTGTGTCGTTGTTCCTTTCATATTTTTTCGGTTGAGTTATGGCAAAAAAAAATGTGTCTGAACAGATAAATCGCAACTGGATTTACGTGTTCAGACACTACTCGTTGTTCTCTTTAACGTCCGCAAAGATACGAATAAGCCGCGAGCAAAAGCAAATTTTTTGCATTTTGCCGAAGCGAAGTATCTAACGCGAAGTCAAAGATATAAAAAAATCTGAATGTAAAAAGCGAATTTTTGCAAATGACCGGAAACGAAGCGTTTAAGGTCCACCCGAATATGAAAAAAACTTGTCGGGCGGACGTGTTTTCGCAAAAACCGCTAATTTTACTGCGTGAAAACTTTGGGAGCCATACTCGGAAGCTTCTTTCTGGGACTGGGTATCGTCGGTGTCTTCGTGCCGTTGCTGCCGACGACGCCTTTCCTGCTTCTCGCCGCAGCCCTTTACGTTCGTTCTTCGCCACGCCTCTATGCGTGGCTTCTGAACCAGAAGCATCTGGGACCTTATATCCGTACTTTCGTGAAAACCGAGCAATACCTTTGCAGGCGAAGATCGTTTCCGTGTCGTTGATTTGGCTGACGATGGGTATTGCATCTTTCGGGTCGTCGATGCATGTGGTGGGCGCAGCTCGGGCTGTTTCTGCTCGCAGTCGGAACCAGTTGGCACATCCTTTCGTTCGCTACGTTGAGGAAGAAGGAGTAGTCTTCCACGTTTTGCGTTGCGTGTCGAGTACGACGATGCTGACGGCCGCAACGACCAGTCCCACGCCCAGGGCGCTTGTCCAGCCGAACCGCTCTCCGAAGACCGTTGCACCGATGGCTACTGCCGTCAGAGGTTCCAGTGCCCCGAAAATCGACGTGAGCGTCGGCCCGATGAATTTGATCGCCCTGACCAGCGTGATGTTGGAGATCGCCGTGGCCGGGAGCGCCAGTCCGAGAATGGCGAGCCTCTCTTTTCCGTCGGTCACGAGCCGGACACCGCCCGTGAACATACCTCCGCAGAGAAACAGCAGAGCTCCGAAGGCCATGACGTAAAAGGTCAGGGTGGTCGATTCGACCTGCGCCGCGCGGCTCTTGCGTACGCCGATGATATAGCCGGCATAGGCGAATACCGAAACGGCGGCAGCAATGGTCCCCGCCGTGGTATCTCCGCCCCGGCTGCCGATTCCTCCGGTAGAGAGGAGGGCGACACCGGCCAGCGAAACGCCGATGGCCGCTGCCGTTCGCCACGAGATACGTTCGCGGAAAAAGAGTGCCATGGCCAGGGCGACGGCCAGCGGGTACATGAAATGGATGATCGAAGCGACCCCGCTCGAGATATTTTGATAGGCGATCACCAGACTCAATGATGTCGCGGCCCGAAACAGGCTCAAGAAGAATACCGTGCATAGCTCCTGCCGGGAGATGCGGAACCGGCAGCCGCCGGCGAGTCCGATGATTCCCAACGTCAGGGAAGCTACTCCCCAACGGTAGGAGAGCACTTCGAACGACGAGAACCCGTCCGAGAGCAGGAGAATCGAGAACAACGGAGCTAGTCCGAAGGTCGAGGACGACAATGCCGCATAGATGATACCCTTGAAATTCTTCATTTTATGCCAGATATCGTTCTGCGACGCTGATGAGGAATCCCAGCAGCAGGGCATTGAGCAGGATGACCGGAGCCGCCTTACGGTCTTTGCCCGTGAGGATCAGTACGACCGGCAGAGCCATCATGAGAGTCACGGCCATACCGTCCGCCCACCAGGGCAGGTAAGGCAGGTTGCTGTAAAAGACGATCGGTCCGGCAAAAAAATATTGGAGGAAGGCCGACAGGCAGGAGCGGAACGAGAGTTTTTGGGCGATCATCGGGATGATGTCCAGAGCGCCTGCCACGGCACCCGTCATAAGAGCCAGCGTGAAGTGATCCATGGACTATTTCGATGCGCGTTTGCGGTCTGTTTCGTTCAGCAGGATCTTGCGCAGGCGCATGGCGTGCGGAGTGACTTCCACGTATTCGTCCTCCTTGATGTATTCGAGGGCCTCTTCGAGCGAGAATACCTTGGGCGGGGCGATCGAGGTTTTTTCGTCCGATCCCGAAGCGCGCATGTTCGTGAGCTGCTTGGCCTTGGTGACGTTTACCGTGATGTCGTTCTGGCGGGTGTGTTCGCCGATCACCTGGCCTTCGTACACCTGTTCCATCGGAGAGATGAAGAAGCGTCCGCGGTCCTGCAGTTTGTCGATCGAGTAGGCGTAGGCCGTACCCGTTTCGCCCGAGATGATCGAGCCGTTGACCCGCATTTCGATTTCGCCCGTCCAAGGTTCGAATCCTTTCAGGCGATGTGTCATGATCGCTTCGCCGGCCGTTGCCGTGAGCATATTGGATCTCAGACCGATGATACCGCGCGAGGGAATCGTAAATTCGAGCCGCGTACGGTCGCCGTTGGTTTCCATGTTGGTCAGGGTCCCCTTGCGTTTGGTGGCCAGTTCGATCACTGTCCCCGAGTACTCCTGGGGGACAATCGACGGTCATCTCTTCGATCGGTTCGCACTTCTTGCCGTCGATCTCCTTGACGATGACCTTGGGCTGTCCTACCTGGAGTTCGTAACCTTCGCGACGCATGGTTTCGATCAGCACCGAGAGGTGCAGCACGCCCCGTCCGAATACGATGAAACTGTCGGCGTTGGCTCCCGGTTCGACGCGCAGGGCGAGGTTTTTCTCCAGCTCGCGGTCGAGGCGCTCCTTGATATGGCGGGAGGTGACGTATTTGCCGTCCTTGCCGAAGAACGGCGAGTTGTTGATCGTGAAGAGCATCGACATCGTAGGTTCGTCGATGGCGATCGGGGGCAGCGGTTCCGGATTTTCGTAGTCGCAGATCGTATCGCCGATTTCGAATCCGTCGATGCCGATCAGGGCGCAGATTTCACCGCAGGGCACTGCATCGACCTTTTTCTTGCCCAAACCTTCGAAAACCATCAACTCCTTGATACGGCTCTTTTGCATCGTCACTCCGTCGCGTTTGGCCAGGGTGACGTTCTGTCCGGTCTTCAGCTCTCCGCGCGTCACTTTACCCACGGCGATACGGCCGATGTAGGAGGAGTATTCGAGCGAGGTGATAAGCATTTGGGGCGTGCCCTCTACGACGGCGGGTTCCGGAATTTCGTCGAGGATGGTGTCCAGCAGCGGAGAGATCGAGTCCGTCGGCTGATTCCAGACGTGGGACATCCAACCCTGTTTGGCCGAGCCGTAGATGGTTTTGTAGTCAAGCTGCTCCTCCGTTGCTCCGAGCGAAAACATCAGGTCGAAAACCTGTTCGTTGACCACTTCGGGACGGCAGTTGGGCTTATCGACCTTATTGATTACCACGATGGGTTTCTTGCCGAGCGAGAGGGCTTTCTGGAGGACGAAACGGGTCTGGGGCATCGTTCCTTCGAAAGCATCGACGAGCAGCAGTACGCCGTCGCACATGTTGAGCACACGCTCCACCTCGCCGCCGAAGTCGGCGTGGCCCGGGGTGTCTATAATGTTGATTTTACAGTCTTTGTAGATGACGGATACATTCTTCGAGAGGATCGTGATGCCGCGTTCGCGTTCCAGATCGTTGTTGTCGAGGATGAGTTCTCCGGAATTTTTGGCATTGTCGCGCAGCACGTGGCTCTGCATGATCATCTTATCGACCAGTGTGGTTTTGCCGTGATCGACGTGGGCGATAATGGCTATATTGCGAAGTTTTTGCATAAAGGGAATTTTAGGTTACAAAGGTAATGAAAATGAGAACAGAGTGTGATGGCCGTGTTCGTTTTTTATAGAATTCCTCTCGATTTTCTGCAAAAGGAGTGGATGTATCGGGGTGTCATGCTGCGGATTATGTCTCCCGGTCGCTTCTGTTTGCAGGGGCGGGCATATCGATTCCATCCTGTTTCGATGCGGGAGGCGTGGCAGGTCTGTTTCGTACGTTCGTTCCGGAACTCGAAATGCGGTTTCCCGCCTTTCGGTCCGAGCGACAGCCGGTCGGGAGCGTGTCAGACACAGCGAACCCGAACGCAGATGCGTTCGGGTTCGCTGTGTCTGACGTTGCGATTTATTTATACACGACTTCCGCCGCTTCGGGCTTTTCGAAAGCTTGCAAAAGCTGGTCCTGTCCTTCACTCATATAAATGGTTTTGAGCGATTCCATCGGGTTGCAGAAAAAGCCCCGAAGTTCCGGATTGTTACTTACGTCTATCGTTTCGAACTGGTTCTCATAACATCTGAGAAGATACAGGGCGGGAAGATTCGACAAATCCAAACTTTGGAGATCGTTGTTTTGACATTCGACCCAGGTTAATTCTAGACTGTTTAGCATCAAGTCCGTCAATTCGTTGTTGTTGCAGTAAAATTCTTTCAATTTGGAAAGATTGCTTGCATCCAGATTTTGTAATTTATTATCCGGTACGCGTAAATATTCGATTTTCTTGTTGTTCGTCAAATCCAATTCTTGCAGTTGGTTCTCGTCACAATAAAGTACTGTTAGTTTTGGGCATGCACTTACGTCGAGGGTGGTGAGATTATTGCTTTGGCATTTCAAAAGGTCCAAGTCCGGACACTGTAAATTCATATGAGAGATGTTGTTCCCACTGAAATTGAGCATTACAAGTTTTGTACAATTACTAAGATCGAGCGCAGAAAGGCTGTTGCCTTCTAAGGAAAGATGTTGCAATTCCGGACAATCGAGATAGAGTTCAGACATTTGACTTAAATTTGCCATTAGGACTTCCAGCTTATGGTTGTTGCTGCAATCGAGAATGGATACTTTATCGAAAGCAACGTATCCGTCTCCTCCGATTCTCAAATCTTTCAATTCCGGATTCGCAGATAAGTCCCATCTCTCAATTTCAAGAGAACAGGCATAACAATGCAGTTGCAAGAGATTCTTGTTTTGCGACACGTAAATTTTTCAGATGAGTATTGATTGAACAATCGAGCGTATCGAGCAGTTTGTTGTTGCTTACATCGAGTTTGGTCAGGTCGTTTCCCGACAGATTCAGGTAGCGAAGGTTCGTGCAGGCTTCTATGCCGGTCGCATCGCACATATAGGCCCCTTCTCCTGCATTTATATTTCCGGGGCAGTCGATTCGTACCACTAACGATGCTTCGTAGCGGGAGAGTTCTCCGTTGCGGTCGAAATCGAAATACTTGAGTAGGTAAGTGCGGAGAAATTCGTCGGGGATCGTTACGGCTTCGCGCCCTTCCGGGCTGTCGGGGGTAAGCGATCCATCCTGCGGAACGGGATCGTCTTTTGAACAGGCAGACATCAGGCCTGTAAATGCGAGCAATAACAGAGCTAATCTTTTCATGGTTTTGGGTGTAATTTAAGAAAGTTTGACATAAACGACGTCGGTTATTGCTCATATATATATATCCAAATATTTACGAAATAAAATGACGGTTTGGATATAATTTTTTTGCATCCTTATCGTTTCTCGATAAATTATCGCTCCGTATACCTCCTCATGACTTCCTTTTTCGTATCGTTCATTCGTCGAAATAAACGGATTTATCGGATTGTTTTGTCAATGTGTTGGTCGATAAAAGGGTAAATATGATTATCGCCCGATACAGTTTTGTGGAGGTCGGTCCTTTATTTTGTCGGGTAAAGTAATCCAGCCGTCGATAGGTTTACCCGGGTTCTTTTCCGATAGCGGTCTTGCCCCCCTCTTCCGGCTGGAGCCGGTTTGTCAAAGTCGGGATTAAAT
>ENA-OPYT01000198-OPYT01000198.1-human-gut-metagenome-genome-assembly--contig:-NODE-198-length-19373-cov-6.851242_pt1 | contig 19373 bp, 18 predicted proteins | sample MGYA00242636_ERZ504480 | MGnify/ENA primary metagenome ERZ504480 (study PRJEB26092, sample SAMD00036228) | human gut metagenome | host: Homo sapiens | study: EMG produced TPA metagenomics assembly of...
AAGTTTTCTATGAGGAAAAAAGGTTAGCAATAAGAGACATCTAGCGACAGCTTTGTGAATGGAAGGGCGTAGAAATTTTTGAAGGTGAAATTTGCCCTGATCATCTACATCTGTTGGTAAGTATCCCACCAAAAATTAGCGTTTCGTCTTTTGTTGATTTTCCAGAAGTTTGGAAATATGAAATTTGCCTACCGAAATCGCGAATTTTGGTGCAAGGGATACGCTGTCGATACAATAGGTAAAAACACTACTGCAATAAAACATGATATAGCCAATCCGCTAAAACGCGACCGGGAAGGGAATCAACTGAGTATATTCGATTCACGAGACCCGTTTACGGATAGCAAGTAACCCCGTGCATGGCTGATAGGCCAATTTTTTAACGTACTTGTACGTCGCCAGTAATATGATGGCTATGCCCGAAAATGAAAAACCACCCGCTATGCGGGTGGATAGTTATTTCCTTACCCAAAAATGACTTCATCAATCTCTTTCTGCACGGCCATATACTCCCGAATGGAGGCTTCACACCGCTCCGTGAAGGTGGGGCGCAGGTCGAGTTTTTCGCCAAGAAGCTTGAAGAAGGCCTTTTCTTCATCGGCATAGGTTCCATCCACAAGGGCAAGCCCCATCAGTTCGAAGACAACAATACGTTTTTGAATGCGGTCCGTTGCGGCATTGAGGTTCGTCGCTAGGGCTTCCAGGGATTTCTGAGGCGCGTCAAGGGAAATGGTCATCTGCAGTTCCTCGCCATAGGCTGCGAGCAGTTTTTCTTCCCGCTTATCGACAATTCCATCGGCATTGCACAAATATTTGGCAATATCAATAAAAACTTCCTTTGCAGGTTGAGATAATCTCCGTAAATACATAAGGACCCCCTCGTTCAAGTTTGCTCCACGGAAATCTTAAGAAAATTCTATGGGTGCTTCCTTGCTTTTTATTATAGCAAAGCGCGTAGGGAGACACAATGACAAAAGGGAGAGCTCAAGAGATAAAAGTAAAATATGTAATAAATTTGACAATTGAACTCGTTGAAAAAAGGCGTTTCTTCGACCTTTTTTAGCTATGCGTGAACAAGGAAATCGAAAAAAATGAATCTTGATGAAGATGCTGTGTTTTCCAGTGTTCTTCATGATATAATGAAGAGCAAGAATGTGCTGTCAGATTCCATGGACTTGCTTCATGATACGTAAAGGAGGTCCTTTCATGGACTTTTCGCAAATAAGGCATCCTTATCCTTCGCGCCGCAGCGTGACCTACGGCAGACGCGGCATGGTGGCTACCAGCCAAACCCTTGCGGCGCAGGCGGGTCTTGCCATGCTGAAACAGGGCGGGAACGCGGCCGATGCCATTATCGCCACGGCGATTGCCATGACCGTTCTTGAACCAACGAGTAACGGCCTGGGAAGTGACGCTTTTGCTCTTTATTGGAGCGCAAAAGATCATCAGCTTTTTGGCCTTAATGGCAGCGGATGGGCGCCCCAGGCACTGACGCTTGAGGCCATGCGCGAAAAAGGCGTTGCTGCTATGCCGGAGCGGGGCTGGGCTTCCGTGACCGTTCCAGGTGCTGTTTCAGCATGGTCCGTCCTACATCGTCGTTTTGGCAGGCTGCCCTTCAAGCGTCTTTTCGAGCCGGCGCTGTCTTACGCCGAAGAAGGGTATCCTGTCCAGCCTGTGACAAGTCTCCTCTGGAACCGGAGCGTCCAAACCTTTGCGCCTTTAAAGAAGGACGAAGTGTTTGCCCCGCTGTTTGAAACTTTCTTCAAGAACGGGGCCCCTGGCCCTGGCGATTTGGTCCGTCTTCAAGATCACGCAAAGACCCTGCGCCTTCTTGCTGAAAGCCACTGCGAAAGCTATTACCGCGGTGAGATTGCTCGGGCTATCGATGACTTTTCCAAAAAGACGGGCGGCTATCTTCGCGCAGAAGACCTGGCTACCTATGAAGCGGAATGGGTGACGCCTGTATCCCGTTCTTATCACGGCTTTGAAATCTGCGAAATCCCGCCCAATGGGCATGGCATTGTGGCCCTCATGGCCCTTGCCCTTGCAAGCCGTCTTCCCATCAAGAACCGAGCGGAGCCGCGGAGCGTTCATTATGCCATTGAAGCCATGAAGCGTGCTTTTGTGGACGGTATGGAATATATTACCGATCCCCGTTACATGAAAGTGGACGTGAACGATCTTTTAAGCGATGCTTATGCTGATCGTCGTGCCCAAGGTCTTACGGAAGACGCCGAAATGCCGCGCGCCATCGATCCGGACTGCGGCGGTACAGTCTATCTCTGCGCGGCCGATGGGGAAGGTAATATGGTGTCCTTTATTCAGAGCAACTTCCGTGGCTTTGGCAGCGGAATCGTCATTCCTGGGTATGGCATTTCCTTTAACGATCGTGCAAGTTCCTTCCGTCTTGATGAGAAGGCGGCCAATGTCCTCGTACCGGGTAAAAAGCCTTACCACACCATTATCCCTGGTTTCCTCATGAAACAGGGAGAACCCCTTGGCCCTTTCGGCGTCATGGGCGGCTATATGCAGCCCCAGGGTCATCTCCAGGTCATGATGAACTATATCGATTTTGGCCTTAATGAGCAGGAAGCCCTTGATGCACCGCGCTGGCAGTGGATGGGCGGCAAAAAGATTGAAATTGAGCCGGGCTTTGGCCCTGCTGTGATTGAAGACCTGAGACGCCGCGGCCATGAAGTGACGGTCAAAGAGGATTTTACCAGCTTTGGCCGAGGTCAAATGATCATGCGTCAAAAAAACGGGTCCCTTGCTGGAGCCACAGAACCCCGGGCGGACGGCACTGTCGCCGCTTGGTAAAAGGAGGAATTTCCATGAAAAAAGTAACAATGATCGTCATGCCGGGCTGTCCCTACTGTGCTAATGCCAAAAAGGCATTGGCAGCCCTTCAGAAAGAGGCAGCCTATCGAGATGTCCAGGTGGAACTTGTCGATGAAACAAGTGAAGCCGACAAAGTAAAACCTTATGCCGGTGCGTATTACTATGTACCGACCCTTTTTGTGAATCACGATAAGAGTTACGAGGCGCATCCCGGCGATACGTATGAAGTCATCTGCGAAGCTGTGGAAAAAGCGCTGGCTGCTGCCAAATAATTTCCCCGCAAATAGAAAACCTGCAGCAAGAGGAGTCCTCCTTTTCTGCAGGTTTCTTTTTTCATTTTTTGGGGACGATGTCCCCAATTCCATTAAGGACATAATGGGGCTGGTAGGAGTAGTGCTTCATTGTGCTCCGCGTTGTCACGCCTGAAAGGACGAGTGCCGTTTCCATCCCTGTTTCTACACCGGCGATGATGTCCGTATCCATGCGGTCACCAATCATGACGGCATCTCCGGAATGGACCCCCAATTTTTTTAGACCTGTCCGCATCATAAGAGGATTTGGCTTGCCGATGAAGTAGGCAGCTACCCCGGTTGCTAGTTCAATCGGGGCAACGAGGGCGCGGCAGGCGGGGATGATGCCTCGGTCGCTGGGCCCCGTAAGATCGGAGTTTGTGGCAATGAGTTTAGCTCCTTGATTGATGAGCTGCGTTGCCTTAATGATCATTTCATAATTATACCCTGTCGTTTCACCCACAACGACATAATCAGGGTTCACATCATTAAAGGGGATCCCTGCATCGTAGAGCGCGTTCATGAGTCCGTGGGCACCGATGATATAAGCGCTGGAACCGGGTGCCTGTGTCTTTAGGAATTGAGCTGTTGCCAGGGCGCTTGTGTAAAAGTGGGATTCGTCGATGTCAATCCCCATGGCAAGGAGCTTTTTGTGGAGTTCAAGAGGTGTGCGTTCGCTGGAGTTGGTGAGGAAGAGAAACTGCTTTTTTTGCCTTCCTGAGCCAGTCCACAAATTCCTTGATCACCAGGAAGAAGCTGGGAACCTTGGTAAATGACACCATCCATATCGCTGATAAAGCCATGTTTGGAACGAATGATTTCAAGATCTCTCATATTGACCCTCCTTTGTGATTTTGTTTTTATTATCATTTCACAGCAAAATAAATAGCAAGCGATTTACCGTGATTTTACAGTTTTCTCACGTCTTTTACGAAAACGGTTCAAATGGGGCGGAACGGACTCCCAAAAAACGGAAAAGTTTTGCTTTCTCCCGTACAATCCGTTATACTTGAAAGCATGATTGTGGAAAAAATTGCACTAAGAGACTGATTCAGCAGTATTGTAGGAGGGCAGCAGTTATGAAGGAAAGAGAAACTCTTGGATCACGGCTTGGCTTTATTTTACTGAGTGCAGGATGCGCCATTGGCGTTGGCAATGTGTGGCGTTTCCCTTACATTACAGGACAGTATGGAGGTGGCTTCTTCGTTCTCGTCTATGTGCTTTTCCTTGCCATCTTGGGAATTCCCATCATGACCATGGAATACGCCATGGGGCGGGCCACAAAGCGCAGTATCCTGCCGGCGTACCGCCTGCTTGAACCGAAAGGCAGTCACTGGCACCTCATGGGATATCTATCCATGGCAGGCAACTATGTCCTGCTCATGTATTATTCCGTGGTTTCGGCGTGGATCTTTTACTACGCTTATCTCATGATGAAAGGCACCTTCCTGGGACTTGATACGGCTCAGGTTGAGGCCATCTACGGCGGGATGATGGGGTCCCCGCGGATTCTCGTATCGGTCATGCTCGTCGTGGTTGTCCTCACGGCCGTCATCTGCAGTATGGGACTCAAAAAAGGCGTTGAAAGCATAACCAAGTTCATGATGATGGCCCTTCTGGCTCTTATGGTCATTCTGGGTATCCGGAGCCTGCTCCTTCCCGGTGCCATGGAAGGCATTTCCTTCTATCTCAAACCCAATCTTGCTAATATGGAAAAGGACGGCATCTGGAACGCGGTCTATGCAGCCCTCAACCAGAGCTTCTTTACCCTCAGCATCGGCATGGGCGGAATGGAAATTTTTGGCAGCTACATTGATAAAGATAAGCGCCTTATGGGAGAAGCCGTCACCGTGACGGCCCTTGATACCTTTGTTGCCATTACAGCAGGCCTCATTATTTTCCCTGCCTGTTTTGCCTACGGCATTGCACCAGACGCAGGTCCCAAGCTGATTTTCCTTACTTTGCCGCGAGTTTTTAGTTCCATGGCCGGCGGTGTGGTCTGGGGATCGCTCTTTTTCATCTTCCTGTCCTTTGCCGCCCTTTCGACCATGATTGGCGTTTTCGAAAATCTTCAGGCCTTTGCCATTGACCTTAAAGGTGCGAGCCGGAAGGCGGCGGGGCTTGTAAATGGAATTATCATTGCCATCGGTTCCATTCCCTGCGCCCTGGGCTTTAACCTATGGGCTTCTTTCCAGCCCCTGCGGCCTGGCAATACGGTCATGGACATGGAAGACTTCTTTGTCAGCAATATTTGTCTTCCTGTAGGTTCCTTTATCATCACCCTTTTCTGTACTTGGAAGTTGGGGTGGGGGTTCGACCGCTTTATCGAAGAAGCAAACGAAGGGCAGGGACTTTCTGTAGCTAGAAAATTCCAATGGTACTTTAAATATATCCTGCCCTGTATCGTCGGGTTCCTTGTCGTTTATGGCATTGTGACCTATTTTAGATGAGCATCTGTTCCAGCTCTTTTCATGAAGAAAGGGGCTGTTTTTTTTCTGCCCGGACGCGAATCCAGGGGAAAAGTTGACAAATCATCTAACTAGAGTATAATATAACTAACTAGAGGTAAAAGCGGGGGAGCCCTATGAAAAAACAAGTGGAACTGATTGCCATGCATCGAATTGTCAATGAATTGGATAGGCGGACGGCGGCCATTGCCCGTAAATACGGGCTAACCTTACCTCAGTTTGCCGTGCTCGAGGCTCTTTACCATAAAGGGGACCTATCCGTGGGAGAACTGAAAGAAAGCGTTCTGTCAACAGATGGGACCATTCCCGTGGTGACACGGCATCTCAAGCAGCAGGGGCTTATAGTAGGGACAACAGACTCCAAGGATAGGCGCCGGACCATTATGACGCTGACCGATAAGGGCCGCGCTCTCATTGCCAAAGTCTATCCAGAAAATGAAGCGATGCTCGACGCGATTTTTGGAAAATGGAACCATGAGGAAAGAAAAGCCGTGCTTCGGCTCCTTTCCCTGCTGGAACTGGATTAAGGAGGAATGAATAATGGAAAGAAAAATAGAAACACAGGTTAAAGGATTCCACGCCATTGATGGGGGCGGCGTTCATCTCGTGCGGGTGCTCGGCAATACGACGGTAAAGGCATTCAATCCTTTCCTCATGCTGGACTCGTTTGACTCAACAAACCCCGAGGATTATGTGGCTGGCTTTCCCATGCATCCCCACCGCGGCATCGAGACCATCACCTTCGTGGCTCATGGGAACATGCGGCACAAGGACAGCATGGGCTTTGAAGATATCGTTCAGGATGGGGAAGTGCAGTACATGTCCGCTGGATCGGGCATCCTTCACGAAGAAACCATCCCCGCGTCACCGCGGATGTGCGGCCTTCAGCTTTGGCTGAACCTTCCGGCCAAGGATAAAATGACAAAGCCGAGTTACAAGGCCATCAAAAAGAATGAAATCCCGGAAGTCCCTCTTATTCATGGCAAAGTCCGCGTCCTCATGGGAAACTACGAGGGAACCCAGGGCTATCAATCACATCATCTGCCTCTTGACTACTACGATATCCATCTGGACCCAGGGGCATCTTTGACTTGGAAAGTTGACAGGGAGCGGGCAGCAATGGGCTTTACCCTTCAAGGTGAAGTCATTGTAGCCGGAAATGTTATTCCTGAAAAGACTGCCGTTCGCTTTACGGAAGGCGATACAGTCACCATCACGGCTGGGAAGGATCCTGTGGAATTCATGTTCATGAGTTCCCTGGAACTTGATGACCCCATCCATTGGGGCGGCCCCATTGTCATGGATACTCGTGAAGGCCTGCTCACTGCTTTTCAGGAACTTGAAACAGGTACTTTTCTCAAAGACAAAATGGACGTGGAAAAATAAAGCGGCATATAGGGCTGTTATGATAACAACCTGTTTGATTGAGAATGTGAGCCCTTTGCTCTAGAAAAGATTGGAGTGCACAAGGGGCTCATGGTCTATCAGAATGATGCGTTTTATCGAGCACAAAAGGAAATACGAATATTCCAGAAGACTGCCCTTTTACAGAAACCGAATATAAGATGATAGCTCTAAACCGAACCTGCGCTTACGTTCGGTTTAGGGCTTGCTTTGTTGTCTTATCTCTTCCGGTCTTTCTTCTATTTGCTTTTTGCGAATTTGGCGCAGATGGGTTCAGTTGCCAGGAACTTCCGCTTCCACCAACGACGATGAAATTGTTGTACCGCAATATGTTACGATGCAGCATACCTTTATTGCCATCCCTTCCAATCCATAGATTTTCCTCAAAGGCACTTTTTCATTCATGAAATCCTTGCATAGTCCTTTCCTCCCTATTTCGTGATATAATGAAAAAACTTAATATGAACATTTTGTAAAATTCATAAAGGGAAGGATGATTGATGATGTGGAAAAAATACCAGTCCATTCCGCTCATCTATAAGATGATTGCGGGGATGCTTGCAGGGATTTTTGCTGGCTGGCTCATGGGGGCGGGGACAGAACTTTTTGCTCCCCTTGGCAAGTTTTTCCTGACCTGTCTCAAATGTATTGCCATGCCGCTTGTCATCGTAAACCTCATTGCGGGAATCTCAAACCTAGATAACCCGGAATCCTTTGGCCGGATTGGCATACGGATCATCCTCTACTATATCCTTACAAGTGCCGCCGCCATGATCGTTGGTTTTGGCGTTGCGACCCTCATCAAACCGGGAATAAATCTACCTTTGACGGGCACCTACAAAGGCGTCGTTGGGGAAATCCCCACCATTGGTTCAACGCTCCTTGCCCTCGTGCCAAGCAACATTTTTAAAGCCATGATGGAAGGCCGATTTGACCAGGTTGTTATTGTCAGTGCAGTTACGGGCGTGTCCCTTCTTATGATGCCTGACGCTCCAAGAAAACGCCTGACAACGCTCTTTCAAGACCTGTCGGATCTGATGAACCAGCTTGTCCATATCATCATGATCCTTGCGCCTTACGGAATTTTTTGCCCTTGTTGCCCAATCTGTGGGTAAATACGGCAGTGCTATCTTTGGAACACTTGCCAAATACATTGGCAGCGTCTATTTGGGAATCTTCATCATGTGCTGCCTCTATGCCCTCATGGTCTTTGTTTTTACGGGCATTCGGCCAGGTGAATTTTTCCGCAAGGCCTCACGTATCATGGTTACGGCTTTCAGCACCTGTTCGAGCACCAGTTCCATTCCAATCAACATGGAATGCGCCGAAAGCTTGGGCGCCCCGAAAAAGGTCTACTCCTTTACTATTCCGCTGGGTGCCCAAATCAATAAAGACGGGACCTGCGTGTGTCTGACCACGGTTTTCATTATGACTGCTCAGGCTATTGGTGTATCGGTCGACGTTGGTCTGATGCTCAAAGTCCTTGTAATTGGCCTGATCCTAACAACGGGGAGCGGTGCAGTACCGAGTCGGCATGCTCGTCATCCTGGCGAGTTTTATTGGAGAGCCTGGGCTTTCCGCTTGAAATCGTAGGGCCTTGTTGCTGGCGTCCATGCTTTTAATGACATGGGCATGACCATGATCAATTGCTTAGGTGACCTGTCCGGTACCATCATCGTTGGTCATAAAGAAAAGCAGCATGCTGTCTAGAAAGAGCTGCGAAGCCAGGGCCTATTTATTGGTCGTGGACAAGCCAGCCGTAATCGATAGCACTCTTAAACAAGGTTTTTGCCATCCTTTTTCAGCTTGCCTTACCATCCCTTTGCCTTGTGGTTTTATGCCCTCTGAGCTCGACTCGTAGAGTCGAGCTCAGAGGAAAAAATGCGAACACAGGTTGTTCCGGGAGGTATCGTGTTCTTTCTAATCAAAAGATTAACCACTCGCAAAAGCCAAATAGACACTAAGAGTCCTCACTCGAACCTGCGCTTACCTTCGGTTTAGGTCATGCTCTGTTGTCTTATCCCTTCCGGTCTTTCTTCTATTTGTTTTTTGCGAATTTAGCTCAGATGGGTTCAGTTGCCAGGAGCCTCCGCTTCTACCGACGACGGCGGAATTTCCCGTTATTACGTCTTTTAGACAACGCAGATGGGGACGATATGGGCCTCAGGCGAATCATGTTTCCTCTAAAAACCGAAAAAATTCCAAGAAGTGGCTCGCCCGCCGAAAGCATTTTTCGGACATCTTAAAAATGAGATTGTGGTACGCACCTTCTTGCGGCGGAGCATGCCATCATTGGCATCAAATCAATCTTTTAAAGGCCAATGATGACGCGTAGCTCCATCGAAGCGGAGCGATTTTTGCTCCGAGTAAAAATAAAAGGGGCCCGACGTCTCATTACGAGCGAGAGCAAGGAACATTTTTCGATGGGCCAAAACCGCTGCGCAGGAAGCAGCTTGTTTCCTAGCTGCTTGCAGGACCGTGTAATCGAAAAATCAATTCGGCGTCCATGGCCGATAGGCAGACGGTTTGGCGCCATGCGCCACGGTCAAATCCCTTTCAACCTAGAAACGTCCAAAACCGTTTGTTTCCTATTCCTCCGTCCATTTTTCTACCGCACAAAAACAAAAATGTTCCCCATCTTCTTCACAATATGGTATAATACGAGTAGCCATCGTTGCTATTTTTTTACGAGGAGGGTGGGACGCAAAACGTACCACGTGGGACAAAATGGAAAGCATTGATTTGGGTAAGGTAATCAACCTACAAAACAAACTTGTTCCAGAAATGGTCCAGCTGCTCACGGAACGCTATAGCATCCTGCGTCAGATCAGTCATGATCAGCCCATTGGACGGAGGAGCCTCGCACGCAAACTCTCGCTGAGCGAGCGGGTACTGCGAAGCCATGTCGATTTCCTGAAAGAAGCTGGGCTCTTGGAGTTTGGCCTGACGGGCATGACGCTCACCGAAGAAGGCAACCATCTTTTGCAGGAACTGCGGGACTATGTCAATCGTCTCCAGAATCTATCTTCCTTGGAAGCAATCCTCGTCCAGAAACTGAAGCTCCGAAAGGTTTACGTGATCCCTGGCAATGCGGATGATAATCCCGTTGTTGTCCAGGAGATTGGCCGCGTAGCCGCCGGAATCCTGCTTCGTCTCCTCGCGGATAAGAAACCTCATACGGTGGCAGTGACAGGCGGCACGACCGTGGCGGCCATGGCAGAAAACATCTATGGCAAGGAACCGGAAGCGACCATTGTCCCGGCCCGTGGTGGGCTGGGGGATCGCATCGAGCTCCAGGCCAATACGATTGCTACGGTTCTTGCACGCAGACTGAAGACCAAGTACCTTCAGCTCTACGTGCCCGATAGTGTGAGTGAATCCGTCTTGGACCGCATTCTTGAAGAGGACGCCGGTGTCAAGCATGTCATCAACACCATCAAAAGTGCTGATATCCTGATTCATGGTATGGGTGAGGCCTTTGTCATGGCCAAAAAGCGCGGTGTTTCGGAGACGCTGATCCAAAAGCTCAAGGAAGCCGGTGCTGAAGGGGAAGCCCTGGGACAATACTTCGACCTTGACGGGAAGGTTGTCTACAGTACAGATTCCCTAGGCCTTATGGCCAATGACCTTGCGACAATCCCTACGGTCATGGGGATTGCCGGCGGTGCTTCCAAAGGCCGCGCCATCTTGTCCGTCCTGCGCAGCGGTCATGACCAGATCCTGGTTACGGACGAGGCCGCTGCCCGCGAAATCTTAACGTTGCTTGCAAAATCAAAATGATTTTCTAATGGTATCTTTGGGAGGTAGTAAAATGGTAAAAGTTGGTATCAATGGTTTTGGTCGTATCGGTCGCTGTGCACTCCGCATTGCTGTGAAGAATCCGGAAGTCGAAGTTGTTGCAGTAAACGCCCGTTCCGGCATCGACACCTATGCTCATCTGCTCAAATACGATACCCTTCATGGGACGTTTGATGAGGATGTCCGCGTTGACGGCGATGTCATGATTGTTGGCGATCGCCGCATCAAGTTTACCCGCTTCACCGAACCGAAGGAAATTCCTTGGGGTGAACTGGGTGTTGATGTTGTCCTTGAGACGACGGGGAAGTTCAAGAACCGTGAACAGGTCCAGCCGCATCTGGATAACGGGGCCAAAAAAGGTCCTTATCGCGGCTCCGGCTAAAGGCGAAGACCTGACCATCGTGCTTGGTGTCAATGATGATATGTACGATCCAAAGAAACACAATATCATTTCCAATGCTTCCTGCACGACAAACTGCCTGGCTCCTTTCACTAAAGTCCTTCTGGACAACTTCGGGATTGAAACGGGCCTCATGACGACGGTTCATTCCTACACGAATGACCAGAAGATCCTTGATGCTGCCCATAAAGACCTGAGACGCGCTCGTGCCGGTGCCTGCTCCATCATTCCGACCACGACTGGTGCAGCCAAGGCTACGGGTCTTGTCCTTCCGGAACTTGCCGGTAAACTGAACGGCATGAGTGTCCGCGTCCCGACTCCGGATGTTTCTTTGACCGATCTTGTGGTTACCCTCAAGAAAGAAACAACGAAGGAAGAAATCAACGAAGCTATGCGCGTTGCTTCCGAAACGACCATGAAAGGCATCCTCGGTTACAGCGAACTGCCCCTTGTTTCCAGCGACTATAAAGGCTGCCCGCTGAGCTCCATTGTTGATGGCCTTTCCACCATGATGGTTGGCCCGAAGATGGCTAAAGTCGTTGCTTGGTATGATAACGAATGGGGTTATTCCAACCGCCTTGTTGAACTGGCCCTCTTTGTTGCTGAAAAAGGCCTCTAAGATCAAAGGAGCATGCCTTCATGGAAAAGAAAACCGTAAGAGATATCAATGTCAAAGGGAAAAAGGTCCTCGTCCGCGTGGACTATAACGTCCCTATGAATGACAAGGGGGAAATCACCGATACCATTCGCATCGATGCTACCCTGCCGACGCTGAACTACCTCCTAGACCAAGGGGCCGCCATCATCTTGATGGCGCACCTGGGCCGTCCAAAAGGGAAGGTTGTTCCGTCCATGAGCCTCAAACCCTGCGCGGAATACCTGTCCCAGGTCATGAAAAAAGAAGTGAAGTTTGCTCCGGACTGCATTGGTCCCGAAGCAACCGAAGCTGCCCGTGAACTGCAGCCCGGCGAAATCCTCATGCTGGAAAACCTGCGGTTCCATCCGGAAGAAGAAAAGAACGATATGGCTTTTGCCGCATCCCTGGCTTCCTTAGCCGACATTTATGTCAACAACGGCTTTGGTGTGTCCCACCGGGCCCACGCTTCCGTAGAAGGGGTTGCCCACTATTTGCCGGCTGTATCGGGTTTCCTTCTGGAAAAAGAAATCAAGTACCTCGGCAATGCCGTCGATCATCCGGTCCGTCCTTTTGCCGCCATCGTCGGCGGTGCTAAGGTGGCAGATAAGATCGGTGTCATCCGCAGCCTTATTGAAAAAGCGGATATCATCCTTATTGGCGGCGGGATGGCCAATACCTTCCTGGCTGCCCAAGGGTACGACTTGGGAAAATCCCTTGTCGAAAAAGAAAGCATTGACGTGGCCAAAGAGCTCATCGCCCTTGCCAAGGAAAAAAATAAGAAGATGCTGCTTCCGATTGACCTTGAAATGGCGGCTTCTTTCTCGGCCGACAGTGAACATGCTTCCCAGACCTTGGATCAGCTCAATCCGGAATGGATGGCCCTTGATATTGGACCCAAGACAGCACAGCTGTATGCCGATACCTTGAAGAACTGCAAGACCATCGTCTGGAACGGACCGATGGGTGTCTTTGAAATGGCGCCTTTCGCTGCCGGTACGCGCCGTGTAGCCGAAGCTATGGCCGATAACGAAGGCATCACTATCGTCGGCGGCGGTGACAGTGCGGCTGCTGTCAAGCACATGGGTCTTGACAGCCGGATGAAGCATGTGTCGACAGGCGGCGGTGCTTCCCTTGAATATCTTGAAGGGAAGGTGCTTCCTGGCGTTGCTGCCTTGGATGATCTCCGGGACCCTATGGTGGCCGGAAACTGGAAATGTAATAAGACCGTGGAAGAGGCCATGGAATTGGCCCATACCTTGATGCATACCACGGAACAGGCAAATTGTGAAATCGTTCTTTTCCCGCCCTTTACGGCTCTTGAATCTGTAGCGGCAACGGTGGAAGGATCCCATCTGGGATATGGTTCCCAGGACCTGTTCTACATGGATCAAGGCGCTTTCACTGGCGCAGTTTCCGGCCCGATGATTGCCGAAATTGGTTCCGAATATTCCATCGTAGGCCATTCCGAACGGAGAACTTACTTTGGGGATACAGATGCGATTGTGGTCAAGAAGGTCCAGGCCTGCTATCGAAATGGTCTCGATCCTGTTCTCTGCGTTGGCGAGAACGAAGAGGAACGGACGGAAGGCCGTACGGAAAGTACAATCTTAAGCCAGCTCCTACCGGTTCTTGCCGTCTTGACTGACGACGAGGCACGCCGACTCGTCGTTGCTTATGAACCGCTCTGGGCCATTGGCACGGGCAAGACGGCATCCGTAGAAGATGCTCTTGCTGTCAGTGCCATCATTCGCCGCGCCGTTGAAGAACGGTTCAATCATGAAACAAGCCGCCGTGTCCGTGTCCTTTATGGCGGTTCCGTAACGGCCGAAAATGCGCATGCCTTCCATCAGCCTGGTATTGATGGCGTTCTTGTTGGCGGGGCCAGCCTCTCGGCTGAATCCTTTGCCGCCATCTGCAATACGTTTTGAGGCGCATCATGAAGAAACCTGTTGTACTTATGATCCTTGATGGGTGGGGGATTGCACCGCCTTCATCTACGAACGCGGCGACCAAAGCCCAAACACCCCATCTGGATTTCTATTTCCATCGCTATCCCCATGGTAAGCTCCAGCCAAGCGGTGAAGCTGTTGGCCTGCCGACTGGGCAGATGGGAAACTCTGAAGTGGGTCATCTGACCATTGGTTCCGGACGCGTTATCTATCAAAACCTGACGCGCATCACTCGGGCCATCAAAGATGGATCCTTTGAGCAAAATGCCGTGCTTCTTGAAGCCATGAACAAAGCCAAGGAAACAGGCCATAAGTTCCATGTCATGGGACTTTTGAGTGATGGCGGCGTCCACAGCCATATGGATCATCTGCTGGGCCTGCTGCGCTTAGCGAAAAAAAGAAGGCCTTTCCGAAGTGTATATCCATGCCTTCCTGGACGGGCGAGATACGCCGCCCCAAAGTGCCGGTACGTACCTGAAAGCCCTTCAGGATGCTATCAAGGAGATTGGCATTGGAAAGATTGCTACCGTGAGCGGACGCTATTATGCCATGGACCGCGATAAACGCTGGGAACGGATCCAAAAAGCCTATGATGCCATGACCGGGGCGGAGAGCCTTACGGCGCCGTCCGCCTTGGAAGGGCTCCAAGCCGCTTATGAGCGGGGCGTAACCGACGAATTTGTCGAACCTTTTTCCATCTTGGGAAAAGAAGGATCCATTGCTTCTGGCGATAGCCTTGTGTGCTTTAACTTCCGTCCCGACAGGGCTCGGGAAATCACCCGTGCCTTTGCCGATCCTTCCTTTACGGAAGTGACGCGCCGCGACGGGGAGCTTCCTGTGACGGTGGCGTCCATGACGGAATATGATGCCACGCTGCCCATTCCCGTGGCTTTTCCACCGGAACATATTGCCGATACGCTGGCAGAAACGGTTTCCAAAAAGGGCCTTCGCCAGCTACATATTGCAGAAACGGAAAAATACGCCCACGTTACGTTTTTCTTCAATGGTGGGCGGGAAGAAGTTTTCCCTGGGGAAGACCGCATCCTTGTTCCGTCGCCGCATGTCGCGACCTATGACCTACAGCCTGAGATGAGTGCCTATATTGTCACGGAAAAACTTCAGGAAGCATTGGATCAGGACCTTTATGATCTCATCATACTGAATTTTGCAAACCCTGACATGGTGGGGCATACGGGGGTCATGAAAGCCGCCGTAGCAGCAATGGAAGCCGTAGATGAATGTGTCGGCGGCCTCGTGGACAAGATCCTTCAAAAAGGCGGTGCCGTCTGCATTACGGCAGACCATGGCAACTTGGAAGAAATGGAGGACCCTGTAAGCCACATGCCCATGACGGCCCATACGACAAACCCTGTTCCTTTCCTGGTCATTGGAGCCGAGGCGGGAACGGCCGTCATGGATGGCGGACTGTCGGACATCGCGCCGACCCTCCTTTCCCTCATGGGCCTTGAAAAACCGGAAGCCATGACAGGACACAGCCTGCTTGTAAAAAATCCTGACTGATCCCAGCAAAAAGAAGAGGTGCATAACAATGGGACTTATTGAAAATATCTGTGCAAGAGAAATCCTGGATTCCCGCGGCAACCCCACCGTTGAAGTGGAAGTCCTCCTTGATAACGGCATCATCGGCCGCGCTGCTGTTCCGAGCGGTGCTTCCACAGGTGTTCATGAAGCCGTGGAACTGCGTGACGGGGATAAGAACCGTTACCTCGGTAAAGGCGTCTTGAAGGCTGTGGATAACGTCAACGACGTCATCTGCGATGCCCTCATTGGCCTTGAACCGTCTCGTCAAATCGAGATTGACCAAGCGCTCCTGAGCCTTGATGGAACCGAAAATAAAGGCAAACTTGGTGCCAATGCCATCCTGGGCGTCAGCCTTGCCTGCGCCAAGGCAGCCGCCGAAGACACCGGCCTTCCCCTGTACCAATACCTGGGCGGTGTCAACGCCAAGGAACTGCCTGTTCCTATGATGAATATCCTTAATGGCGGTGCCCATGCCGATAACAACGTTGATATCCAGGAATTCATGGTCATGCCGATTGGGGCCGTGAACTTTGCCGAAGCCCTGCGCATGAACGCTGAAATCTACCATGCCCTGAAAGCGGTCCTTAAGGAAAAAGGCCTTGCAACCGCTGTGGGTGATGAAGGCGGTTTTGCCCCGAACCTTGACAGCAACGAAGAAGCCCTTGCCGTCATTGTCGACGCCATCAAAAAAGCCGGCTACAAACCGGGCAAGGAGGTTGTCCTTGCCATCGATACGGCTGCTTCCGGTCTTCTTGAAGATGGCAAATACGTCCTCAAAGGAGAAGGTGTGGCAAAGACCAGCGCTGAGATGGTTGACTGGTATGAAGCCCTTTGCGAAAAATACCCCATCATCTCCATCGAAGATGGCCTTGGTGAAGATGATTGGGATGGCTGGAAGCTTCTTACGGATCGCCTGGGCAAGAAAGTCCAGATCGTGGGCGATGACCTTTTTGTCACGAATGTGGAACGCCTTGCCAAAGGGATTGAAATGGGGGTAGCTAACGCCATTCTGATCAAACTGAACCAGATTGGGACCTTGACAGAAACCCTTTCCGCCATTGAAATGGCAAAACGCGCTGGCTATACGGCCATTGTTTCCCACCGCAGCGGGGAAACGGAAGATACGACCATTGCTGATGTCGTTGTTGGCACCAACGCCGGTCAGATCAAGTCCGGGGCTCCGTGCCGTACGGACCGTGTCGCTAAATATAACCAGCTCCTGCGCATTGAGGAAGACCTTGGCGCAGCAGCCCAGTATAACGGCAAAGCCGTATTCTATAATCTGAAATAGAACGGGACTTGAAACAGCAAGAGGCAGTGAAGATGAGAATTCATCTTCACTGCCTCTTGGTTTACGTAAAATGAGGAACCCTTTTTGATGGGTCTTCGGTCGAAAAATCAATTCGGTGCCTACGAGTGATGGGGAGGCGGTTTGGCTCCGGCTTCGCATTCTGCATCAATTCAGTTCGATTTTCGGGCTGAGTTATAGGAAAAGGGACGCTTGACGTCCCACCCCAAACATAGTATGATTAGGGAGCTAAAGCAACAAGTGTTCCTGCGTGCCGAGCCGGGACACCAAAAGGGCAGGGAGGGCCCTTTAAAGGGATTGCAAGGCCTAGAGCGCAAGTGCCTATCCTGATAGGCAGACGAGGAAGAGGCTTATCGAACCGTCAGCGGATACCTCTCGGTGTGCTGCAACCGTAAACAGATGACAAACCTTTCCGGTAACGGGAAGAACAGAGAGTCTGGGGCAGACGGCAAATCACTTCATGAGGAGGCACAAGCTATGTGCGGAATTGTTGGATATATTGGGCGCCATCAGGCTGCCCCGTTTTTGATTGATGGACTGAGTAAATTGGAATATCGCGGGTATGATTCCAGCGGTATCGCCGTTTATCATGACGGTAAGATCGATGTGGAAAAATGTGTGGGCCGTCTTGATGCCCTGCGTCAAAAACTCATCGGCCATGAACCGGAAGGAGTGGTCGGCATTGGCCATACGCGCTGGGCCACTCACGGAAAACCGTCCGACGTCAATGCCCATCCCCATACGGATGACAGCGGTGAATTTGCGGTTGTCCATAATGGCATCATCGAAAATTACATGCCCCTCAAACTGGATCTTTTGAAGAAGGGCCATCAATTCAAATCCGAAACTGACACAGAAGTGGTCGCCCATCTTATGGCGGACCAGTATAATGGCAACTTTGAAGAGACCGTGCGCAAGGTCCTTCATATCATCCAAGGTTCCTACTCCTTGGTCTTCCTGTGCGCCAAGGAACCGGACGAGATTATCTGTGCCAAAAAGAACAATCCCCTTGTTATTGGCCTTGGTAAAGGGGAAAACTATATTGCCTCCGATATTCCGGCCATCATCAGCAAGACGCGGGATACGTATATCCTCTCCGATGGGGAAATGGCTATCGTCAAAGCTGACAGCGTGGTTGTCAAGGATCTTGAAGGTCACCCTATTGATAAAAAGGTCTTCCGTGTTACTTGGGACGCCGAAGCTGCAGAAAAGGGCGGGTTTGAGCACTTCATGCTGAAGGAAATCTATGAACAGCCCAAATCTGTCCAGGATACCCTGCGGGGCCGCATCAGCGAAGATGGAACAAAGATTGTCCTGCCGGAACTTTCCTGGACGCCGGAAGAATTCAAGAAGTTTAAGAAAATCTTCATCGTCGCCTGCGGAACGGCTTATCACGCCGGTCTGGTCGGTAAGTACTACATCGAAAAGATGGCTCGCATTCCTGTGGAAGTCGACATTGCCAGCGAGTTCCGCTATCGTGACCCTATCATCGGGGAAGACTGCCTGCTCATTGTCGTCAGTCAGTCCGGTGAAACCAGCGATACTCTGGAAGCCCTCAAAGAAGCCAAACGGCGCGGGGCCAAGACCATGGCCGTTACGAACGTAGTAGGTTCTTCTATTGCCCGCGAAGCAGATCAGGTCGTCTATACCTATGCCGGTCCGGAAATCGCCGTGGCTTCAACGAAAGCCTATACGACGCAGCTTATTGTCATGCTGCTCCTTTCCCTGTATATTTCCCAGCTTACGGGAACTTTGACGCCGGAACGCATCAAAGAACTCATCGATGGGGTACGGACCATTCCGGAACAGATGCATGTGATCTTGGATCACGTGGATCCCATCAAGGTTTTTGCCACTAACTATGGCAACTGTGAAGACGCGTTCTTCTTGGGCCGCTCCCTTGATTATGCCGTCGCCCTTGAAGGCGCCCTGAAACTCAAGGAGATTTCCTATATCCATGCAGAAGCCTATGCGGCAGGTGAACTAAAGCACGGGACCCTTGCCCTGATTGAAGAGGGGGTACCTGTTATTGTTCTTGCTACCCAGGCGCATGTCTACGAAAAGACCATCAGCAACCTGCAGGAAGTCAAGAGCCGCGGTGCTATCGTCATCGGCATTGGCATGGATGGTGATACGGAGCTGGCAAAGCACGCCAACAGCGTGATTACCATCCCAAGAGCAGATCAGGAACTGGCGCCGATCCTCGCCGTCATCCCCCTGCAGCTCCTTGCTTACTATGCAGCTCTTGCCCGTGGATGCGATGTGGATAAACCGAGAAATTTGGCAAAATCCGTTACAGTTGAATGATGCCTTGACTGAAAGAAGCTGCGACAACCTCGCAGCTTCTTTTTTCGATGCTGTTGCCCTATCTTCATAGCAGGAATCTCTACTTGTTTGCATCCCTTGAGGATTTGTAGTAAAATAAGGTACATATGATTATTAAATGCCGTAAATGCGGCCGAAAAAAGGTGAAAGCTTATGGAATTACACGAATCAGGTGAAATGTACCTGGAGACCATCCTGGTCCTCAAAAATCGCCTCGGTCTTGTGCGCTCCATCGATATTGCCAATGAAATGGGGTTTTCCAAACCCACCATCAGCGTTGCCATGAAAAAGTACCGCGAAGATGGGCTGGTCTCCATGGACGATCAAGGCTTCATCAATCTGACGGAAGAAGGTCGGGATATTGCCGAAAAGATTTATGAACGGCATCAAGTCATCTCCCATGTCCTGATGGC
>ENA-OPYT01000199-OPYT01000199.1-human-gut-metagenome-genome-assembly--contig:-NODE-199-length-19294-cov-5.744874_pt1 | contig 19294 bp, 22 predicted proteins | sample MGYA00242636_ERZ504480 | MGnify/ENA primary metagenome ERZ504480 (study PRJEB26092, sample SAMD00036228) | human gut metagenome | host: Homo sapiens | study: EMG produced TPA metagenomics assembly of...
CTGTCCAATGAGCTCCTGATGTGATATGCTCTACCTGTATTTAGGCCAGATTTCGCCAGGTCGGAGATTACTCCATGGGCCCCTTGGGGCCTGTGGAGACTTGTCCACATCCTAAATACCTAACATCGACACAAAAACCGCAGTTACCTACTTTTATAGGGGACTGCGGCTTTTTTTTGTGCAAAAAACGAAAGGAGCTCTTAGTTATGAATGAAAACCTGTTTAGCTTCTCTGCCATCTCTGGTCAAGGGGAGCAACCCAAATTCGATTCTACGGCATTTGACCTTGGAAGCGATGTGAATGCCCCTCCACCCCCTGCTGCTGTTGTGCCTCCTGCCGCTCCGGCCCCTTCTGCCGCTGCGCCTGTGGCAAACGCTCCAGCCTTCGCCGCTGCTGCGCCCGTGGTGACTGCTCCGGCTCCTGCCGCTGCCGCGCCTGTGGTGACTGCTCAGGTCCCCGTTGCTGCGCCCATGGCGACCGCTCCGGCCCCCACCGCCGCTGCGCCTGTGGCGACTGCTCCGGCCCCCGCTGCTGCCGCGCCCATGGCGACCGCTCCGGCCCCACGCCGCCGCGCCTGTGGCGACTGCTCCGGCCCCGCCGCTGCCGCGCCCGTGGTGACTGCTACGGCCCCCGCCGCATCTGCGCCTGTGGTGACCGCTCCGGCCCCCGCCGCCACAACCGCAGATGCGGCCAACAATGTGGTCCCGTTTGCCCCTCCCGCACAGGAGAGTAATGAGGGTGAAAACCCCCTGCTGGCAATGATGGACCTTCAGGAAACAAAGAACGTTCAGGCCGCCAACGCCTCGCTCTTCGCGCAGCTTCCCCAGTTCTCCTACAACGGGACTACGGAGGTCATTGAGAATTTGGATCAGACCTTTGAGGAGCTGCGGGAAGCCAAAGCAGAGGACTTTACCGAGCTTGAGGAAGCTGCAAGCGTCACCTGGAATGTCACTTACGGCACTGTTACGAAAAAGGTGGCAAAGCCCAAGAAAACCAAAATCGGAGAATTCAAACGCGAAATCGAAACCTCGAAAGAATTTCTGGATGGGCTGAAAAAATCCACGACAAAAAAGCCGGCCTGCATTGTCAAGCCGTCTGTCACCATGAAGCCAAAAGGGATTGCCCTCTACAAGGGGGTGTTTCTTACAATGGAGGAGGCCGAGGACTCCGGGAAAACCATTACGTTCATCCCTTCTGCTGATGGACTGGTCTATGAGCGTCGGGTGACGGAAGCTGGTGAATTTGTGACGCCTGCCTCGGAGGTGAAACTGTTGGACAAAATTATCCCCGGCTTTGTACCGGCCCTTCCACGCATTCCGTATACTCTCTTTTCACAGGCGCTGGATCTGTTCCGCTATATGATGAAGGCCAGAGCAGACGGCACCCCTTTGGAGGCGCTGATCCATATTTACTGGGATAAGGAAGATGAAAAGTTCATCCTCCATGTCCCCCGCCAGTCTGTGGGTCATGCGATTGTCCTTCCTGATGCGGGGGAGGAGCCGCTGGACAGCGACCGATATATCCACTATGCGGATCTCCATTCGCACAATGACATGGATGCCCGTTTTTCCGCCGTGGATGACCGGGATGAACGTGCCAACCGGATTTACATGGTCGTCGGCCACCTGGAGAACTATTTCCCCGAGCTGACGGTTAGGATCTGCAATGGGGGCACACACTGGCTCATCCCCGCTGATACGGTCCTTGAGCCGCTTCCAACCCAGGTATTTCCTCACAAGTGGCTGGAGCGTATTCAGATGATGGATGACGCAGCGCGCCTTGACAGTGAGTGTTTTGACATGGATGAAGTCTGGGGGAAGGCCGCATGATTTTCTCAAAATCCCGCCCGGTCAAAATCGTTTTGGTAGGGACCGGCGGCACCGGAGGATACATTGTACCTCAGCTTTACCGCCTGCTTTACGCATTGGACCGGCCGATCCGGGTCATCCTCTGCGACGGCGACCTGGTTGAGGAGAAAAACCTCGGGCGCCAGAACTTTATTGAAGCGGATCTGGGAAAAAACAAGGCAATGGTCCTGGCAGAACGGTATTCCAACGCCTTCGGAATCGAAACAAGCTATATCCCACAGTATGTCGAGGATGAGGAGATGCTGGAAGAACTGCTGGAGCCTTTGCAGTATCCGCAGAACAGGTATGTTACCAATCAGAATGGCGAAGCTGTACGGGAAGTCATATCGGAAATCGTGATCCTGATTGGGGCGGTGGACAATAACCGCTCCCGGCAGGTCTTTCACAGCGTTTTCCAACGCGCAAAGGAACTGATCTATATTGATTCCGGGAACAGCAAAGCAAGTGGGCAGGTGATCTGCGGTGTCCGGCGAAGCGGAAAGACCTTCTATCAGCCGGTTGCCAGCCTGTATCCCGAGGTCCTGGAGCAAACGGATAAGTTTCCGACTGAACTCTCCTGCGCGGAGGCGTCGATCTCCGCGCCGCAGACTATTGCAGCGAATCTGGCGGCGGCAACCGTCGTGACGATCCACATCTACAATATTCTGGCGGAAGGAAATAACCATTCCGTCGGGAAAAGCGTTTTCTCCACCAAATCGGTCAACATCCAATCCTTCAAGAAAAATGTGAAACGGAGGAAAGCCGCATGAGGGTAGTCAGTGTATTCCCCCTGGACGAGTTTCGTCTCGCACTGAAGAAAGTATATGGAGCGGCAGCGCCCAAAGGGCCATTTACCGCATTATCCCAGGCAACTTTATTTTTCAGCCGTAACTCCTGTACCATTGCCTGCTGCAATCTCAACCAATGGTGTCAGGCGACGATCCCGGCACAGGGCGATGAATTTTCTCTCACCCTATATGATACGCAAAGACTTCTGGATGCCTGCGCTTATTTTTCTGGTGAGCTTCATCTGGAATATGAAACTGCCGAGAAAAAGCCGCACAACTGTGACATCCCCTACAACCAGGCGCGTTTTTCCTGTGGAGGGCGTGAGATCCATCAGTTGGTATTCGACAGCGATCTCTATCCGCTGCCGAAAGAGTTTCAGCCGGAGCAGGTCTATCAGATCAACGCTGGAACTGTTTTCGGCCTCTTCACACAGGTCCGGCACGCTGTTTCCTCGGACACAAACCGCCCCTGGAGCTGCTGCGTACAATTTACGGATCACAGGATGTACGCGCTGGACGGATATAGGCTGAGCGTCCGAACGATTCCGGACTTTGAAGCAGCCAAGCCGTTTCAAATCCCGGAGGAAGCGATGGAACTGCTGAGTGTTTTTGCCGATGAGGACTGCACCCTGTCGATTGGCAGGGAGTGGCTGTCCGTTCAGAATGATTCCAAGCGGCTGATTACCCGGGTACCGCCATTGGGCGGTTTGAAACTGGACTCCACCATTCCGACCATCTTCACAGAGGCGCGCTGGATAGATGTGGAAGGTACACGAAACGATCTGAAGTATCTTCTGAAATGGAAAAACAAAAAATTACGAAGCGCCGCTCCGCCTTGGTGACGGATGGCTTTCCGTCCGTGGAAATTCCGGACTGTACCGTGCGGAAATTGAGGATGGAGCGCCCTCCCGCCATTGTGATCGGCTACGACCCTCGCTATCTGCTGGATGCCTTTGACGCATTTGCAAAGCGTGGCATCAAAACAGCCAGGATGAGCTTTACAAGTCCGGTAGGGCCCACCGTGCTTACGGCTGACAACGGCTTTACCGAACTGATTCTCCCGGTGCGTCTGAAGCCCGAGGAAGCGACCACCTATATTCCCCCGCGGAAAACAGGTGGCATAACACAAAACAAAAAACTGGAGGTTGCACATCATGAAAACCTTGTATGTTCCCAAAGGGAAAACACTGCATTATGAGCGCCTTGAGTGCCAGACGATTATCGCGGACGGCACACTGGTGGTTGACGGCGCTGTGAGAGCGAAGCGCATCACCGGAAAAGGACTGCTGGATGCAGGCTCCGTTTATTCTCCCGCAGTCTCTGTTCGGGATCTTGACACAGTGAAGGTTGTTTGTGATCTGCTGGCCGCGGAGTATGTCCGGGCGGTCGAGGTCATCGTCTCAAGCTCCGCTGTGGTGTCCCGCTATTTGGAGGCCGAGTATGTGGAGGCCAGGAAGCTCACCGTCAGCAAGCACCAGATCAGCGAGCTGCGTGTGGAGGAGTTTACCTATCTGTCGGAAAAAAAGCGGGGTGTGATCGGCGCCCTGCTGTCTGGCTTCTTCCGCAGATTATGGCTGTCTGTGAGGCACCGCACCCCGATCAACACGCCCTACAAGCAGTCATCCCCAAATGCGAAAGAGGAAAGCGGCGTGAAGGGGGCTGGTACCACCGCTCCAGTCGATCCCACAGAAGCGGGCAAGGCCGGAGAAGCCACCCAGCAGGATCAGGAGCTGATGAAAGCGTTCCTGGCCAGAGCGGGAAAGGGTGAAGACCGGCTGGCAGACGATTTCGACTTCCTTAAGCTTAAAGCGATGTATGTACTCTTAAAGGATGTTGGCTATACCATCCGTCTGAAGCCCATGACTGATCCGCCGTCCCCGGCGTACCAGCGCGGAGACGGACAGGAGGCGGGCTCAAAAATCGAACCTGTGCCTGTTACGGAATCCGCAGAGCGCAGCAATGCGGCGTAAGGCTATGAGGGTACCCGTTAGCTATCGGAGAACGGAAAGTGTCTCCATAGGCGGAAAAGTCCTCGTTCAAGATCGGTATGCCTCCGGCTATCTGGACGCCAGTGGAACATTCCGCCTCACATCCTACTGCATGTGCAGGCGTTTGGCTCCTTTGGCGGCCCCGGACGTCAGCCAGGCAAACCGCACCGAAAAGCATATGATAACTGACGCCGCATAGGCGTCCCCAGGCAGAGGGCCGTGACAACTGGTTGCGGCCCTCTCCTGTGTATCATGTGTAAAGCAATATCCAGGAGATGGGCATCCGCCGGCCGGACTATGGAAGATGGCGGTTATGCCTGTGATCTTCCTGCCGCATGTCTATCATCAATCCATGAAAAGGACGAAGCCATCATGTTAAACCACGTTGAATATCCGTCCAGCGTCAAGGAAGGTACAGAAACACCAGGAGCTTTCGACCAGAACGGGCAGCGATTCTATGTACTGGACCGGCTCCAGGAGCAAGCTTCCAGAATCCGCTATCTGCTCGATACCGCCGTATTCTTCCGCAATCAGCTGGAGACATGCCAGGCTGCCGGCAACGCTGAAGCCGCCCAAAGCGCTTACCTGTCGCTCTCGTCAGGCCGGATCGGGATCGCCAACGGCGTGAGGTCTCTGAAACCCCTTCTGCTGGAGCTTGAGCATCCCGCCGCTTCCATCTGTGAGGCGCTGGTCGATCAGATCTCATCGTTTGAGCTGATGACAAGAGATTACTCCAAATTCTCCGGCGGGATCAGCCGCTTTCTTGACACGCTGCCCAGTTACCATACCGTTGACGCGTCTACCATCGGCCGCCTGATGAATCATGTCAAGTTAGGGCATTATCCTACCGATTTGACGCATGTAGGCTATCTGGAGCGGGGCATCGCTTTTCCGGATAAGACGGTCAATCTGCTGGACCCATGCTGCGGAACTGGGGACGCGGTGCTGCGCCTGGCCCTCGGACATGACAGCCGGTGCTACGGCATCGAGCTGGATGAGGAAAGGGCCGGACTGGCCGAGCAAAAGCTGTTCCGGGTTGCCTATGGTGACTTTTTCAGCTCCTATGTGGGAAACAGATCATTTCATGCAATACTCCTTAACCCGCCATATCTCACAGTCACACTTGGCTGCGGGCTGAGGGGACGGGACGAAAAGCGATTCCTGGTCGAAGCATTTCAGGCGCTGGTCATGGGCGGCCTGATGATCTACATTGTCCCCTACTATCGAATGACAGAAGATGTCTGCCAAATCTTCACAGATAATTTTTCGGATATATCTGTTTATCGCTTTCTGGACGGCGAATTTGGAAAATTCAAACAAATCGCCGTCCTTGGGACCCGAAAGCCGCGGGAAAGCGATGAAGCTGCCAGCGCCAGCCTCTACACGGCCGCGCTGCATCCTGAATCGCTGCGGACACTGGATCAGCTTCCGGAAGGGCGCTATCAGCTTCCAGATGCGGCATTGGACGTGAAAATTTTTCGAGGCTCTGTATTTAATGAATCGGAGCTGGCGCATCAGCTTATGGCCTCCCAAAGCCTGGAGCGTCTGCTCCAAAAGGACGGGCAGGAACAGGAGATGGGACGGCCTCCGCTCCCCTTATCCATCGGACAGGTGGGACTGATTGGGGGCTCCGGCCTGATCAACGGCCTGATGCAGTGTGACTGCCCTCATATTATAAAGGGGCGGATCATCAAAGAACGCCATGAGCGGAGAGAAGAAAATCACTCTGAACGCGGTGAACTGATTTCTACAGATGTGATTGAAACCATCACCAATCGCATGGTGTTCAACATCCTCACGCCCACGGGATTTCGATCCCTGGTATAACAATTCAGGAGGGTTGAATATGCAAGACAAAAAGTATCTGGCAACCATTGTGCCGCTGGGTCCGCAGGCCCGGAAGCAGATTCAAAAGGGTGAAAACCTGGATGTGATCCGGGCTGCGGTCTGGTCCGAAACGGCAAAAAAACTCACGCCGCTGCTCGGGTCTGTGTGCAGCCGGTTTCTGCCGGCCACATACGCCTGGTCAATTTGCAATTACCGTCCCTTTGGCGTCATGCTTGGCGGAGTCACAGCTGATATGGAGGATATGCTTTTGTGCTACACAAGGGCACGGCTGGAACAGATGAACGAGATAGAGGCACGGCAGCAGCGCCTGATCGCTCAGGGGGAGACCCTGTTGAACGAATCTCCCATCCAGTCCCTGAATATCACAGTGGTTTCCATTGACAGCAGCGATCCGGGAACTCGGAAGGAACTGGAGCTGGCGCAAAAGTTTTTCAGCGGGGATGTCTCCGCTGCCGCCGGGATCTACTATCTGGGCTATAACTGCAACCAGATTTCTGAATCTCAGGAGGAACAACTCCTTGAAAATCTGCAGGAATACGCCTTGTGTGTGGCGGAGCTGCAGGAGCTGGAGGTGGCCTGATGGCACTTTTCCTGGATTTGGAGAGCTTGGCCAGCCTGCTGGACGAGGAGCCGGAAACCGATGTGGAAGCGGAGGAACAGGAGCCGGTCAACTCTTATCTGCTCCATGAGGTTTTGCCGCTTCTGGAACTGGGCCTTTATCCGCGCTTAGCAGACATCGACTACGATGAATTCGAGTGCTATGACCCGGCGGCACTGCTGGGATACATAGAGGAATCGGGGCGACGGATGTGGAATCATGGAGAACTCATACGCAGCATCCGGAAAATCCCCCCTACATGCCGCGCCGCATTTGTGTGACGGCAGCCATATAAACGAACTGTTTTATGAGGTGATCATGTGCTTGAGCTTGACGAATATGAGATGGACGGCATCGCAAAATTACTCCATATCGCAAAGCGCTTTGCGGACCGCGGGCGGCTCGACCTTCTGCTCCAAGCCAGCGGAAAGGACGCCATTTTGTCCGTTGAGACTTATTTGGAGCTCGAATATGACCTTCCCTGCCTGATTTTCGAGGATGTGACAGTGCAGCGCCATCCGGAGGACGACTGGCGCATGTTTTCAGAACGGACCGTCTATATTATGCGGGACAGCCTTCTCTCCCGTTTTGACCAGCTCTGCCGGGAATACGAGGCTACCCGTGGTATCCTGCCCATTGAGAATCCATTCGTGTCCACCTTAGAGGAGGCTGTCAACCGCGCCTTGAGAATGAACAGCTATTCTTATGATTACTGCCTGTACGACAGCCTGCGGGATAAAAAGGGGCCAAAGCTCGTCCTGATAGTCGATGATGAGTTTGAAGCGTACTACGACATTCCGGACGCGCTGTTCAGCATACTGGATATATGTAAGGACGGGATTGACCATCTGGAGACTGAACTGGCCCGCCTGAAACGCGAAGCGGAGGAAAATAAGCGGAAGGTCATCGCCTTTCCCAAAAAGAAAAACGCCCGCAGGAGAAAGGAGGCAGCTTGATGGAAGACCGCGTATCCATCCACTTTTCTGTGGAGGATGGGATCATCGAAGTGGAACAGAAAAAGGGTCCTCTGATCTCCCGGAAAGAAATTTCGCGGGACCAGCTTCTAAATTGCTTCCGGAAAAGCGTCTATATCAGGGAAGACGCACCGCCCGTCCTGTCTTCCGGGTTTCTGCCATTGAATACCCTCGCTGTCAGGCAGACCAAGGAGTCCGTCAGCGTGGTCGTATGGTACCCCCGCCTCCGTGCGGATCTGTCGCTGTATAAAACGCCTTATCCGGATTTCCCGATCCCCCGCCTTGTCTTCGGTTTTTCAGTCGGGGCCGCAGACGGCGCTGTGAGCGCATGCCGGATCGGAGTGATCGCGGATGAAACGCCAACACCGGATACTATTATGTATCATTATCCATTCAGCAATGTTGATTCATCCGGCAGCCTGTGTATCGGGGCCAACACGCTCCCTAAATATAAGGAACTGCGAAAAGCAGCCGGACTTCCCGCATTGCTGCTCAGCATTCCCAATAACTTTGACCGGTTTGATCCGTCCGACAACCAACTGGGCCTTGACTATCGGGATCTGATGCAGCATTTGAAGGACAAGGAGCCTGCCTATTACTATACCGATATTTTGATCCCCAATGGACAGACGCTTGCCCATTTTATTCAGCACATGTGACGGCGCCGGCAACTGACTTCAATGGAGGCGATGTGAATGTGGCAAAAAACGCCGGAAGAATTGCGCGCTGTACTCAGCGCCCCATTTTCCAGCTCCGACATTGAGTGGCGGGTTTCCGCCACCAATGCGGAAAAAACCAAGGGACTGGCCGTGCCCTACGTTACCAATCGCGCCATCCAAAACCGTTTGGATGATACCGTCGGGATTGACGGCTGGTACAACGATTTCCGTCCCTGGAAAAATGGCTCAGCCCAGTTGTGTGGAATTTCTATCTTTTTTCCCACAGCTTGAACAATGCCTGACCAAATGGGACGGAGCTGATGACAGCGAATTTGAATCGGTCAAAGGCGGCCTTTCTGATTCTATGAAACGGGCTGCGGTCGAGTGGTCGATTGGGCGCTACCTCTATGGTATGACTCAGGTATGGGTCACGGTCCAGATCACCAACAGCGGGAAGAAGTCTAACGCCCGGATTCGTGACGAGGAACGCCCCCGGCTGGATCAGGCCCACGATGAATGGGTGGCATACCTGCAGGCCAAAGAACGGGGAGAAAACCCGCCGAGGCCGAAAGCTCCCCCACCGTTAAAAGCTCAGAAGGGCCAGAACGGGCCGCCCGCACAGCCCCAGGGCCAGTACCAGGCGCCCCCGCAGGGCGCCCAGCAGCTCCCACAGCAGGGCCAGGGCAGACCGCCCGCACAGCCCCAGGGCCAGTACCAGGCGCCCCCGCAGGGCGCCCAGCAGCGCCCACAACAGGGTCAGGGCAGACCACCCGCGCAGCCCCAGGGCCGGTATCAGGCACCCCCCACAGGGCGCTCAGCAATACCCACAGCAGGGCCAGGGCAGACCGCCCGCACAGCCCCAGGGCCAGTACCAGGCGCCCCCGCAGGGCGCCCAGCAACGCCCGCAGCAGGGCCAGGGCAGCCGGCCGATTCCTAGAGGCTGCCTTCTGGTCACTGGGGCACGGCTGAAAAACACCATCAACGGCGGGCAGCGTCTCAGTCTCCAGCTGGCGGACGAGAACAATTCTGTGTTCCAGGCATATCTTCGGGAGCTGGATACCAGAATTGCACCGGGCGTTTTGCTCTCCGATGCGCAGATCACTACGCAGAACAAGGGCGGTGTAGTCCTCTATATACTGGAATCGTATCAAATTGTGGGCTCACCGGAAGAAAACGCAGCATAAGGAGTTTTGCATTATGGTAAAACCGATCAAGCAGTTTGAGATCTCATCCCTGAAGGTATCGGGCTTCAAGTGCTTTGCGGAAGAACGCAGCTTTTCGTTTGGTCCCATGAACGCAATTTTCGGCCACAATGCCCAGGGGAAAAGCACCATTGCGGACGCGATTTCCTACGCCATCACCGGAGTGTCCTTTTTCGGCAGCAACCGGATGGACAGGCTCCGCGCCCCAGGCAAAAACATCAGTGTTGAGCTTCAGATCGTGGACGGCGAAGGGCAGCCCCACTGCCTGATCCGGAACAGGGTCGGCGACAACACAGATGTCTTCTGGGATGGACAGCCCATTGCGGCAAAGGACCTGAATACTGTCTTTGCGGAACGCGACCTCTTTTTGGCGGTGTTCAATCCCCTGTATCTCATTGAGGTGCTTGGGAACAAGGGACGCGATCTCTTTGAACGGTACATGCCGGAGGTGCCCCACGAAAAGGTAATGGAACAGCTGAGCGAACACAACCAGAGCATTTTGGCTCAAAATCCCTTCCTTTCCCCGGAGGCCCTGGTCAAGCAGACGCGGGAATCGATCCGGGAGCTGGAGAGCACTTTGACCTACTGCCAGGGGCAGCAGGATCTGCTTCGATCCCAGAGGGAGCAGTCCGGAGTGCTGCTGGCGGACCGCCAAAAGGAGCTTCAGGATTGCCGCGTACGAATCCAGGAGCTGGAATCCATCCGCACCACTGGCTTTGATGGCTCCGATTTGAAAGAACGACTGGCCGACCTTTATTCCCTGCACGAAGAATATGTGCGTGAGCAGGCGTCCCTGCCGCAGACAGACGATTTAGACGCCAAGTTCCGCGACCTGACGCAAAAGCGGGCAAAGCGTGAGGCGGATGTCTATCACAGCCAGTACGCCCAGGCCCTTGCTGACACACAGAAGCAGATCAACGAGCTCGGCATGGAGCTGGCCCGCCACCGGCACATTCTGGCCGGCCTGCAGCCGGGTATCCGGTGCCCGATGTGCTACCAGACGGTAACACAGGAAACGCTTCCCGCCCTAAAGGATGAGTTCGAGGCGACGATCCGCCGGATCTGCGCACAGGGGAAAGAGCTTTCCGGGCAGCTTGACGAGCTGCACGGACTGGACGAAAAGGCCAGAGAGGTATTTGAAGCCTTCCGGGCCCAGGACATCGCCATGTGCAATCTGGAGCTTGCCGATATAGAGCTCCGCCGCCAGCAGGCGGTCGATGCTGTCAGGGCGGAAAATGAGCGCCGCCAGCAGAAAATCTCGGAGATCCGAGAGGAGATCCAAAATATAGAGCTGGATCTGGAGACGGGGCGCCTCTCCTCGGAAGAAATGGTGGAACTGGAGTGCTTCAAGGAGCGCGCAAAGGCGCTGGAAGCGGAAATTGAGGTGCTGACCGAGCAGCAGGGGAGTTCCATGGGGGCCGATGTGGCCCCGGGTATCAGCGCGGAGGAAATCAACGCTGAGATTGTCAAGAAAAATGAGTTGCTTACCGCGCTTTCCAGCTACATTGCGGAACGGGTCCGGCAGCGGTTTGACCACCTGGACCTGAATCGCGTCTCCATCAGCCTCTATGAGGTTTCCAAGACGACCGGCGAGGTGCGCGATGTATTCAAGTTTAACTATGAGGACCGGCCGTACGTGATCCTCTCCCTGTCGGAAAAAATCAAGGCCGGTCTGGAGGTATCCGAACTGCTGAAGAAGATCGCCGGGATCAACTACCCTGTCTTCATTGACAACGGCGAGAGTGTCCCTGTGATCGACAATGTGAGGCCCAGCGGACAGACCTTCATCTCGCAGGTAGTCAAAAACGAACAGCTCCGTGTTGAGATTCTGGGCGCTGCGCCGGCAGGCCGGAGCGAACAGGCCGCGTAAAGGCGGTGTCGCACGGATGGGCAGGCATTACCCGCACGATCTATATGAGGAAATCCCGATTTTGGAAGCAGCGCGGCGGTGTGGGCTTGTCCTGAATGATCGCACGCTGGAATGGGACGAGGTGGAAGCCTCGTGCCCATTCTGCGGCGATCGCGGCCCGGGGAAATATCATCTCTCCCTCAACACACGGAAAAATCAATACCGCTGTAATCTATGCGAGGCTTCCGGAAACAGCGTATCCCTGTACGCGAGAATGAACGGGACCTCTTATCGGCAGGCGCATGAGGTGTTATCCAAGGATGGAGGCATCTACCGGTTTCCTCAGCAGCCCCTGTCACAAAAACCGCCCGAGCCGGAGCCAAAGCCCCTGGCCATGCGGCATGATGTTTACTATGATATGCTCTCCCATCTGACGCTCTCTCCGAAGCATCACAATGATCTGCTCTCCCGCGGTTTGTCAGAGGAGCGTATCAGTCAAAATATGTACCGCAGCCTCCCAAGCGGCACGTCCGCCCGGAGACTGCTGGCCGGCATGCTGTCTGATTTTCATGACCTGGAAGGAATCCCGGGCTTCTATGTGGATAAGGACGGCTTTTGGAACATCTCCGGACACAGCGGCCTCCTGGTGCCCTACTGCACAATGGATGGGTATATCCAGGGCCTTCAGGTCCGTCTGGACGATGAGAAAAACCCGGAGCGGAAGTACCGCTGGCTCGCCAGCCGGGGCCGCCCCCACGGAGTCCGATGCCCCGCGTGGATTCATGTTACCGGGAATCCTAGCGCCACGACCGCCTACCTGACAGAGGGAGGTTTGAAAGGGGATGTGGCGAGCTTTCTGGATGATGACGCCTTGTTTCTGTGCTTTGCGGGCGTCACCGCGGTCAAGCACCTGGAGGATACGCTGAGACAGATGGAGCAGATCCAGGAGGTAGTTATCACGCTGGATATGGACAAGCTCATGAATTGGCGTGTTCAGAACGCGCTGACGAAGATCATTGCGCTGGTCCGGTCCATTCGTGGGATCAAAATCCGCGTGATGAACTGGAATATGACATTCAAAGGCATTGACGACTTCTATCTCGCCCGCAATTATGCGGCAAAGCAGGGGGTCAACATTTTGGATATGAGCTCCAATTTTATCACGATCTATTTGGAGGACCTGTGGAAACGGGAGTATCCCAAGCAGGACCGCGGCTTCATCCACACCTGCGAGTGGGAAGAGCTGACGCTCCCAGTCAATGAACTGACGGCAGACCCGCCCAAAGATATGCGGAAGGCCAGGAACTATCTGCGGCTTCTGCAGGAAGGGACAGCGGATTTTCCACCCCTGGTGTGCGTCAACCGCATGGTGATCGACGGGCAGCACCGCTTCTGGGCCTACCGGAAGGCCGGCTTCCAACAGGTCAAAGTCTATCAAAACAAGCCGTGGGCCATGCCCGCGGCAGCGTAAAAGGAGGAGCATGGAGATGGACACACAATCCATCCGGGAAAAGCTCATGGGGCGCGTCCAGCTCATCGAGCGGCGCAATGACAACAATGAGAGCGTGATCCACTGCTTCAGCGCTCTGGGGCAGTCTGGCGTCACAGAAGCGGATGTACTCTATCTGTGCGGCTTTTACGGTATTCCATACCATGGGAGCTGGACGGTGGAGGCCGCAAGCGACATTGGCGACAGCTTTTACCTCCGGCTTCCGCTGGGAGGTGAAGCAGATGCTTGAGATCGTTGCCAACGGCAGCAACACCTACCCCTACCAAAAGAGCACGCTGAGTGACCTGTACAGGCTCCTGGAGACCTACACCCTGGACCCTGTATTCGAGCGGTATGGGGGATTTGTCAACCGGACTCCGCGCTGGATAGACGGTGAAACCGCCCGGAAGTATTCGGGCGCGTCTGTGATCGCCGGCAATTTCCTCTCATACAGCCATGCGTTTTATCTCATTACGGATCAGGAAGAGCTGATCCGCTCCCTGGAGAGGCTGATCGAAAAGAACAGGGCTTCTCCCCAATACCAGGCCGCCCGGGCGCGCTGGCTCTCTTCTGATGACAGGCCGCAACCCGATCGCCAATAACAAACCGGAAAGGATGAATCTGATGGAGTTCAAAGATTTTCAATATCTGACGCACGGAGATCCGGTCACGTTCCTGCTTGCGTGGAACATGCTTCTGGAAAACGGCCGCGTCTCGCTTCGGGAACACGATGTATCCGATCTGGCCGCCGGCCTCCAAGTGAGGATGTCCAATTTTATGACGGAGGAAAAGACCCGCAGCGTGGCGGAAACCGCCAAAGGGCTCGCGGAGCTGGAGCCCAGCCTGATCCTTCACTTCCTTCAGCGCGCCAGCCACATCATCACGCTCCCCGGGGAGCCCCAGGAGGGACAATGCCCGGTTTGCGGCGGAGGGCTGAAGTACCAGACCCCCGTAGTAGACGGCCATGAGGTACGCAGACGCTACCGCTGCGAGGACTGCGCCGCCACCGGGGAGGAAGTGCTCCACTGGACCTGTGTGGGCCATACGAATGTTCACACCGCCGACGGCGAGCCCTTTTCGCCCTCCGGCAGCGAAGCATGATCTCCTTGAAGCGCAGCAAAGAGGGCAGATATAGATTTTAAGGGAGGCATTTCAAATGAATCAGACCAATAACACCATCCAGTTCAGCCAGTTTGCAGCCGTTTCCAAGGACAGCGACGAGGTGCTGGGCAAGATCCTCTACTACACCCTCTCCAGCATTTTAATTGACCGCGAGGTGCTGGCCAGGCTCTGCGATACAGTGGACTTCCCCTATAAGCCCATCCGCCGCTCCTCTCTGGCGGACGCGTTCCGGAGCGCCACCGGGGATATTTACCACAGGCTGGTGGTCAAGGACGCGGGCGTTCCGCAGATCATCAATGTCTACTGCCGGGATAACCGTGGGCCGAAGGGGATCATCTCCCGCGAGCTGGTCAAGGAGACACTTCATGAGGATACCAACGAGTACAAGAAGCTGGCGAATATCAGCCTGGACCGGGGCAGCGGCGTATTCTCCTATGACAACCTGGAGGCCGATCCCAATGTGGACGCGCTCTCCTGCTGCCAGGAAGCGCAGGAGCTGTTTGCGCTCTACCAGACCTGCGCCAGCCGCCGTCAGATCGACACGCTGCTGCAAAACTATCTGGACACCATGCAGGCGGTAAAGGCGGCCCGCGGGCGCATCTACTTTATCCCCAGGGACTATATGCCGAAGCTGGCGCTCTTTGAGGACTTCATCGCCCTTTTAGAGCAGCACAATCAGCATAAATACGCCGACCGGCTGCCCCTTGACGCCAACAGTATGTTCGTAGTGGACGATGAAAAGCAGCGGAGCAAGATGGCGCTGGCCTTCTACCGTACGATCCAAAAGGATTTGGCAGAGTATGAAAAAAGGGCCACCCATCTCATCCAAAGCGGCAACCAGAGTCCGGCCATCATGGACCGGATGGTATTGAGCATCCGGGAGCTGGAGCGGAAGAAAATTTATTACGAATCCATCCTCAAGCAGGAGCTCCATGAGGTGGATGAACAATATACCTCTTTGCGGTATCTGTCTGATGAACTGCAGATCCGCGCACGCAGTATCCAGGCGCAGAAGCGTCTGGCGGCATAACCGTGTTTGAGCCGGGCGGTCCTGATAAGGCCGCCCGGCCCCTTATATTCCCTGCCACCGCTCCTGGCTACCCGGTCTTGGGCCTTTCCGTGCGCTCAGCAGCCGGAAGGCGGGCCCCGCAGTCAGGCCGGCGCCGGATATGGGAAGCATCCCTGGGAAAACTGCCGGGCACAAAAGCAGTTTCGCAGATGGCGGAAAGGAGACTATGAGAAGATGGCAAAACGAGTCTTGGCGGACTTTGATCTGTTCGCCCATACCTGCCCCTATTTCTACAACGGAGCCCCTGTCAACAACGGGTACGGGTGCAGGCACCCGGAATGCAGGGAGGCCGAGGAGGACGATGCCGGACAGTCCTGCGGCTGCTGCCACCGTTACACCTGCCCGATCTGCTGCCCCTTCGGGGAAGAGGACCTGGACGATCCAGAGCTTGACCTGGACGGCCGGGGCCGGCAGGAATTTTTTGACCGAGACGGCGGATTTGCAGACGGCGGGGAGCTCGTCACCGTTGCATCAGGCGATGAAGCGGGTGAAGAGGAACGCGCCGCGCTGCTTGCCTATAACCGCTACCTTCACCGCTATGACAAGGAATGGCTGGAAAAGCACCCCCGGCAGGAGCCACAGTCTCCGGCGCGATAAAACGAAAAGAAGGGTGATAGTATGAGCAGTATGCAGAAAAACCGGTATCAGGAGATGCGGGAGCGCCATCAGGCGGAGGTGAACGACTTCCCCCTGATGTTCGCCTTTGATGCCCGGCAGTTCGCGGAAGGGCTGCGCAGGCTCGGCCTTCGATCCTCCGACAAAGACAAGGTGTGCGCCCTGCCCCGGCACCGGAGGTTTCTGCCGAAAGAGCGATTTACCGGCGCTGAAAGGCATGTTTGCCCGGCACCATAGAGAGCTTCAGGAGGCCATTGGCGCAGACCCTACCGGCCGGGGATTCATCTACGAGATGTTCCGCACGGAACTTTCCAACCACGAATATGCCTACACACAGGACGTGTCGGAGACGCTGGACTGCCTTGGCATCACACAGCAGATGCTGGAAGCTGTGCCGCAGCTCCAAACCGGCCTGGCGCTGGCGTGCAGATCGCTTTTGAAGCATGCCTGAAGGGCCCGGGCCGCGTCCGCGGCGCGGGACAGGGCGCGAAACAGCCGGAGAGATATGGCCGGGCCGAAACCAAGGAGGGAATTTGATGCAAAAGAGCAGATTCCAATATCACATCCAGGGATACAGGTACGCTCCGGAGAGCTTTCACGCATTCAAGGGGCTTTCCGGGCATAGGCCGATAGAAATCCCTCTCTCAGACAGCCAGAGGCAGCAGATGGGCTATCTGTGCGTGACGCAGGGTGGAGAGGCCGCCATAGATTATGTGAAACGCATCGAACGGGCCAGAGCCAGAAAGCCGAAGTCCTTCGTGACCTATGGCTTCCAGGTCAGAGAAGATCCCCGTAGATACGTCTATGCCACCAGCCTGCGCTGCCGGCCGGACGCGCCGCTCACAGAGCGGCTTGGCATTCTGCGTGAATTGAGAGCGCAGTTTGCCCTGGACGGCGGACGGGTGGAGCAGCTGACCGAATGCGAGCTGGACGGGCGCTTTCGCCCCGTCAATGTACGGCGGCGCTATGTGACCGCCGACCTGAACAGACCTGTTGTGGTCCACCTGCGGGCAGCTTAACCAGGAAGAAAACTGAATTTCATAAGGAAGACATCGCCATGAATCAAACTTATTTCCATGGCTTTTCCAGCGACATGGACAGCCCGGAGGATATCTGGAGTATTCCAGACACTATGACTCCATTCATGGGCCGGAGGAATCCCCGGAGCCGAACGATCCGGAGAAAGCGTGAGCGGAAAAGGGCCTTGAAGCCGCAGCCCCGCACGCGGGGCCGCGCCGCCGCTCCATCCGCTGGAGATCCTTTTACCAAACGGAGGCGTAAAGCCCCTGGCTTTAGCCATGGGGAGTGTCAAACAAATATCATGGAGGAATGGAACATGAAACAGCTCGGAAATTTGTCCATCGTATGCGCCAAACGCCCCGACGTGCTGATGCAGGTCTATGGCGGCCGGGTGAGCGTCCATGTGAGCGAAGGACCGGAGCGCGCCAGGATGGACGCCGCATGGGACGATGATAAGATAATCCAGTTGATCATCCGCGAATTGAATTTTGGCCGCTATGCCGCTCCCAGCCGTGGGAAAGCGGCCTGATGGGAGGAACGCGGCCATGACTGACTTTCAGAACGATATGTACCGCCGGTATCTCGCATCCGGGCAGGCAGAGAAGGCGGAGGCGTTCCGCCAAGCCGGCGCGGACCAGCGCGGCGCCGAGCTGGCGCAGACAGAAGCCGAGGTGCGGGAGGCGGTGGAACTGCACGTCTACTGCGATATGTGCCTGAGCGATATTCAATCTACCTGCCGCCGAAGAGGGATCAAGCTCGGGAAGAGCCGGAGCCGGATGGAGGCGGCCCTAATCGAGGCCCTCGTGAAAGAGCGCATGGAAAAACTGTAAAACTGCTTCCCGCGGAGCCGCCCTGCTGGGCAGGGCGGTCCCCGGGAAGCGGGACGGCGGCGCGGGCGGCGGAGACCCGCCTGGGCCTGCCCGTCGGCCGGAACACAAATCGCAGGATTCCGATACCCTGCTGATGATGGAGAGGATACCATGTCAAACAAAAGAAACCGGGATAAAAAGTCCGGGCAGCCGGAGCGGCGCCCGTGCGCAGTCGATACCCACCCGACCACCTGCAACCTCTGCGGGGGCCAGGTGATCTACACCTCCAATGAGCGCGTGTATGGCCGTAAATACGGCAGCGGCTACTGCTACCTGTGTACGTGCTGTGGGGCCTACGTCGGCACACATGAGCCAAGGCCCAGGGAGGCCCTGGGCCTTCTGGCCGACAGCCGTATGCGCAAGGGAAAAATCATGTGCCACGCTCTGTTTGACGCGCTGTGGAGGGGCAAGCCGAAGGCGCGCCGGAAGCGGGACGCCCTCTATGAATGGCTGGCCGGACAGATGGGGCTCCCCCTTGCGGACTGCCATTTTGGGTACTTTGACCTTCAGCAGCTGCGTCAGGCGTACCGGCTGCTCTCAGATGTCCAGGGGCTTCCCATGCGGTATGATAACCGTGGGCGCATTTTCTTTGAAGAGCGCCGCTCAGCCTGACAGACAAAGGCATAGCAATGGTTCCGACCGGTCACTCCGCTGAAGCCGGAAGGCCAGGGAATATCCTGGAAAGGGTATGCGGCCGCTTGCTAAATCCTTGATAATCCGGTACAATGACTATAGTGAAAGAACGGGAACTGGACCTGTACGCCGGGAAAGCGGTTTCGATCCCGAGGCCGGAGCTGTATGTGGTCTATACCAATCGGCGGGAAACGCCTGATACACTACCGCTGTCCGGGCTCTTTGAAAGTGCTCCAGAGGATGGCAGGGTGCAGCACATGGAGCTGGCCGTCCAGATCCTGCGGGACGATGGAAGCGGCGGCGGCATCGATCAATACGTTCGTTTCTGCCAGATTTCCGACGAGATGCGTGGAAGGCATGGTGCGACGCTGAAGGCTGTTCAGGAAACCCTGCGTGAGTGTGTCCGCCAAAACATACTGGCGCCATTTCTGCTGACGCGGGAAAAGGAGGTTTCTGACATTATGATCTCGCTCTTTAACCAGGAAGAAATTCAAGCCATCCACGACTACAATGTTGCCAAACAGGCGCAGGAAACCGCTCTGAAGCAGACTGTACTGCTCATGCGGGATCTTGGCGTGGCCAGAGAGGAACCGTGCGCCAGCTCGCGAAGCGGTATGACCTTCTCCAGAACGATGCGGAGACGGCGGTACGCCAGTATTGGACTATCTGAAGCTGGGCCGCATATGTTCCAACCGACTCTTGAGGGGAGGGGAGAGATAGGCAG
>ENA-OPYT01000200-OPYT01000200.1-human-gut-metagenome-genome-assembly--contig:-NODE-200-length-19238-cov-18.475956_pt1 | contig 19238 bp, 21 predicted proteins | sample MGYA00242636_ERZ504480 | MGnify/ENA primary metagenome ERZ504480 (study PRJEB26092, sample SAMD00036228) | human gut metagenome | host: Homo sapiens | study: EMG produced TPA metagenomics assembly of...
TCTTCTTTCATTTTTTTTCGGCATTTGTCTGATTCCGGTAATTATATGGAGTTATTGTATAAAGAAAAATCCTCTGTTAGCTGGTGAAATCTTATTGCTGTCTGAGCTTCCCGATATGTTCTGGTAAAGACTTGGACCTATGGCAGAAGCTCTGTTAGAAAATCAGTTTTTTTATCCTCCACATGTTTAGGGATTTCTCTGAGCAGATGTCGAACTTTCCTATTATATAAGAAAATTCCGCATAGCCGCTGATGATAATGAGCTACATATCTTCCCGGATTTTTCTCAGCACCGAGCAGACTTCCAGTCCAAGTTCTTCCCCCAGGATCCTACCTTCCATCCTTTCTTTTCTGTCATACCCTGCTGTAAGTATAGCATAGACTTTTGTTTCCGACATTAAAAATTCCATCGACATCCGTTTCTGCACACGGTATAATAGGTATCATGTAAAGAAAAAGGAGGTTGTTTTCTTATGTTATCCTGCACCTACGAGGTAGTCGCCATCGATGGTGATTACGCGCATTTACGCCGCAATGACATCGAACCGGAGGACAATGAAATGAAACTGGTTGCCCGCGCGCTGCTGCCGCCGGAAATTATGGAGGGCAGTATTTTGAAATACGAGATGCTGCAGTATGAAATCATTGGCTGATGCTGTTTTTCCGGCCGAGGTGTTTTCTCTCCCGCTCTTTCATGGCATCTCGGAAACCGGGCGGACGGCTCTTGTTTCGAGCGGGTGGCTGCGGACGTGTTCGTTTGAGAAAAACCAGACCATTTATCACATGGGTGACCGCGTGTCCGAACTGGGGATTGTGCTGTCCGGCAGCGTTTTCGTGGAGAATACGGATCTCTGGGGCAACCGCAGTATCTTAAGCAAGATCACCCCCGGCCAGGTATTTGCCGAAACGTATGCCTTCTGTCGGGAGCCGATGATGGTGAATGTCACGGCAGCCGAAGCCTCGACGGTTCTCTTTTTCAATCTTCGAAACCTCGACCAGACCGCCGATGGTGATGATGCATGGCTGTCCCAGCTTCGCAGTAATATGCTCCGCATCTCCATGCAGAAAAATCTTACCCTCTCCAACCGCATTTTCTGCACTACACCAAAGACGATCCGCGAGCGCGTGCTGGTCTACCTCGCCGCGCAGTCTGCCAAAACCAGCGCCGACACCTTTACGATCCCCTTCGACCGCCAGGGCCTCGCCGACTACCTGAACCTCGACCGGAGCGCCCTCTCCAAAGAACTCGGAAAAATGCAGAAAGAGGGAATCCTCGAATTTCATAAAAACAAATTTACGCTGCGTCATCCGTCTCTCTAGGCGGTACCGCAACGTAAATTTTTTACCGTTTCATCGTTTCAAATGCTTATTTTTCATAAACGAATATACACAAAAAGTATTTTTCCGTGGTTATAACCACATACTTTTCCTGTTATATCCGATATTCTGTACGTGTAAATTATGAAACTCCGCGCAGATCTGTTTTTCCCTCTGCGCTTAACCCCTCGGAAATACCCTACAGGAGGAACTATTTTATGGAACAGAACATGTTTTGCTACCAGTGTCAGGAAACTGCCGGCTGCTCCGGCTGTACAAAATCCGGTGTCTGTGGAAAGCGCCCGGAGACAGCGGCGCTGCAGGATCTGCTGATCTGGACGACGAAAGGACTTTCCGCCGTGACGACACAGCTCCGCCGCGAAGGAAAAACCGTCGATGCCAGCGTCAATCATCTCATCACCGAAAACCTGTTTACGACCATCACAAACGTGAACTTTGATGATGATACGATCCGCGCACGAATTGAGGCAACGCTTGAGACCAAAGCGCTTCTCGCTCAGCTTGCCGACTGCTCCGCTCTGCCGGAGGCCGCCCTCTGGAACGGCACAACCGATGAGTTTGCCGCAAAAGCAGTAACCGTCGGCGTACTTTCCACGGAAAATGAGGACATCCGCTCTTTACGCGAGCTCATCACCTACGGTCTGAAAGGACTTGCCGCGTACACCAGCCATGCCAATGTTCTCTTAAAAGAAAACGAGGAAATCGATGCCTTCCTGCAGCGTGCTCTCGCCGCAACGCTCGACGATTCCCTCTCCGCAGAGGAACTGACGGCACTCGCACTCGAGACCGGCTCCTACGGCGTGCAGGGAATGGCACTGCTCGATGAGGCCAATACTTCCGCTTACGGCAATCCGGAGATCACCACCGTCGATCTCAGTGTCGGCACCCGCCCGGGTATTCTCGTCTCCGGTCATGATCTGCGCGACCTCGAGATGCTGCTCGAGCAGACCGTGAACACCGGCATCGATGTTTACACCCACTCCGAAATGCTGCCTGCACACTACTATCCGGCGTTCAAAAAATATGAACATTTTAAGGGAAATTATGGTAACGCCTGGTGGAAGCAGAAAGAAGAATTTGAAGCCTTCAACGGCCCGATTCTGATGACGACGAACTGTATCGTGCCGCCGAAGGACAGCTACAAAAACCGTATTTACACAACCGGAGCGGTTCGTTATCCGGGATGCCCGCACATCGACGGCGTCATCGGTGATACAAAAGATTTCTCTCTGCTCATCGAACAGGCAAAGCACTGCGCACCGCCGACGGAACTCGAGCAGGGAACCATTGTCGGAGGCTTCGCCCATGCACAGGTACTCGCCCTGGCAGACCAGATCGTCGATGCCGTGAAATCCGGCGCGATCAAAAAATTCGTTGTCATGGCTGGATGTGACGGCCGTGCAAAGAGCCGCAGCTATTACTCTGATTTTGCACAGGCACTGCCGAAAGACACCGTGATTCTGACCGCCGGCTGTGCAAAATACAAATACAACAAGCTGAACCTCGGCGACATCAACGGCATTCCGCGCGTCCTCGATGCCGGCCAGTGCAATGATTCCTACTCTCTTGCCGTGATTGCACTGAAATTAAAGGAGGTCTTCGGCCTCGACGATATCAACGATCTGCCGATCATCTACAATATTTCCTGGTACGAGCAGAAAGCTGTGATTGTTCTTCTGGCACTGCTGTCGCTTGGTGTCAAGAACATCCACCTCGGCCCGACACTCCCGGCATTTTTAAGCCCGAATGTTGCAGCTCTTCTCGTTGAAAACTTCGGCATCGCCGGAATCGATACCGTTGAAAACGATATGGAATTGTTTTTCGGGAAATAAAGAAAACCCCTTGCTTTCTTTCATTTTTCCACGTATACTGTATATGTTCAGACAAAAATATCTTTGAATTTGGGCATATCAGAAAACGGACCTCAGATTCCATTTCTATACACGCCCGACACCGATGAGTCATCTCATCTTAATCACACATTTTTAGAACGTGCCTGGGAATTTTTTCAGACACGTTCTCATTCTATCACGGAGATTTATAAACTATGAGCATCATGAAAAATATCAATAAAGCCAAGGTTATGGTCTTAAAAGATCAGGTTTCCTACCAGGAAGGCCAGATCGTCAGCAAAACACTGGTACAGAATGAATCCGTCAGCATCACCTTATTTGCCTTCGACAAAGGCGAAGAAATCAGCACCCACGAGTCCGGCGGCGACGCCTTCGTCACCTGCCTCGACGGAACCGGTGAAATCACCATCGACGGCGTAAAATACGAACTCCACGAAGGCGAATCCATCGTCATGCCGGCAAAACATCCGCATGCAGTGTATGGCAAAGAGCAGTATAAGATGCTTCTGGTAGTGGTATTCTAACGTATCCTTTTTGAACCAATTATTGATATGCCTGGCAATAGGGCAGCATGTCTCAGGATTTCCTGTGGTATGCTGCCTTGCTTTTTTATTTAATTCTTTTTTAAGCTATAAATGAGCAAATCCAAAATATTGCACAAAAGAAAGACACCCTCTGTAGAAGGATGTATAATTGAAGTACCAACAAACAACATACTCACTCAAACAAGGGGGTGTCCGTTGCAAACAGTATACATCATTCCAAACATATTTACAATTACCTGAAAGCATTAAATCTCGGATTATTTTTATCCGATGTGTATCTGAACCACTTATTGACCATCATCCTGTCTGTTTTTCTCCGGGGATACCGGGGAAAAACAGTTGATTTCCAAGAAGTCAGCCATTGCCACAGGACAACGACCGCTTATTTCCTGAATCACGGAAAATGGAAGGACGATGCATTGCAGGATGTTTTAAAAAGCAGCATCCTCCAAGCCATTTATAGGGAAGCACAGCGTTCCGGACAACCGATTTACTGTATTGTGGATGATACGATTGCTTCACATACCCGGCCTTCGTCACAGGCGGTTCATCCAATCGAAGCTGCGTATTTTCATCAATCACATTTAAAAGGCTGTCAGGATTATGGGCATCAGGTTGTCTCCGTTATGCTTTCCTGCAACGGGATTACCCTGAATTATGCAGTCATCCTGTACGATAAATCAAGATCAAAGATCCAGATTGTACAGGAGATCGCGGAAGAACTTCCCGCTGCGCCGGTCATTTCCTACTTTCTTTGTGACAGCTGGTATACTACTGCAAAAGTGATGGACCGTTTTATTCGGAAAGGATTCTATACGGTTGGGGCATTAAAGACCAACCGAATCCTTTATCCATGCGGGATCCGTCAAAAAGCCAGTGCATTTGCCCTTCATTTGTGGAAAACAGACCCGGATGTCAGCCTCGTGACCGTTGGCAGCCGTGAATTCTATGTATACCGCTATGAAGGGGAGTTGAATGGCATTCCAAATGCAGCGGTGATCCTCAGCTATCCGAAGGATGGATTTGGGAATCCCAAAGCATTGCGTGTATTTCTCTCTACAAATGCAGAGTTATCCACGCAGGAGATCCTGGACACCTATACGAAACGGTGGCCGATTGAATTATTTTTCCGGCAGAGCAAAAGTAAACTTGCGCTGGATAGTTATCAAATCCGATCCCGTCAGGGAATCCAAAGGTATTGGCTGATCATGTCGTTGGTCCACTATTTGTGCTGTATGCATTCTGGAAACTACTGCACATTCGAAGAGGGATACGCATCCTTGAAGCAGCAGCTAAAGCAGGAACAGTTTGCAAACCTGTACCGCCTCATAAAAAGCAGCGCCTCATTCGAAGAAGCTTTTAAGTTTGTGGGATAAGTTTGTGCAAAATTCGATATTTGCTCATTTATAGCTTTTTGGTCTTTTTATCATAATTAATTCCAACCAGTAGAATATCTCCAATATACGGTTCCAATGATGCAATGTACTTTTTCTCTTTGATCTGATCCGTCTCCACCCACAGATGGGCTATGAGCTCCTCAGCAAATGGGATTCCACAAGACCATACGCCGAGGCGGCGCTCTACCACCATCTCTGGTACGACGAAAAAGGCGGCTATCCGCGCGAGTATACCCATAAAGGCAACGACAACGCCATTCTCTACCAGATCCTCACCTGCGCCGATTGTCTCGGTGCGGCAACCGATTCCGTCGGGCGGCTGATCACCGTGGAACGCGAACAGTTATACCGCGAAGTCTTCGGTAAAAACGTGGAGCTGGTTCTATAACTTTGGTTTCTGTTTATGGCGTTAATTCGTATATCCGTATATTGTAGTTCTTTTCAAGGTTCTGTCCGTCTCGCGTGGACACATTGTAGAATGCACAAATTTCATTCAGCTCACATGTTCATTTAGTTAATTTATTAATGAACATATTTTTTCAATTTTATGTTTTATGTTAATTTGTGTCCCTTTATCGTTCATCATTTTGTGAACATTAAGTTGACATCATTAAAAGAAAATAGTTTACATTTTGGGAAAAATATACTAAAATAACAGAAACGGTCAAATCTCCGCCGAAAAAAACGGCGGAGATTTTTCTGGAAAGAAGGGCGAAAAACGTGTTGGAAAGACGATCGAAAAATTTCGAAGGAAATGCGTAGAAAATCCGCCCGAAAAGGTGAAAAACCAAGCATAAATCACAGGGAGGAACTCATACTATGAAAGAAATCATCCAGGGCTTCTACCAGAAGAAACATTTCTGGACCCGCCTGATTCTGGTCATCGCTGCCGTCATCCTGATGGGCTTTGCGCTCTCATGGCTGCTTCTCGTCGATCTCGGCACCGATCCGTGTACCTTGTTAAACCAGACCATCTCCACCCGCCTCGGCATCAGCATCGGAAACTGGCAGGCGCTCTTCAATACCGTCCTGCTCATCTTCGTTATCATTTTCGGCGGCAGAAACTTAGGCTTCGGAACCCTCGCAAACATGTTTCTCGTGGGATATTCCATCGACTTTTTCTCCTGGATCTGGGCGAAAGTCCTTCCGGCAGACCTCTTCACCTCGATGGGTGTGCGAATCGCCGTGCTGATCCCGGCGCTGGTCCTGTTTATCCTTGCCGCATCCTTCTATATGGATGTTGATATGGGAACTGCACCGTACGACGCAGTATCCTTCATTATCTCCACCCACCTGCCGAACGTTTCGTTCCGTGTGATCCGCATCGTCTACGACTTCGTTGTCACCGCGATCGCCGTTCTGCTCGGCGGAAAACTCGGCATTGTCACCGTGCTGATGGTTATTACCCTCGGTCCGGTCATTGAATGGCTGGGAAATATCATGAAACAGCATCTGAATATTTTTGATGACTGAAATCATTGCTTTTCCGCGCTTTCTATACTACAATAGAACTACCAGATGATCTTTTTTCTAAAAGAAAAGCCTGCCTCCGGGACTCACATCTCTGTGGCAGGCTTTTCTTCCCTAAAAATAGCCGAAAAAAGACTCAAAAAGCAGAAAATCATTTATATTAAGGAGGTTTTTCCTATGAGCAACACCCCAAACCCTGTTTACGAAAAACTGATGAAATGCTACGAGAGCTTCCGCTCCCAGATCGATTTCCAGCCGGAAGTCGCACTGATTCTCGGTTCCGGCCTCGGTGATTTTGCGAATGATATCCGCGTTACCGCAACCCTCGATTACCACGATATCGAAGGCTTCCCGGTTTCCACTGTTCCGGGCCACGCGGGCCGTTTTATCTTCGGCTACGTCGGCGATGTGCCGGTTGTCTGCATGCAGGGCCGCGTTCATTATTATGAAGGCTATCCGATGACCGACGTCGTTCTCCCGACCCGCCTCATGAAGCTGATGGGCGCAAAAGCACTGTTCTTAACCAACGCCGCCGGCGGCATCAAACAGGGCACAAAGCCAGGCTCTCTGATGCTGTTAAACGGCCAGATCGCCTGCTTCGTTCCATCTCCGCTTATCGGACCGAACATCGACGAGCTCGGCACCCGTTTCCCGGATATGAGCCAGATCTACGACCTTGAATTCCAGAAAATCGCACGGAAAGCCGCAGCCAGCCTTGATATCGACCTGATGGAAGGCGTTTATCTGCAGCTCACCGGCCCGCAGTACGAGTCCCCGCAGGAAATCGCCATGTGCCGCACCCTCGGCGCAGACGCGGTCGGCATGAGCACCGCCTGCGAAGCCATCGCTGCACGCCATATGGGCATGCGCGTCATCGGTATTTCCTGCATTACCAATCTTGCCGCCGGCATCTCCCCGCAGCCTCTGTGCCATGCGGAAGTTCAGGAGGCAGCTGACATGGTTGCACCGCAGTTCAAAAAACTCGTTGCCGCAACGATTCAGGGCATCGCAAAGACACTGTAAACAGCACGTAAAATAAAGGAGAGATCTTTTTTGAATACACGTTTTTACAACGCCAAAATTCTCGTACTCGACGCTGAAAACCATTTTTCCATCGCCGAAGACGAACTTCATGTCACCGGCGACACCATCACCTATATCGGACCTGGTAGAAAAGCAGATCCAGATGCCGCAGAGACCACTGTCTTCGACCGCGAAATTGACGCCCGCGGCAATCTCCTGATCCCGGGCTTTAAAAACGCACACACGCACACCCCGATGACCTTCCTCCGCTCCTACGCGGACGATCTCCCGCTCCACGAATGGCTCGAGCGCCAGGTCTTCCCGAACGAGGCAAAGCTCGCCGGGGACGACGTTTACTGGCTCAATATCCTCGGCATCATGGAATATCTGACGAGCGGCATCACCTCCAATTTCGACATGTACATCCAGCAGAAAAACAGCATCGCTGCCACGGTCGACACCGGATTCCGCACCGTTCTTACCAGCGGTCTCAACAACTTCGTCGACAGCCCGGAAATTCTCGAAGAGATGTATAACTATGTCAACGAACTCTCCGACCGCACCTCGTATCTGCTCGGTTTCCACGCCGAATATACGACCGGCGGCCCGCTTCTTGAAGCCGTTGCCAAACTCGCCGAAAAATACCATTCCCCTGTCTGGACACACAACGCCGAAACAAAAAGCGAAGTCGAGGGCTGTAAAGAGCGCTGGGGACTCACCCCGACACAGCTGATGGAACGCTTAGGCATGTTCCAGTACGGAGGCGGCGGCTACCACTGCATCTGGATGGAGGACCGCGATTTTGAGATCTTCCGTGACCGGAAACTGACGGCCGTTACCAATCCCTCCTCAAACCTGAAGCTCGCCTCCGGCATCTGCCCGCTGAAGCGTTTTTACGATAACGGCATCAACCTCGCCATCGGCACTGACGGGCCAGCCAGCAACAACTGCCTCGACATGTTCCGCGAAATGTTCCTGACCACCGGTCTTTCCAAAGTCCGTGAGATGGACGCCGCAGGAATCCCGGCTGATGCGATACTCTACATGGCAACCGCAGGCGGCGCACACGCGATGCAGCTTACTGACTGCGACCGTCTCGCTGCCGGCAAAAAGGCCGATCTCGTCATGATTGACCTCCATCAGCCGAACATGCAGCCGGAGAATAATCTGATCAAAAACCTCGTTTACAGCGGCAGCAAACAGAACGTAAAGCTTACCATGGTAAACGGTCAAATCCTCTACGAAAACGGCGAATTCCATATCGGCTTTGACCCGGAAGAAATTTATGCAAGATCCAACGCCATTATCCGAAGAATTTCCGGCTCGCATGCAGATAATTAGTGGATTTCACGCAGTTTTTCCTTTGCTTGACATACTTTTTTCTTTTATATTATAATGTAGCCATACACGCAAAAACGCTGTACCTCTTGAAAGGAGAATACTATTATGAAAAAGAAAGTAGTTAGCTTACTGCTTGCAGCCGCCATGACAACTGCTGCACTCGCAGGATGCGGTTCCTCCAACGGCTCCTCTTCCTCCGACGCATCCACAGGCGCCGATTCCACCAGCGCAACTTCCGCTTCTGCTTCCACAGATGGAGAAAAAAAATGACGCCGCAGGTGAGAAAATTGCCATGATCACAGACTCCGGAGATATCACCGACGAATCCTTCAACCAGATCACCTGGGAAACTGTATGCGCCTACGGCGATGCAAACGGCGTAGAGTACGAGTACTACAAACCGGCAGAGGATACCGATGAAGAGCGTATCAACTCCATCGATCTTGCTGTTTCCGAGGGTGCTACCGTTGTTGTAATGCCAGGTTACCTGTTCGGACCTGCCATCGCTGAAGAGCAGGACACCTATCCGGATGTAACCTTCATCGCAGTCGATGTTACCGAAGGTGATATTGTAAAAAACGGCAAAGCTGTTGATCTCGGAAAGAACGTGTACATCTGCTCCTTCGAAGAAGAGCAGGCCGGCTACCTGGCTGGATACGCTGCAGTAAAAGACGGCTACACAAGTCTTGGTTTCCTCGGCGGTATCGCTGTTCCGGCCGTTATCCGTTTCGGTTACGGTTATGTACAGGGTATCAACGCTGCTGCTGAAGAAGACGGCGTAGATGTAAACGTAAAATATTACTATGGCGGCCAGTTCTACGGCGATGACTCCATCACCGCCCGTATGGAGGGCTGGTATGCAGACGGAACACAGGTTGTATTCGCCTGCGGCGGCGGTATCTGGACATCTGCTCTGGATGCAGCTGAGACACACGACGGAAAAGTTATTGGTGTAGACGTTGACCAGCGTTCCAAAATCGGCGAGCGCTGCCTGACTTCCGCTATGAAAGGTCTTCCAAGCGCCATCAACAACGCTCTGGATTCCTACTTCAGCGGAAACTTCTCTGAACTTGGCGGAACTGCTCAGCAGCTTGGACTGAAAGACGGAGATTACATCGGCCTTCCTACCGATTCCGAATCCTGGGGATTCACAACCTTCACACAGGATCAGTATGAAACTGTACTGGCTGGTATCCGCGATGGTTCCATCGAAATCTCCAGCGATACAGAAAATCAGCCGGAAGTAGGTTCTCACGTAACCGTTGATTACATCAGCTAATGTGCATACTGTTTCTGTAACAATATGCCTTTTGGGGAAGAGAATATTATTTCTCTTCCCCTTTTTTTCTGTCACACAAAATGCTATACTAGACATAATGAAAGCCCGCAGTTCTGCCCTGTTTTCCATGCCTTCGGCAGTCCTGCAAAACCACGCTTGAAAGGGAATATGTATATGGAAAATGAGTACATTATTGAGATGTTGAACATCACCAAAGAATTCCCGGGTATCAAGGCGAACGACAACATTACATTACAGCTCAAAAAAGGAGAAATCCATGCTCTGCTTGGAGAAAACGGTGCAGGAAAATCAACCCTGATGAGTATTCTTTTTGGTCTGTATCAGCCTACCTCCGGAATCATCAAGAAGAATGGGCAGGAAGTCCATATCAACACGCCGAACGACGCCAACGATCTCAACATCGGTATGGTTCACCAGCACTTTAAGCTGGTCGAATGTTTCTCGGTTCTCGACAACATCATCCTCGGCGTAGAGCCGACCAAAGGCCTTTTCCTCGAGAAAAAGAATGCCCGTGCAAAAGTCATGGAGCTGAGCGAAAAATACGGTCTGATGGTCGATCCGGACGCTCTGATCTCAGATATCACCGTCGGTATGCAGCAGCGTACCGAAATTCTGAAAATGCTCTACCGTGACAACGAAGTCCTGATCTTCGACGAGCCGACCGCGGTTCTGACGCCGCAGGAAATCGACGAGCTGATGAAGATCATGAAGAACCTCGCAAAAGAAGGAAAATCCATCCTCTTCATCACCCATAAACTCAACGAGATCATGGAAGTTGCCGACCGCTGTACGATTCTCCGCAAAGGAAAATACATCGGAACCGTCAACATCAGCGAAACTTCCAAAGAAGAGCTCTCCCGCATGATGGTCGGAAGAAACGTCAGCTTCTCCGTCAACAAAAAGCCGTCAAAACCGGGCGACACCGTTCTGAAAGTAGAGCACATGACCGTACCGAGCAAGGTGCACGGAAACAACGCCGTCAAAGATGTTTCCTTTAATGTAAGAAAAGGCGAGATTGTCTGCATCGCAGGTATCGATGGAAACGGCCAGTCCGAGTTCGTTCAGGGCCTCACGGGACTGGAAAAAGTATCCGGCGGTAAAATTCTGTTCAACGGACAGGACATCACGAAAGCTTCCATCCGCGACCGCTCCAAGATGGGCATGAGCCACATCCCGGAGGACCGCCATAAACACGGCCTCGTGCTGGATTACTCCATCGAGCAGAACATGGTGCTGCAGCGTTACTGGCAGCCGGAATTTGAATCCTTCGGCTTTATCAAATCAAAAGCCGTGCGCGAATATGCCGAGCGCCTGATCGAGCAGTACGATGTCCGCAGCGGCCAGGGTCCTGTGACCATCACCCGCAGCATGTCCGGCGGAAACCAGCAGAAAGCGATCATCGCGCGTGAGATCGACAAAGATCCTGATCTTCTCGTTGCGGTACAGCCTACCCGTGGTCTTGATGTCGGAGCCATCGAATACATTCACAGCCAGCTCGTTGCACAGCGCGACAAGGGAAAAGCCGTTCTTCTGGTTTCTCTGGAACTGGATGAGGTTATGGATGTTTCCGACCGTATTCTTGTTATGTACGAAGGAGAGCTGGTCGGCCAGCTGGATCCGAAAACCGTTTCTGTCGAAGAACTCGGTCTCTACATGGCAGGTGCAAAACGGGATCCGGTTCCCGAAGAAGTATAAAAGAGAGGTAAGAAAAGCATGAACGAAAAAACGAAAAACGCTCTTCTGTCCATTGTCGCTTCTCTTGTATGTATTGTGATCGGTCTTCTTGTGGGATTTATCATTTTATACTGCATCAACGCGGAGAACGCAGTGGATGGATTTACACGAATCATCAAAGGCGGCTTTTACTTAAAGCCGAAAGGAATCGGAAGTGAAATCGCTCAGTCCGCTCCCCTGATTATGACCGGACTTTCGGTTGCATTTGCTTTTAAAACAGGTCTGTTCAACATCGGTGCTGCCGGACAGTACACCGTCGGTGTCTTCGGCGCCCTGTATTTTGCCATCATCCTCCACATGCCATGGTATGTATGCCTTCTGGCTGCTATGGTCTGCGGAGCCATCTGGGGAGCAGTTCCTGGTATCTTCAAAGCATACTTCAACGTAAATGAAGTTATTACTTCCATCATGTTCAACTGGATTGGTCTTTATCTTGTCAATGAGCTGATGTACAACACCATCCCGGACATGTATGATCAGAAGACCACACGTACTTACAAATTAAGCTCCGCTTCTCCGAAATCCCTGATTCCGGACTGCGGCATGAACTCCATTTTCCGTACCAGTTCCACAACGATTGCGATTTTCATTGCGATTGCCATTGCGGTCATCATCTACATCGTTCTGAACAAAACAACCTTCGGCTATGAGCTGAAAGCCTGCGGATTCAATAAGGATGCTGCCAAATACGCCGGCATCAACGAGAAGAGAAACGTTGTTCTCTCCATGACCATCGCAGGTGCGCTTGCCGGAATCGGTGCAGGCCTCTACTTCCTCTCCGGTGCATCCGAGTGGAACCCGCAGGTATCGACAGCACTCCCGGCCATCGGATTTAATGGTATCCCGGTTGCGCTTCTTGCACTTAGCAACCCGATCGGCGTTATCTTCGCTGCTCTCTTCGTTGCTCATATTTCGGTCGGCGGTGCTTACCTGCCTACGAAATATTATCAGCCGGAGATCGCGGACCTGATCGTTGCCGTTATCATTTACCTTTGCGCATTCGTTACCCTGTTCAAGGGCATCGTTGCAAACCTGTTCAAGAGCAAAAAAGAGCAGAAAGCAAATGCCAATGCAGACAACGGAAAGGAGGAGAAGAAATAATGTTCCTTTTAATTAAATTTACCTTACTGTACGCCGTTGTTCTGATGCTCGTTGCGATGGGCGGTATGTTCTCCGAGCGAAGCGGTGTCATCAACATCGCGCTGGAAGGAATCATGGCGATCGGCGGCCTTGCCGGTGTCTTCGTCCTGGTTCTGTTCCCGGACCTCCCGGCTCCTGCACTTGTGGCACTTTCCATTCTGGCGAGCGCCGTATCCGGTATGATCTACTCTCTGCTGCTTGGCTTCTCCGCCATCACACTGAAAGCAGACCAGACGATCGGCGGAACCGCGCTGAACATGCTGGCTACTGCCATTGCCATCGTCCTGGTAAAAGCATTCAACAACGGCTCGGATGCCGGAAACGGTGCAGCTTCCGCAAAGCTGAACTACACCAACGCCGCTTTCATTTACAAGATCGGACCATTTACCGTGAACATCTTCCTGTTCATCGGCATCATCCTTCTGATCTGCAGCTACGTGTTCCTCTTCAAAACGAAATGGGGACTGCGCCTGCGTGCCTGCGGTGAGCATCCACAGGCAGCCGACTCTGTTGGTATCAACGTATACCAGTGGAGATACACCGGTGTTATCATCTCCGGTGCACTCGGCGGTATCGGCGGATTTGCCTACATCGTTCCGTCCGTTACCACCTGGAACTTCGAAGTCGGCGTAGCCGGTGCCGGATTCCTTGCCCTCGCTGTTATGATCTTCGGTCAGTGGAAACCGTTCCACATTGCCGGAGCAGCCGTATTCTTTGCGGTATTCCGTTCCCTGGCAAACATTGCGGACTCCACCGTCCTCTCCCATCTGGGACTGTCCAAGAACATTTACAACATGATGCCGTTTATCGCATCCATGATTATTCTCGCCTTCACATCCAAGAATTCCCAGGCTCCGAAAGCCGAAGGTATTCCATACGATAAGGGCGCAAGATAATATGTAACTATTCAGAGCCATGTGAAATGGAAGAAAAAATTGCGAATCATGCTTGCATGAATGAGCGGTTTTTTCTGGAATTTCATATGGCGAGCAGCCACATCGAGATGCAGCGCAGCGGAATCGAGATGTGGCTCTGAATAGTTACAATTTTTAAAGGCAGAGCCGTTAAATCCGAACTGTGTTTTTTCGGCTCTGCCTTTTCTCTATCATTCTAATTTATTTTTCATCAAAGAAAGGAAAAAATTATGCTGAACACCAAATTATTTGACCACACTATCTTAAAAGCAGACGCAACCGAAGCACAGGTTGCAAAGATCTGCGACGAGGCACTTGCACATGATTTTGCTTCTGTCTGCGTCAACCAGTACTACACCAAATTCGTTGCTGAAAAGCTCAAAGGATCTGACGTCAAAGTCTGCACCGTTGTCGGCTTCCCTCTGGGCATGTCCGATACCCGTGTAAAAGCGTTTGAGACCCGTGCGGCCATCGAAGACGGTGCACAGGAGGTTGATATGGTCATCAACGTCGGAGCCCTCAAAGACGGCAAATACGACTTCGTACGCTCCGATATCCAGACCTTAAAAGAAGTATGCGGCAAGGACATCGTTCTGAAAGTCATCATCGAGACCTGCCTTTTAACCGATGAAGAGAAAGTAAAAGCGTGCGAGCTCGCAAAAGAAGCCGGCGCTGACTTCGTAAAAACCTCCACCGGATTTTCTACCGGCGGTGCAAAAGCGGCTGATGTTGCCCTGATGAGAAAGACCGTAGGCCCGGATATGGGCGTAAAAGCTTCCGGCGGAATCCACAACGCAGACGAGGCACAGGCTATGGTAGATGCCGGCGCAAGCCGTCTCGGAACAAGCGCAACACTGGCTATCATCGGATAAAAAGGAGTTTCTTATGGATACGATACTGATAGGAATTGCCGGAGGAACCGGCAGTGGAAAAACGACACTGGCAGATAAGCTGGTAGAAAGTTTTGGACGCGATGAAGTGAGCATTCTGCGCCATGACAACTATTACAAACGCCATGACGATATTCCTTTTGAGGAGCGTGCCAAATTAAATTACGATCATCCCGATGCCTTTGATACCGACCTGTTATGCCAGCACATTCTCGAGCTGAAAGCCGGAAAGTCCATCGAGATGCCGGTTTACGATTATGCCATGCAAACCGCTCGGATAAAACGATTCTGGTCCATCCTGCCCCGGTTATCGTGCTCGAGGGCATTCTCCTCTTCGTTGAGAAGGATCTCTGCGATCTGATGGACATCAAAGTCTTTGTCGATACCGATGCGGACGTGCGGATTCTCCGCCGGATCCTGCGCGATGTAAAAGAGCGCGGCCGTTCCCTGGACAGCGTTGTGACGCAGTACCTGACGACCGTAAAACCGATGCACGAGCAGTTCGTAGAGCCGAGCAAGCGCCGTGCCGACGTGATCATCCCGGAGGGCGGACAGAACACCGTTGCTCTTGAAATGCTGATCGAGCGGGTGCGTAAGCATCTGAATCTGGTGCAGAACCAGTAAACATCCGTTTATCGTTATAAAAATCTGCAAAAAAGAGCGAGGACTGAATTTTCTCTTTTCAGCCCTCGCTCTTTTTATTTTTCCCTTACAGATGTTCCAGCATTCCCTGCAGCCAGATCTGGCCTTTGAAACGTCTTCCCACTTCCGGTACTCCAAATAAATCCTTTTCGTTGATACAGATGTCTATCGGCACATCGTTGCAGACGAGGCCGAGCTCATACACCCGCTCGCCCGTTACCGCGTTCTTCGTTGTATTCATCTCCGTAATTTCACCCATCACGCTGTACTGGTCACATTCGAGACCGCTCGGCATGAAAAAGCTATCTACAATAGAAAAGACATCTTCCTTCGTCAGACGCTGGGAAATCATGGCATATGTGTCAATATCATCCATGGTGAGACTTTCCATCGCATCCTCATCCCCGTTTCTGGCAGCCGAGATCAGTGAATTCTTCTGCTGCGTGCTGCGGCGCTCCTTCTCGACCTGTTCCGGGTCTTTCTGGATCGGAAGCAGAATTGTTCCTTCCGCTGCAAGACCGGAGACAGAAAGCGGGAGCGGAAGCGGCTGCAGCGCATTTTTCTGTTTCATCTCAAGATATTCCGCTGCATGCGTCAGATAAAAGATCATCGTGATGCCAAGCCGCATATCGTCGCAGGCGCCTGCAAACGATTCCTTATCGACGTGGCGCTCCACCGATACCTCCTCGTAGGAGCTGATCTGCCCGCCCTCGAAATAGGGATAATAATATTCCATCTGGAAACGGTTGTTCTCATCAATTTCCCCACAGACCGTGATACCACAGTCATATGCATATTCTTTCGAAAATTCAGCAAAAAGGTGGTGTTCTTCTGTTTCCACAATCTTTTTACGGTCGTAGTTTTCTACTACATCACGAAGAATCTCCTGGAGTTCCTTCGTCGTCTTGATCTTTGAAAATCCAATGGTTTTCAGGTAAGCGTGCATAAGAACACCTCCTCTCATTCCTTTGTATTTCTTATGCGATTAGTGTTTCGGAACCAGTTTCTCTTTTCCGCCCATGTACATACGAAGAACTTCCGGAATGCTTACGGTTCCGTCTGCATTCAGGTTGTTCTCCAGGAATGCGATCAGCATACGCGGCGGAGCAACTACGGTGTTGTTCAGGGTATGTGCCAGGTATTTCTTTCCGTCCTCGCCGTTGACACGGATTTTCAGACGTCTTGCCTGTGCATCACCAAGGTTGGAGCAGCTTCCTACCTCGAAGTATTTCTTCTGACGCGGAGACCATGCCTCAACATCGACAGATTTTACTTTCAGGTCAGCCAGGTCGCGAGCAGCACTCTAAGGTACGCACCGGAATATCCAGGGAACGGAACAGGTCCACGGTATTCTGCCACAGAACATCGAACCATTTCTTCGACTCATCGGGATGGCATACCACGATCATTTCCTGCTTTTCAAACTGATGGATCCGGTAAACGCCTCTCTCCTCGATGCCATGGGCTCCCCTTTTTCTTTACCGGAAGCAGGGAGAAATAGCTGGTGAGGGTCTTGGGGGAGCTCCTCCTGCGGGAATGATGGTATCGATGAATTTTCCGATCATGGAGTGCTCGCTGGTACCGATCAGATACAGGTCCTCGCCCTCGATCTTATACATCATGGCGTCCATTTCAGCAAAGCTCATAACGCCGGTGACCACGTCGCTGCGGATCATGAACGGCGGTACGCAGTAGGTGAAGCCCCGGCCGATCATAAAGTCCCTGGCATAGGAGATCACTGCGGAGTGAAGCCTTGCGATGTCTCCCATTAAATAGTAGAAGCCGTTTCCAGCCACTCTTCTTGCGGAATCCAGATCAATGCCGTTAAATTTCTCCATGATCTCCGTATGGTACGGGATCTCAAAATCCGGGACCACCGGCTCTCCGTATTTCTGGACCTCCACATTCTCGGAATCGTCTTTTCCGATGGGAACGCTGGGATCGATGATATTGGGAATGGTCATCATGATCTTTTTGATCCTGGCTTCCAGATCCTTCTCCTTCTCCTCCAGCTCTCCCAGCAGACGGGCATTTTCCTTTCTGCCCTCCGCAATCTGGGCAAGCTGACGATCCAGCTCCTCGCTCTCCGAGGATAAGCTGCGGAAGGCATTCTCGCTCTCCGCTTTCTGGTCCTTTGCCTGCTGCAGGCTGATCTGGGCCGTGTTGCACCGCAGCGCCGCCTGCTGTATCTTCGTCCGGTTTTCACTGCGATCCTGCTCCAGAAGCGCCTGGGCGGTCTCAATCTCAGATACCCGTTCCTCTCTCTTTTTGATGGACTCCCGCAGCTGATCCAGCTGCTTCTGCAGATCCTCGATCTCCCGGTTTCGCCCCAGAAGGTTGCTGTTGTTCCGGAAAGAACCGCCGGTCATGGATCCGCCCGGACTCAGATACTCTCCCTCCAGCGTCACAATGTGCAGCGAGTAGTGGTTCTTCTTTGCGACAGCGATGGCAGCGTCGATATCCTCCGCCACCAGAACACGGCCGAGAAGATAAGCCACGATCCCCGGTATGTCTCATCCGACCTTACCAGATCGCTGGCAAGACCGATAATTCCAGGCTCCTTCAACGCTTCATCCCCATGGAAACGACCTCTTCCGTCCACACTGGTCAACGGAAGGAACGTGGCCCTTCCGAAGCGATGCTCCTTCAGGAAACGGATCATCTTCTTGGCCGTCTCCTCATCCTCCGTGACAATATTCTGAATATTGCCCCCGAGAGCCGTCTCAATAGCCGTCTCATACTTTTTATCTACCTGGATCAGATCCGAAACCACACCGAGAATTCCCGGGTGGTTTTTCTTCTGCTCCATGACCTTGCGGATACTGTTGCCATAGCCGTCGTAGCGCTCGGCAATATTCTTCAGGGATTCCAGTCTGGAAGCCTGGCGGTGGTAGGTGTCCCGCTCCTTCTGGAGAGTTTCATTCGCCTCCCTCAGCTTGTTCTTCCAGGAGACATACTGCTGGGAAAACTCCTTCTCCTTATTCTGCAGAGTCGAGAGCGCCTCCTCGGCCTCCTCCATCTCCTTCTGGCAGTTCCCCCAGCGTCTCCTCCAGATCCGTCTCCTGGTCCTTTCGCTTCATCAGGCGCTTACCAGGCCGGATTTTGCGGATGTTGGTCTGCTCCGTCATCGTGTCAAACCGCTGATCCTCCGACGCGATCCTTGTCTTCTCATTCAAAAGGCTCAGAATCTGCTGCTGATCCTCCGCAATCTTATCATTGCAGGCCCGGATCTGCTCCTGCAGCTTCTCATGGGCCGCCCTTGCCATATCGAGCTGCTCCCGGGCTGTCTTCAACTGTTCTTCCAGTCCTGCCCGCTGTGCCTCGTACTGCAGTTTCTGCTCTTCCTTCTCCGCCTTTTCCCGCTCCAGAGTCTGTCTGCGGGAAGCCAGACTCTCGTCGGACCCCTCCGCCATGCGAATCTGCTCTTCCAGAAGACGGATCTGATTCTCCAGACGTCCCTTAGCCAGCGTGGCATCGCTCTGCTGCTGGCGGATCTCCTCAATCTGTCCGTCCAGCTCACTCATATTCTGTTCCAGCGCGGAATACTGTTCCCGAATGCGCTCCTGCTGATCCTTCTGCGCTGTCATCTGCTCATCCGCGATCCGGTAATTCTTCTCAATCTGCCCCAGCTGCCCTTCCAGTCGCTTCTGTC
>ENA-OPYT01000203-OPYT01000203.1-human-gut-metagenome-genome-assembly--contig:-NODE-203-length-19040-cov-2.864908_pt1 | contig 19040 bp, 17 predicted proteins | sample MGYA00242636_ERZ504480 | MGnify/ENA primary metagenome ERZ504480 (study PRJEB26092, sample SAMD00036228) | human gut metagenome | host: Homo sapiens | study: EMG produced TPA metagenomics assembly of...
GGACGGAGCGGCGTAGCCGTTGCGTCCACCGCCCCGAGGGGGTCCGGGGGGAATGATTCCCCCCGGCCGCCGGAGGCGCTGCCTTCGAGGATACTATGTCTCAGAATGTGAATATCGAACACGAAATGCGCAAATCGTACCTGGAGTACTCGCTCAGCGTCATCATCGGGCGAGCCATCCCGGACGTCCGCGACGGCCTGAAACCGGTACACCGGCGCATCCTGTTCGCGCAGCAGGAACTGGCGAACAGCTACAACCGCCCTCCGAAGAAGTGCGCGCGCATCGTCGGCGACGTCATCGGTAAGTACCACCCGCACGGCGACTCTGCCGTGTACGACGCCCTCGTCCGCCTGGCACAGGATTTCTCCATGCGCGATCCGCTGGAAGACGGGCAGGGCAACTTCGGCTCCATCGACGGCGACGCCGCGGCGGCCATGCGTTACACCGAAGTCCGCATGTCCCGTCTGGCGAGCGAATTCCTCAACGACATCGACAAGGAAACCGTCGACTTCCGGCCCAACTACGACAACACGCTGGCCGAGCCAGTGGTCCTGCCCACGAAGGTTCCCAACTTGTTGCTGAACGGTTCGTCCGGCATCGCCGTCGGCATGGCGACGAACATCCCGCCGCACAATCTGAGCGAGCTGTCGGACGCCCTGCTCATGCTCATCGACGATCCGGAAAGCTCCGTCGAGGACCTGATGGACGTCGTGCAGGGGCCGGACTTCCCCACGGGCGGCTACGTCTACGCGGGGCAGGGGCTGTACGACGCCTACACCACCGGGCGCGGTACCGTAAAGGTACGCGGCAAGGTCGAGATCGAGGACCGCAAGAAGGGCTTTCAGTCGCTGATCATCCGGGAGATCCCGTTCGGCCTGAACAAGTCGAGCCTTGTGGAAAAGATCGCGGCGCTGATCAACGACCGCAAGATCGACGGCGTGTCCGACCTGCGCGACGAGTCCGACCGCCGGGGCATCCGCGTGGTCATCGAGCTGAAGCGCGGCACCATGCCCGAGATCGTCATCAACTCGCTGTACAAGTACACGCCGCTGGAAACTTCGTTCGGCATCAACATGCTGGCCGTGGTGGACAACCGCCCCGTGCTGCTGAACCTCAAGACCGCGTTGACCTATTTCCTCGACCATCGCCGCGAAGTGGTGGTCCGGCGTACCAAGTTCGAACTGCGCAAGGCCGAGGCCCGTGCCCATATCTTGGAAGGCCTCCTCAAGGCGCTCGATCATATTGATGAGGTTGTTTCCCTGATCCGCTCCTCGGCGACGCCGCCGGAGGCCAAGGAACGTCTCATGCAGCGCTTCGAACTGTCCGAAGTGCAGGCGCAGGCCATTCTTGACATGCGGTTGCAGCGCCTGACCGGGCTTGAGCGCGGCAAGATCGAAGAAGAACTGCGGGATCTGCTCTCAAAGATCGCGTGGTACCAGTCCATCCTCGGCGACGCCTCCGTGCTCTGGGGCGTCATCCGTGATGAAGTGGAATACATCAAGCAGACCTATTCGACGCCCCGCCGTACGGAAGTCATCCGCGAGGCGCTTTCGAACATCGACATCGAAGATCTGCTGCCCGACGATGACGTGGTCATCACCCTGTCGCGCCGTGGCTACATCAAGCGCACGAGCCTCGGCATCTACCAGCAGCAGCGCCGTGGCGGCAAGGGCGTGGCCGGAGTGCATACCGGCGAAGACGATTTCGTGCAGGAATTCATCACCACGACGAACCACCAGTTTTTGTTGATGTTCACCAACAAGGGCCGTATGCACCAGCTCAAGGTCCATCAGGTGCCGGAAGGCAGCCGGACGGCCAAGGGCGTGCATATCGCCAACCTCGTGCCCATGGAAAAGGACGAGTGGGTCAACACCATCCTGACCGTGCGTGAATTCGCCGAGGACAAGTCGTTCCTCTTCGCCACCCGCCGGGGCATGGTGAAGCGCTCCAGCGCCGCGCTCTATGCCCGGAGCCGCAAGGGCGGCCTTATTGCCGTGGGCCTGCGTGAGGACGACGAGCTCATCATGGTGCGCGAGATCACGGACGACGATTTCGTGGTGCTGGCGACCGCTGACGGCATCGCCATCCGGTTCAGCTGCCGCGACGTCCGCAACATGGGACGCGGGGCCACCGGTGTGAAGGGCATTGCCCTGCGCCACGGCGATACGGTGGTGGCTTGCCTCGTGCTCAAGGAAGACAGCCCGGCGATCATGACCATCTCCGCGCTCGGCTTCGGCAAACGTACCAACGTGGATCTCTACCGCGTGCAGAGCCGGGGCGGAAAGGGGATCATCAACTTCAAGGTCACGCCGAAGACGGGCCCGGTCATCGGTGCCAAGTCGGTTCTTGATGACGAGGCGCTCGTGCTGCTGACCTCCACCAACAAGATCATCCGTATGGGCGTGGATGAAATCCGTTCCGTGGGCCGCGCCACCATCGGCGTGCGTCTGGTGAAGCTGGACGACGGCGCCCGCGTGGTCGGCTTTGATACGGTCAACTCCGACGCGGATGCGGAAGGCGAAGAAGCCTTGTAAAAAAAATGCCTGACGGTATAGAAACATCCTGAAAAGAGAGGGGCCCCTTGCTTCGGTTGTTCCGAAAAAAAGGGGGCTCTCTTGCTGTGAAGTTGGAGGATGCTGCGGCCATACGGAGTACGCTTTGCATGGCCTCTGTCCGCCGTTGTGTGTTCATTGCAAAACAAGAGGAGATTGGCGCATGAAGTATTTGGGCGTCGCCGGGGTATTGCTCGGCCTGTCGTTGCTGGGCGTCCCCGCGCTGGCTGACGAAGCGAAACAGCCGGTCCCGCGCGTCGGGCAGGTCGTTATTGAGAGCATGGGGCCCGCGTCCGGCACAATCCCCCAAGGGCAAGCTGGCGACCATCATCAACTACATCCACGCCGACAAGCACACATGGTATAAAAAGGGTTCCCGGCACACGGCCAAGTATCCCTTTAATAAGGGGACGCAGCGGAATCTGCATGACCGGTTTGTCCTCAAGATGCGTTACGGGCTTGGCGACGGCTACGACGTGCGTTTCGCCACGCCCATTGTGATGAACAATTTCCGTGCCCACAGCACCCTCACGCCCAACAGCGTCAGCAGCAAGAACGGCATCGGCGACACCACGTTTGTCCTGCACAAGCAGTTTTTGAGCCAGCGGGAAGGTTCCCCCGTCGACGTGGCGTGGGATCTCGGCGTCTGGACGCCCACGGGCAGCACGTCCGACGACGGCGTGGGCACAGGCGCTTGGGGCGCGATGGCGGGCCTCGGCGTGGGGCACGCCTTTGACGGAGGGCGGCAATTCGTCGAAGGCGAGATAATGTATTTGTATCGTGGGGTAGGGCATACCTCCCGCGTCGACGTCAGCGACGTATTCCGTCTGAACGGGCGTTACGTCTATGCGCTCTCCCAAAACTGGGACATGGGCGTCGAGACGCAGTTCGAGTACAATACGGATTCCCGCCGTTACGGGCATTCCAAAGACGACGCCAGCACGACATGGTTCGCCGGGCCGTCCGTGACCTTGAAGCTGCCCGAGTACAATGCCTCGCTCGGCGTGAGCGCCCAGTTCAGCCTTTATCAGAATTATGATGCCGTGGCCCGCATCGGGAACGTCGATTACCCCACCGCCGCCTCCCTCGGCGAGCGTTGGAAGCTTGAAGCGAAACTGGCGATAGTGTTTTAGTACAGGCCGGTTTTGGAGAGGAGAAAGGCATTGGGAGGGGAAGGGGAAACTTTCTTCAGAAAGTTTCCCCTTCCCTCCCCAAACCCCACCCTATCTCTTCAAAGACTTTCGACGTTATCGAATCCCCTGTTCGGCATGGGATTTTCGTGTGGGCCGAAAGAGGGGGGGCGTTTTGGGAAAAGGCAGGGTGTGGTTCTCTTTTGGTGGAAACAGAATCGCATTTTTTTAGATGGCAAAGGGAGAAGAGGGAAGGTAAAACAACAAAGGCTTGCCTCCCGTTGCTTTTTCCTTAGGACCTCAGAAAAAGAACATAATCTCCGAATCCCGCAGAACCTCCGGAGGAAGGGTAAAGCCCTTCACGTTTCCGGCGGTACTGAGGGCGTTTTGGGGGAATTCGACCCAAAGGGCGGCGACGCCGTGGCCGTTGGGCGGGCTTGCTGGCCTTACGGGGAGCGCAAGCGATTTCTCTAAAACAGGGTAAGGGGTGTCCCTTGCCGCCGGAGGCGTACCTCAATACGGAGCGACCATGTCCGATCAGTTTCCGACCTACCGGGCGCAGATGGAATACGTGTGCCTCGGCTGTGGGGCCCGTCACCCCATTGATGAATTGCTGTATACGTGCCCGAGCTGCGGTGGCGTATTCCTGCTTGAAGACACGACCTTCGACAAACTGAAGGAACACGGCGGCGCATATTGGCGCAACCTGTTCGACAGCCGGGCTGCCACCCGGAACACGGCCCTGCGCGGCGTGTTCCGGTTTTATGAGCTGATGGCCCCCGTGCTGGAGCAGGAAGACATCCTGTACCTCGGCGAAGGGAACACCCCGGTCGTGGACGGCGCTCCCGAACTCCAGAAGAAGCTGAATGCCTCGTTCGCGTTCAAGAACGACGGACAGAACCCGAGCGCTTCCTTTAAGGATCGCGGTATGGCCTGCGCGTACAGCTACTTGCGTGCGCTGGTCCGCAAGCACGGATGGGATGAGGTGCTGACCATCTGCGCCTCTACCGGGGATACGTCGGCTGCCGCGGCTTTGTACGGCGCGTATGTGGGGCATCCCATCAAGACCGCCGTGTTGCTGCCGCAGGGCAAGGTGACGCCTCAGCAGCTTTCCCAGCCCCTTGGCTCCGGTGCGACCGTGCTTGAGGTGCCCGGCGTATTCGACGACTGCATGAAGGTCGTCGAGCATCTGGCCGAGCACTACCGCGTGGCCCTGCTCAATTCGAAGAACAGCTGGCGCATCCTTGGGCAGGAATCCTATGCCTATGAAGTCGCCCAGTGGTTCAACTGGGATCTGGCGGGCAAGGTCCTGTTTGTTCCGGTGGGCAACGCCGGGAACATCACGGCGGTCATGTCCGGCCTGCTCAAGATGCGCCGTCTTGGCATCATTTCCGATTTGCCGCGCCTGTTCGGGGTGCAGTCCGAACACGCCGACCCGGTGTGGCGTTATTACAGCAAGCCCAAGGCCGAACGCGTGTACAATCCCGTGACCGTCCGCCCGAGCGTGGCGCAGGCAGCCATGATCGGCAACCCGGTGTCCTTCCCCCGCGGTGAAGGCGCTCGTCGACGCCTACGAGGCTGCGGGCGGCGAATTCGGCGTGGTTCAGGTGACCGAACAGGCCATCATGGATGCGACCATCCTCGCCAACCGGCATGGGCATATCGTGTGCACGCAGGGAGGCGAATGCCTTGCCGGTCTGCTCAAGGCCCGCGAAGAGGGCAGGGTGGCCGCCGGAGAAAAGGCGGTGCTCGATTCGACGGCGCACGCGCTCAAATTTGCGGGATTCCAGAATATGTATTTTACCGACACGTTCCCGCCGGAATACGGCGTCGCGCCCGACGCGAGCCTCGCCAACCGGCCTTCGCTGGTGGTCGATGCCGCCGAGAAGGCGCGGCTCTCCGCTGAGGAGTTTACCCGGGCCGCCGCGAAGGCTGTCGCCGAGCGCTTGGAACTTGCCGGAAAATGATTATTGTCTGGACAGGGCGGTGTCGAAACGGGAGAAAAGCCGTTGCCGGGAGAGCCTTGGCAGCGCGCGGAAACAAGGGCCGCAAGGCTTTCCCGTCGTTTCTCAAAACACTTGACACCCTCCTGTTCGGACGCTAAGGCAAGGATGACGGCACGACAGTGCCTGTGGTCGAGAAACTCAGGATCGTTTGATCCAAAACTTGGAGGAAATGACAATGTCTTGGAATGTTACTGTTGACGCTGACAAGTGCGTGGGTTGTGGCGAATGCGTGGACGTCTGCCCTGTTGAAGTGTACGAAATGACCGACGGCAAATCCAGCCCGGCCCATGCCGAAGAATGCCTCGGCTGTGAGTCCTGTGTCGAAGTGTGCGAACACGACGCCATCAATGTTGAAGAAAACTAAGCATTGAAATGCCGCCGTCCGCGATTGCGGGCGGCGGTTTGTGCGAGAGGAAGGAGCTTTTTTTCAAGAGGCCCCTTCCTTTTTTTACACTCTTACCTATTATAGATCCTATGATCAACATCATGCCCGAGCTTACCCCTGTGTTCACTGCGTACGAGGCACTTGTTGCTGAAGCCGACGCGGTGTTTGCCCGCGTTGGCGAGATGCACCCGGACTGCGTGACCTGCAAGCCCGGTTGCAGTGATTGCTGCCACGCCATGTTTGACCTTTCGCTTGTCGAAGCCATGTACCTGAACGCGCGGTTCATCGAAAAGTACGACTTTGGCCCCGAGCGTTCCCGTATCCTTGAGAACGCCGGGAGTGTGGATCGCAAGCTGACTCGTATGAAGCGCGACTATTTCCGCGAGCTGCGCGATGCCAAAGGTTCTGAAGACGCCATGGAGCACATCATGGAAGAGGCCGCCAAGGCCCGCATCCGCTGTCCGCTCCTCGATTCGAACGATCAGTGCGTGCTTTATGACTACCGCCCCATCACCTGCCGCCTCTACGGCATCCCTACGGCGATAGGCGGCAAGGGGCACGTGTGCGGCCAGTCGAATTTCGCTGCCGGAGCCAGCTATCCGACCGTCCATCTGGACAAGATTCAGGAACGGCTGGACCGCCTCAGCGTGGAAATCCGGGATCGCGTGCAGTCCCGGTTCAAGGAGCTGCATGAGGTCTTCGTGCCCGTGTCCATGGCGCTTCTCACCAACTACGACGACGCTTATTTGGGTATAGGCCCGGCGCCCAAGGAGTCTTGATGATTTCCGCCACCATGTTTCGAGACAGCACCAAGCAGGAGCTGACCGAGGAGCAGGAACAGCTCAAGCGCGAAATTTACGAGCGCATGAATCCCCGCCGGAGGAAGTTCATCGACCGTATCGGCTACGATGAATGGGATCCCTTCCAGAAGCCCAACGACCCGATGGATATCCGCGTCGATCCGAGCAAGCGCACCACGCAGCAGCTGTTCCGCGGGTTCATGCATTCGCTCGGCGAACGCACCGAGGGCAATGACTTCAACAAAGGCGCTCTCGACTGCGCGCTCGGGATTGTGAACAGAGACGAACGCTACCTCGGCATCTACGAGTTCTGCGTATGGTATTATAAACTCCTGAAGAAAGAGGGACTGATCGATGAAGGACCGGTACGAGAATCTTGACGAGTACATCGCCGACCTGCGGGCCGCGCTCAGCCAGAACGACGGTTGCGCCAATCACCATTACAATCTTGGCGTAGCCTTGCTCAGCAAGGGCGACTTTGTGGCGGCGGAAGAATCGTTTCTCGCCGCGGTCCGCAACTCGTCCCATCTTGCCGAAGCCTACGTGCAGCTTGGCGGCATCTGTCTGCAGCGCGGCGATCTCGAAGGCTGCCTGCGCTACAATGAGGAAGCGGCCAATTGCCGCGCCAAGTTCCCCGTGCCGTGGAGCAACATCGGCTTTGTGCATTTGCAGCGCGGCGAGCCCGAAAAGGCCATCAGCGCCCTGCAAAAGGCTTTGAAATGGGATGCCGAATTCATTCAGGCGATGGCGACTCTCGGTGCTGCCTATTACATGAACGGCCAGTACGACGAGAGCATCAAAATCAGCGAAAAGGCCATTGAAAAGCAGCCCGGATTCGCGCCCGCGTGGAACAATCTGTCTCTCGCGTGGTTTGAAAAGGGCGATTACGACAAGGCCGCCGAATATGCCGACAAGGCCATCGAATTCGGCTTTGATGTGCGCCCCGAATATCTTGAAGAAATCGCCGCCCATCGCAACAAGTAAGGCGGGGGGGTAAGAACCGGGGGAGGGAGCTTTACTAAAAGCATCCTCCCCACGGCCCCCCCACGCAAAAATGTTGACTGGTGGGGAGGCTGCGCACGAGGAGTCCCGTTGCGCAGAAAGAAAAAATATCTTCCTTGATGGTTCCTCAATCCTTTCACCTCATTCGGGCGAACCCAAGGTGAGCATCTCCAAGTCCGCATTTTCCCTGTCCAAGGATGAATACGAAGGTACCGCAAGCGGCTGTTCATCGGTCTGGTGATCGGCACGGCCATCCTGCTCTGCGTGCTGCTTCTGCTCATCTGGCTTGTCCCGACCATCGGGTTCGCGGCCATCCATCCGTGGCTCCCGTTCATCGCGGGCATCGTCTTCGGCGGGGCCATCCTCGGAATCCTTTGGCTTTCCGTGGGGCTGGTGCTTCATGCCTACACCGGAAAGCCCATACTCGGCACATCGCGCCTGCGCGGTATCACTATCCGCCTGCTCCTGCCGATCATGGAACTCATGGGCCGGATGATGCGCATCCCCGTAGCCGCCGTGCGCCGTTCCTTCATCAAGGTCAACAACGAGCTGGTCCTCAGCAGCGGCATCCAGTGCGAACCGCGCCAGCTTCTCGTGCTCCTGCCCCACTGCATCCAGTCGAGCCGCTGCACCCACCGCCTTACCTACCACATCGACAACTGCGCCCGCTGCGGGGCCTGCCCGCTCAAGGACGTACTCAACCTGCGGGATACCTACGGCGTGCAGGTCGCCATCGCCACCGGGGGAACCATCGCCCGCCGCATCGTCGTGCAGGCCCGCCCCAAGCTCATCGTAGCCGTGGCCTGTGAGCGCGATCTGTCCTCCGGCATTCAGGATACGCACCCCTTGCCGGTCTTCGGCGTCATCAACGAGCGGCCCAACGGCCCCTGCCTCGACACCTTCGTCAGCATCCGGCGGCTCGAATCCGCCATCCGGCATTTCATCGGCATGAAGTAGCGCGGAAGATGCTTTCGGCGGCGGGGCGGCACTCTTGCCGCCGAGGGAGTGCTTCCGGTACCTCAAAGTCCCCGTCGCATCTATTGACTTTCATTATCATCTACAATAGGTAACGCCCTATTCATCCAACCTTTCCGTACGTGAGGTTTATATGCTGAAAGCGATCTCCACTCCGGCGGCCCTGGTGCTTCTTTCGTGCAGCATTCTCATTTGTACAGCGACATACGCCTTCATCAACAGGTATCAGTTCCTCGCCACCGAAACCCAAATCATTAGATACGACACATTTACAAATACCATGACGGGTTACCGAGGCACCACCGCGGAAGAAGTCAATCTCGATACCGGAGAATACCGCAACTACACTATCATCAAAACCACCCGCTGAGCCCTTCGACGGGAAAAAGCCGGAGACGATGCCTCCGGCTTTTTTGCTTTCATCAAACGGTTCCGGGAGACGTACGCCTCCGAAGCGGAAATATGTGCCCCCCTTATCCGTCGTTAACCCATACAAAAGTCTTTGAAGGGAAAGGGGTGGGGCTTGGGGAGGGAAGGGAAACTTTCTTCAGAAAGTTTCCCCTTCCCCTCCCCAATTTTCAAAATTTACATCTTCCCGCCGACCAGATCGATCAGGCGAAGGAGCTGGTTGGTGAACCCGGCTTCGTTGTCGTACCAGATGAGCACCTTGAGCATGTTGCCGCTCATGACGGAGGTGGAAAGCAGGTCGACGACGCCGCCGTGGGTGTCGCCGTTGTAGTCGATGGACACCAGCGGCTCGTCGGAAACGCCGAAGTTGTCGTTCGCGGCGGCGGTCAGGGCGGCATTGACCTCATCGACGGTCACGTCGCGCTTCATAACGCAGTTCAGGTCCACGATGGACACGTTGGGCGTGGGGACGCGGATAGCGATGCCGTCCAGCTTGCCCTTGAGCTCGGGCAGCACGAGGGCCACGGCCTTGGCCGCGCCGGTGGTGGTCGGGATCATCGACATGGCGGCGGCGCGGGCGCGGCGGATATCCTTCTGGGAACCGTCGAGGATGCGCTGGCTCATGGTGTAGGAGTGGATCGTGGTCATCAGGCCGTGCTCGATGCCGAAGGTATCGTTCAGCACCTTGGCGACCGGGGCGAGACAGTTCGTCGTACAGGAGGCGGAGGAAACCACGTCGTGCTTGGCGGGATCATAGAGGCCGTCGTTCACGCCCATCACGATGGTGATGTCGGCGTCGGATACGGGGGCGCTCATGATGACCTTCTTCGCACCGCAGGCCATGTGCTCGGCGAGCCCGGCGCGCTTCTTGATAGTCCCGGTGGATTCCACCACCAGATCCACGCCGTAGTCCTTCCACTGCCATTCGTTGGGCTTGCAGCGGGTCACGGCGATGTGCGTGCCGTTGATGATGATGCCGTTTTCGTCATGGCCCACCGTGCCCTTGAAGGTGTGGTGGACGGAATCGTATTTGAAGAGATGGGCCAGAGAAGCGTTGTCCGCGCGGGCATTGATCACCACGGGGAATTCGTTGCGCTCAGCCATAAGGCGGACAAGATAACGACCGATGCGGCCGAAGCCGTTGATTCCGATGCGAGCCATTGGGGTACTCCTTCGATACGCGAAAAGGTTTGCGGCACAATCCTGATGCGCCCGACGCCCGGGCCGGCGCGTCCGCATAAGGAAAGGCGGAACGCCGTATGAAACAAAGGGGAGGCAACCGCGTTACAAGCCAGTGTACCTCCCCCGTGTGACAATTGATTTACGCCTTGCCGGAACAACCCAGCACGTGCTTGATCTTGTGCTGGACCATGTCCTTCACGGCCTGCCGCGCGGGCTTCAGATAGCCGCGCGGATCGAATTCCTCAGGATGCTCGACGAGCTGCTTGCGGATGGAGGCCGTCATGGCCAGCCGGATATCCGTATCGATGTTGATTTTGCAGATGGCCATACCGGCGGCCTTGCGGAGCAGTTCCTCGGGCACTCCCGCCGCTCCGGCGACCTTCCCGCCGTAGGTATTGCACATTTCCACAAATTCCTGCGGTACGCTGGACGCGCCGTGCAGGACGAGCGGGTAACCGGGCATCAGATTGCCGATCTTTTCAAGGCGTTCGAAGTCGAGCTTGGCTTCGCCCTTGAATTTGTACGCGCCGTGGCTGGTGCCGATGGCGATGGCGAGCGAGTCGCAGCCGGAACGCTCCACAAACTCCACGGCCTGATCGGGATCGGTATAGATGCTGTGCTCGGAAGAAACGTCTTCCTCAACCCCGGCAAGGCGGCCCAGTTCGGCTTCCACCCAGACGCCGTGGGCATGGGCGTATTCCACGACCCGCTTGGTCACGGCAATATTCTCTTCGAAGGAGTGGTGCGAACCGTCAATCATCACGGAGGTGAAGCCGCCGTCCACGCAGGCCTTGCAGATGTCGAAATCCGCGCCGTGGTCCAGATGGAGCACAACCGGAAGATCCGCTTCCAGCAGACCGGCCTCAATGAGCTTCACAATATAATTCTGTCCCGCATATTTGCGGGCTCCGGCGGAAACCTGAAGGATGAGCGGGGCCTTTTCCTCGGTTCCTGCCTCCATGATTCCCTGAATGATTTCCATGTTGTTGACGTTGAAGGCGCCGATGGCATAACCTTCTTTGTAGGCCCGTTCAAACATGGCTCTGGGAGAGGTAAGCGGCATAGTTGCTCCTCGCCTCAGCCTTGCGGCTGCGATTGGGATGGTGAAATAAGGCGGCTCCCGCACCGGAAGACCGCAGCGGCGACTCCGCCACACATATTGATGGTCCTATTGTAGCCTATTTCCCGAAGGATTGGAACTAGACGCCGAACCGCTCCTGCAAGCGGCCGAGCAGTTCCCGGTCCGTCCGATCCACCTGAAGCGGCGTGACCGCCACCCAGTTGCCTTCCATCAGGGCGATGTCCGTATCGTCGCCCCCGCTGTCCCGCTTGAGGAAATCGGCGATCCACCAGTAGGGACGCCCGGCGGGGTCCTCGCGGCGTTCGTAGTTCTCGGCCCAGCGGCTCTCGGCCATGCGCGCGGCCCGGATGCCCTTGATCTCGGCGACGCGGCAGCGCGGATAGTTGACGTTCAGGACTTTCCCGGCGCAACAGCGCCAGTCCACGGCATCCACCAGCGAGGCGGCGTGACGGGCCAGCGCCTGCGGCGGCTCAAGCTCGGGACGCGGACGCGAGAAGGCCACGGCGGGCAGCCCGCGCAGGGCGGCTTCGGTCGCCGCGCCAACGGTCCCGCTGTAAAAGACGTCCACACCCTTGTTCGCGCCGTTGTTGATGCCCACGACGACCAAATCCGGCGGCTGCGGCAGGAGCGTGGTCAGGGCGAGCTTCACGCAGTCCACGGGCGTCCCCGCGACCGCCGTGCCGCTGAAGCCGGGCTCTTGCACCGGGTACAGGCGCAAGGGATTGTGCAGGGTGACGGAACAGCCCACGCCCGACTGCTCCGTGAGCGGGGCGACCACGTCAAGCTCATGCCCGGCCTCGCACAGCGCGTCGTGCAACGCGCGGAGACACGGGGAGTGGATGCCGTCATCGTTGGAAAGCAAGATACGCACGCAACCTCCCGAAACAGCAAAAACAGTTTTCCCATAGGAAACAGACGGAAAGCCGGAGCCCGGACGGCCCGCAGGCTTTCTGTTGACAACACAGGCGAAAACGGGTGAACTCCCGCCAAACATTCCGACTGTACGGCGATGCTTTCCGCACGGAAAGCCAATCGCACAGTTTTTTATTGTAGGTTGAATATGCAGAAAATACAATCCGCGCCCGACCGCCGGTGGGCCAAAGACGTGGCTCCCGGCGACGAAATCAGAGCGCTGTACCTCATCGGCTCGGCGTCGCAGCTGCAAGCCAAGAACGGCCCGTTCTGGCGAATTGAACTGAAAGACGCCTCCGGAGAGCTTGAGGCCCGGATATGGAGCCCCCTCAGCCAGCAGTTCACGGAAATCCCTTCCGGCGTCATCGCCGAAGTGGAAGGCCGCGCCGAAAGCTTCCGCGACAAATTACAGGTGAATATCAACGCGCTGCGCGTGCTCTCCCCGGAAGAAACGGCCTCGGTAGACACGTCCGCCTTCATGGCCTCCAGCAGCCGCCCGCCGCAGGAGATGCTCGACGAGCTCGAAGCCATCTGCCGCAAGGAATTCACGTACAAGCCGTGGCGCAAGTTCATCCTGTCCGTCCTTGAGGACGAGGCCATCCGCGTCCCGCTGCTCACCGCCCCCGCCGCCAAGAGCGTACACCACGCGTGGGTCGGCGGCCTGCTCGAGCATACGCTTTCGGTGGCGACACTGTGCCTGCGCTTCTGCGACCATTACCCGGATCTGGATCGCCAGACGCTGCTCGCCGGAGCCATTTGCCACGATCTCGGCAAAATATGGGAATTCTCCGGCGGCCTCGCCAACGACTACACCGACGCCGGGCGGCTGGTCGGGCACATCAATCTGTGCCTCGGAAAGCTTGACCGCCATCTCGCCAAATCCGGGCTCGACGAGGAGCTGATCCTCCATTTCCAGCATCTTATCCTGAGCCACCACGGGTTGTACGAGTACGGTTCGCCGCGCCTGCCGCAAACGGCCGAAGCCTTCGCCCTGCACTACGCGGACAACATCGACGCCAAGATCACCCAGAGCCGGAGCCTGTTCGGGGAACTCGAAGACGGCGAAAGCGGCTGGTCGCCCTACCAGAAATCGCTGGAGCGCCAATTGTTCCTGGCCCCCAAAACCCCGGAAACCGAATCGCGCAAGCCCCACACTTCAAAGCGCACGGCGGCGGAACCCGAAGCCCCAAAGGTTGAACCAGTGTTCATTACTCTAGAAGGCATTGAAGGCTCGGGCAAAACCACGCTCATTGAGAACCTCGCCGACGTGTTCCGTACCCTGAACCATGAGGTGCTGGTGACGCGCGAGCCCGGCGGGTGCGCGCTGGGCCGGAGTTGCGCCAGATGCTCCTGAATCCGGAAACGGAAATCTGCCCTGAGGCGGAACTGTTCCTGTTCCTCGCGGACCGGGCGCAGCACGTCGCGGAGGTCATCCGCCCGGCGCTGAAACGCGGCGAAGTGGTGCTCTGCGACCGCTACGCGGACTCCACCGTGGTCTATCAGGGCTACGGGCGCGGCCTCGACATCGAAAAACTGCGCTCGCTCAACGACGTGGCCATAGGCGGCCTCTGGCCCGACAGGACCTTTGTGCTCGACATGGACCCCGCCGATGCGCTGAAACGTGCACGCCGCCGCAACGCGGAGCTGGGCCTCTCCGAAAAAGAGGGGCGTTTCGAAGCCGAGCAGATGCCTTTCCACACCCGCATCCGGGAAGGATTCAAGCTCTGGGCCGCCCACAACACCAAGCGCATCATCGTCCTCGACGCCGCCGATTCTCCGGAAGGCCTCATGCATCAGGCTTTGGCAAATATCGATATGTTTGAATAACATGTGGGGATGGAGAAGGGAAACGCTCTCAAGAAGGGGAGATCCCCCACGTTTTCCTTCCCCTCCCCACGCCCCCTTCCCTTTCCTTTCAAAGACGTCTGTATGGGTCGATGGCGGGTTCGGGCCGGTGGATTCTTTCCTTTCCGGCCAGCGGCCCTGTTTTGTACCCAAAAAAGAGAAGCTATGCGAAATGTAACGATATTTACGGACGGCTCATGCCTCGGCAACCCCGGTCGTGGAGGCTGGGGCTGCATTCTTCGCTGCGAAGGCCATGAAAAAGAACTCTCCGGCGGCTACGCGCACACCACGAACAACCGTATGGAAATCATGGCGGCCATCGCGGGGCTCGAAGAGTTGAAAGAGCCGTGCGCGGTCACGCTGTACACTGACTCTCAGTACCTGCGCCATGCCGTGGAAAAAAAATGGCTCGCGGGATGGCGGAAAAACGGCTGGAAGACCGCCGCCAAGAAACCGGTCAAGAACCGTGATCTCTGGGAGCGCCTGCAAGTCCAGCTCGACCGCCACAGCGTCACGCTGGAATGGGTGCGCGGACACAACGGCCATGCCGAGAACGAGCGCTGCGACGAGCTTGCCCGCAGCCAGTCCGCCCGTCATGATTTGCCGGAGGACACGGGGTACGAGCCGGAATAAAGCGTTTTGACGCTGAAAGAGGCACCGTTTCAAAAAGGGTTCACTCTACCTTGTTGGGACGGCGGCTCTTCCATTTTCAGGGCGATGTTCCCAATGCCTGTTGTATCTCTTCGCCGCTCCGAAAGCGCCGCCACACAATATCCTTGCCGATTGAATGCCCGTAAAAATGTTGGGGGGACACTTTTTCAAAGGTTCCCTCAGATTTTTTTCTTCTCCGGCCTCTTTATCATAAACGGACAGAAAACGCGGCGATCCCGCGAAATGCTCTTTTCTTCACGTAAGGGTAGCCCTTGCCAGACAAAACGATTCCTGCTATGGATGACGACCTGCAGAATATGCGGGAAATTGATGTGGCCTGGAGGCTGTTTAATGGAAACCATGGAAAACCACGGTATGGACGCGGAATTTAATTTTGAAAGCGCGCTGGAAGACTACCTCAGCACCGACTTCGGTGATCTTGAGGAAGGAACCATCGTCAAGGGCGAAATTGTCCGCGTGGATGACGACAATGTGCTTGTTGACGTGAATTTCAAATCGGAAGGTCAGATCCCCACCGCCGAATTCCGGGATGCCGAAGGCAATCTCGTTGTGAAGGTGGGCGACCGTGTGGACGTCTTCGTCGCTCGCAAGAACGAACAGGAAGGCACCATCACCCTGTCCTTCGAAAAAGCAAAGCGGATGCAGCTCTTCGATCAGCTCGAAGACGTGCAGGAAAAGAACGGCGTCATCAAGGGCCGTATCATGCGCCGCATCAAGGGCGGTTACACTGTGGATCTGGGCGGCGTGGAAGCGTTCCTCCCCGGTTCCCATGTGGATCTGCGCCCCGTGCCGGACATGGACGCTCTGGTGAACCAGGAATACGAATTCCGCGTGCTGAAGATCAACCGTCGTCGCAGCAACGTCATCGTGTCCCGCCGTGTGCTGCTTGAAGAAGAACGCGACTCCAAGCGTCAGGATCTCCTCCAGACCCTCGCCGAAGGTCAGGTCGTTACCGGTAAGGCTAAGAACATCACCGAATACGGCGTGTTCGTGGACCTCGGCGGCCTCGACGGTCTCCTTCACATCACCGATATGTCTTGGAAGCGTATCCGCCATCCTCGCGAAATGGTTACGCTTGGTCAGGATCTCGAACTCAAGGTGCTCTCCTTCGACAAGGACAACCAGAAGGTTTCCCTCGGCCTCAAGCAGCTCGTGCCCGATCCGTGGCAGGACATCACCGCCCGCTTCCCCGAAGCTTCCCGCCACAACGGCAAGGTGACCAACCTTGTTGATTACGGCGCGTTCGTCGAGCTGGAACCCGGCGTCGAAGGCCTCGTGCACATCTCCGAAATGTCCTGGACCCGCAAGCTCCGCCATCCTTCCCAGATGGTCCGTCAGGGCGACGAAGTTGAAGTCGTCATCCTCGGCGTCGATCCCGAGAAGAAGCGCATCTCCCTCGGCATGAAGCAGATCAAGCCGAATCCGTGGGAACTCGTGGGCGAAAAGTATCCCGAAGGCACCATCCTTGAAGGCGTCATCAAGAACATCACCGAATTCGGCATGTTCATCGGCATCGAAGACGGCATCGACGGCCTCATCCATGTGTCCGACATCAGCTGGACCAAGAAGATCCGTCATCCCAACGAGCTCTTCAAGGTCGGCGACACCGTGCAGGCCAAGGTGTTGACCGTGGATCAGGAAAGCGAAAAGTTCACCCTCGGCATCAAGCAGCTGACCGAAGATCCGTGGACCAACGTTCCCACCGCCTACCCCGTGGGCGGCCTCGTGAAGGGCATCATCACGAACATCACCGATTTCGGCCTGTTCGTTGAAGTGGAAGAAGGCATCGAAGGCCTCGTCCACGTGTCCGAACTGAGCAACAAGAAGGTGAAGACCCCCGCCGAACTGTACAAGGAAGGCGAGGAAATCCAGGCCAAGATCATTCACGTCAGCGCTGAAGATCGCCGCCTCGGCCTCTCCATCAAGCAGCTCAAGGACGAGGAAGAACGCAAGAAGCCCCGCGAATACAGCCGCTCCGGCCCCGAAGCCGGTCAGAGCCTCGGCGACCTCCTCAAGCAGAAGTTTGAAGAGTCCGAAAACTAGGCCGCTCGCGGCTTAGCCGACAGCAAATAAAAGAAGCCCGGCACCTTATGGTGCCGGGCTTCTTCTTTCCCGGAGAAGACATCCGGAAAGCGTTTGTGCGTCTCCCTGCAAAACAGTGCGCTCCCGATCTTCCTCCCCCCCAAGTCGGTTCGGGGGCAGAAAAACGGTGCCCGCGCCCTTCCCTCAGCTCTCTTCCATAATCCGATCTTCCGGCAGCTCATACAGCACCAGCGCATGGTTCCGCTTGAGGGTCTCGCGCGACAGCAGGTTGCCGCTCCTCTTGTCCACGCACTCGCGGACAATAACATTGTTCCGGTATACCCGATCGCCATCCCGGACAAAGGCTTCTTCCTCGCTTCTGATGTGCCATGACAACGGCAGCTCCACGTCGGCGCGCAACTCACCGCACAGATGCGTATCCGTCGTCCAGACGAGAAGCTGGAACGTCGTCCCCGTCGGGTTCTGGAAGCGGTAATCCAGGTAGTTGTACGAAATGGACGTGCCGATCCCGAAAGGGATCTGCCTTCCGCAGTCGGGGAACAGATCAACCCCATCATGATGGTGGTACTCCACGATACGCAAAGGGGAATGGAGCGCCAGCCAGTGCAGCAGGTTGGTGAACTGGCACAATCCGCCGCCGATGCCCTGAGACGGCTGCCCACGCTTGATCATGAGCCCTTCGCGGTAGCCCTTCCGCACCGAGGTCGCTCCCACGAGCCGCCAGAACGAAAAAACTTCGCCCGGCCTGATGAGCACGCCCGACACTTTCGGCGCGGCAAGCCGCAGATTGACGGCCTTGTTTTCTTGGAGCCGCATGTCCACGTTGCCGAGCCGCCGCCGGATGAGCGAGGCATGGCGATATGCCAGTACCGGAAGCGGCTCTTCCCGCCGCGACCGGGCAAAGGGGCTGGAGCAGCGCAAATCCTGCAAATGCCGGAGCGCAATGCCCTTCCAGCGCGAAAGTTCGTATGTAAGCGGGCACAGTTCACAAAACAGCTTACGCGCCATCGCCCGCCGCCTCCCGATCCGCGCCCGCGGCAGCATCATCCGCGATCTCCGTCGCCGAATTGCCCCGCTGCGGGAACACATCCCGCAACAGCGTGCCTGCGCGTGCGTGGAGGTAGACTCCCATGCACGCGGCAAGGAAACTGGAGCTTCGCAGGCCTTCGGAAGGGTGCGCGGCGGTCTGCGCCATCAGCGTCCGAGGCAGCCGGGAAAGGACGTCCCCTGAGCCCTCCCACAGCCAGATTGGGCTCCGCGTAGGGGGCGATGGTCACGGGCTGGCCCGCCGTGCCGATGAGCGTCCCCGCGCCCTTGAGAATCCACACGGAAGGGGCCAGACGCCGCAGGCCCCGCCAGCGCCGCGAAGCGGTCCGCCTGCACCAGCGCGGGCGTCGTATGCAGCAGGGTTGCCGCCTCGGCCGGGATGCGGGGTCAGCACGTCACAGGCCCGCAGGGAAGACAACGCCTCGGGATGCATGGCGAGCGCGTGCAGCGCGTCCGCGTCCACCACGGCGGACGGGCGCGAGGGGCACATCAACAGGGCCTGCACGAATGCCGCCGTTTCCGGCTCGCGCCCGATGCCCGGCCCCAGCACCATCCCCCCGCACTGGCGCAGGAACGGCAAAAGCTCCTCAAGCAGTGCCGGGCTCCACCGCACGTTCCCCGCAGGGCCGAGGGCACGGGTCATGATGTCCGGGCAGTCCGCCTTGATGTCCCGGCACAAACCGTGCGGAGCGGCGACGCTGATCAGCCCGCCTCCGGCACGCAAGGCGGCCCGGGCGGCCAGATGCGGCGCGCCCGTAAGCCCTTCCGAACCGCCCACGATCAAAATGGCCCCGGCGGTCCCCTTGTGCCACCCCGGAGCGGCTTCCGGAAAAGCTCCGGCAATGGCTTTCGTGAGCATCTGACAGGAAGCGGGATGCGCCCTCCGCACCACGGCCGGAATGCCGATGGGCCGGATGTGCAGCCTGCCCGTGTACGGCGCGGCTTCCGGCAGGACAAGGCCGGGCTTCGCCGCCTCGAAGGTCACTGTGGCGTGCGCGCG
>ENA-OPYT01000208-OPYT01000208.1-human-gut-metagenome-genome-assembly--contig:-NODE-208-length-18747-cov-12.179860_pt1 | contig 18747 bp, 22 predicted proteins | sample MGYA00242636_ERZ504480 | MGnify/ENA primary metagenome ERZ504480 (study PRJEB26092, sample SAMD00036228) | human gut metagenome | host: Homo sapiens | study: EMG produced TPA metagenomics assembly of...
GCAAGTGCTGATATAATGAAATGGTGCGACAAAAATATGGTAAAATACAACAAAGAACTCAAAGAATCCAGATCTACAAAAAAACCATTGCGAAGGACTAAGAAAGCATATCGCAAATCTCGAAAGGCGCCTCTTAAAGCATGCATTGGCAAACGTTATTTTATCTATTATATCAGTTGCGGCTATAATTGCTCTTTTCACATTAATTCAAAACTAAATAATTATGAGTGATTTATACTTCAACGATAAACGCTTTGTTGGCCACAGTAAAATTAGTGATATATTTTTTTTGCTTCCGGCGATAATGTGGTACATGGAGCACGAAAGGATTAAAGATGCAGACGCGTTCGTGATATGTGCGCATTGGCTTTGTTTTCAGTGCGGGTTATTTATCCGGTGTAAAAGAAAAATTAAATATAAATGAGTCGAAATAGCTCATTTCACGAAAAATATAAATAACAATGGAAATAAAAGCGGTTTGCCCAAATCTTTCAAATCGTATATTCAATTTGTATATACAGCTTATTTTGTATAATTATGCAGTCAAGTCACAAAAGTGTGGGTTAAAGATGCTACTTTTGTAGTAAAAAGCGAATCGTTTATCTGCAGGGTATGGGGTATCATCGGAACACATTGAGAAGAATAAGGTTGGTCTGCGACATCGTCCGCGAGCATTATGAGCCGGGCAGGCGTGACCGCTGCTACAAGGAGGTATGGCGGCGTTACGTCTACCCAGTTTATCCGATGTGCTACCGTACGTTTCTGAACTACATAGGTGTGAACATCGAGCATGAGCAGAAAAAAAACGCCACCCGCCAGCTGACACTGTTTTAGATCCCGAATTGGGTTTCAAATGTCATGGCATATTCGCGGATACCGTCCTCACGCTCGTATCGGGAGATCGCCACCTGTTCGATCTCGTTGAACTGATCCCCCCCGAGCCCATAGAGCGTGTTACCGATCGCGTCCATCAAATCGATGATGGCAAACGCCCGTTTGCGATAGCTCTCCGGGGCTGCCATCGTTCCACTCACTGTCGGTGCATCTGCCACCCGTATTAGGATCTTCATCTTACCCCATCGTACATCGACCGTCTGGGTCTCGAAATCGATACTACTCGCGCTGATCAGCGCACAAGGGAACTTCACTGGCGGGGCTCCGTTGTAATAGTCCATCTGTCCCCAATCCTCGGCAATGTAGGCAAGCTCGGGTACTTTTGCCTGCAGCTCGCTCATGATCTGTAATAAAATCTCTTTCATTTTGAGTTTTTAAGTTTTTGAGTTTTTAAGTTTTTGAATTGAAACGTTGCAGTTCCTGGGCAATAACGCCCTGTTCCCGCTCGATACGCAGGCGGTTGCTCACCACCTCGGCCACTAACTCATGCACCCGGGGATGATCGCCCACGAAAGGACGGGCAGGGATCACAATGGTCCGTTTAATGCGTTTGGCCAAAGCCATCTGCCGAAACTTCTCATTCTTTGTCTCGTGGTATTGCGCCCACGCCCACCGGCGCATCTGCGTCGAGGGGACAAAGTCCTGTTTGATCCTTCCGCCATAGTTATGGATGCCGGCATAGGGCACACTGTTGCTGTAGATGAGCCGTGTTCCATCGATACGGCTCCTGAGTCCACGGCGCAGCGCGCCGGTACGGATCAGCATCGACCCGGTCGTAGGTTGATAGTTTGGGCTGAGCGGAGTCCATTTTCGGTCGAAAAAGGCTTTGCGCTCGAAGTTCAGGTCAAACTCCTCGGTAAGCTCCACCCGAATGTCTTTCATTATTTTTCTCAGCAGGCTGTTGTCCATATTCAAAAAAAGTTTTGTATGTTTGTGAAAAATCAAATGTTATGGAAAAAGACTGGAAACAAGTAGATCTCTCCAATGCAACTATTTTCGACTTAACGGATGATGAGGAAATGATCCGATTGGCAGAGGATTGCATCGAGGGAGAACCAACCCCCGAACGTGCAACTTATAATCTGTCTTATTCCCGTACTCACATCGTTGACTCAATGATTGCGTTTGCAGACATGACAGAAAACAAGCCTCTTTACCATGCAATTTTAGCAGCTAACCCAGACTACGAAGAGTTTGAAAGTTGCATCGTATTTGCTAAAACAGATGACTAACAAGGCTTGCAGCCAGCTTTTTCCCTATCTTTCCCTCACTGTTTTCTACCAAGGCTTTTACGAGCCCCTCTTTCTGTTTTGTGTAAGGTTCATTGATTAAATAGTCTTGAACAGACAAGACAACTTTCGCTTTGTCTAACCCATAATCATTGATAATTTTTTGATAGGCCAGCACCCATCTGTTGTAGCCTGTGTTGTCTCGATTTTCCATCAATTCTCTGTGCCCTAAATCACCTCCAAGAGCTTCGAAAAATTCCGTAAGCGTGTTGCGAGCAACAAACTCGTTGGCGGTTTCCATGTAACGCCTCTGAAGGGGCGTCATATAGATCATTCCTGGTTTGTTTTTGTTGTGAACAATCTCATGCCATAGCGTAGCCATAGATCGTTCTTGCACAAAAGAGTTCTCCTTTCCATTCTTCAGGTTGTTGACAGCATCGATGCAATCTTTTAATATAGGTTCAGAAAGCAAAATTGTCCCATTTATATCCGTCGCTCCGTTACGACGCGGATTTCTGTCTATCACAATCTGTTGAAGCGGACGAACAAACCAGTCTTCTTTGGCAACATCTGTTATCCTTTTTGCAAGCTCGTCGCTGTTTTTAATATCCGGACAGAAAGCCTTTTTTATTTTATTCATCAGCTTGTTTCGTAAAGATTCGCTTACCTCATAATAGGGATGATGCGGTGGGAAGATGACCTGCTGCTTGCCCGGATTGTAGCGGAAGATAGCCGCCTTGTTTACTCCGTTCTTGCCGGCCTGATAGGTCGCTTCGCGTCCCTGCTGGATGGCGGTGTTGCTGTCCGAACGGGGGTATTTCCCACGACGCACCTGCACCACCGTGCAACGGCATCGCCATCCATTCGGTGGGAAGAACTCATCCCAGAAGGGGTCGGAAGTCGGGAGCGTCACACGGTGGAGCACACGGTGCTCGTAGCGAACCCGGTCATCATCGGCCGTACGGTACTGCAGGTCGTAGTCGTCGCCATCCTGCTCGAAGTCGGCCCACTTGGCAGCCATCTCCGACGAAGCCTGGGCGAAGATATACTCAGCCTTCAGCCAATGGCGGTTATACTTCTCGTTGATGGCAGCAACATCCTTGTAAAAGCGGTCGAACGATTTCAGCAAGCCGTTTTTGTCACGCAACAGGTTGGCAGCCTCACGCAGCTCTCGGTAGGTCTTGAAGCCGCTGAAAACGAAGACATCCTCCCTCAGGTGCTGCGCCATCACTTCGGGTATCACGCCGCTTTCCAAGGCAGGCGAAATCGCTCCGGCAAAGATATCGGTGGTGGCATCCACCAAAGCACGTATCTTCGGATGCTGCATGCTCTCGTAGGTAAAACCTTGATTGCGGAAGATATGGCGCACCGCAGCTCGGAAGATCTCTTCATCCACCGTGGGGATGTTGTCATCCTCGCCTGCAGCCAGCTGGGTGAAGCCATCCCGGTAGAGGTGATTGATTTCAGCGGTCAGCCCCGAACGCCCCCCGGGGCCTACTCGAAAAAACCGTCACCCTCACCCGCCTTGTTTCTCGGTCCGGTCACCTCGATGCCGAATTTCTCTTTAATCCATTCCGGGTCCACCTTAAAATATTGCATCGCTTCAGAAGTCCGCTTCCACAGCTCCTTCGTGTCCTCTTCCGAATTGAAGCTAAAACGCATCCCTTGAGGCAGCAATCCCAATCGGTAGAGTGCAGGCAGTACCGTAGAGTTCATCCAATCTTCCACTTGTCGCTTGTCAGATGCTACATACTTCTCCAGCTGCTTCACGGCCACCTCTTCTTTCGAGCGGTTGCCATTTTTGGTATCCTGCCCAATCTGAGCACCACTGATCAGCATTGACATTTCTGAATTACAGAGAGCAATCAGATTGTTATAGACGTCGCCACTGGTGCTCACGCCGTTGGCAAACTCAAACTCCTCGGTAGTATCTATAATAAAGTAGGCAGCCGAACCCATATCGCGTAACATCTGCTCCGCCCGGTCAAGCATCTCCGGATCTTGCGTGTTGGTCTTGATATAGCGTGGCGGTATGCCATAGATTTCGCACAGTTCCGACCAGCAGCTATGGGCGAACTTTTTGAACAGCGCATGGGGCACTGCCTTATTCAACAGTCCGTAGTTGTTCGGATGCCCGAATTCTAAGATGTAAGTGCCAAACTCACGTAAATCCCGGTAATATTCCCCCTTATCGGCATTGCTGTCGTAGAGGAAGAAGCCCAGTTCCGGCACCACATTTTGCCGGGGAATCAAATTTACCTCCAGTTCATCACTGTCAGAAGCGGTAAACTCCACTAAAGAATGACCGTAAAAGAGGCTTTCCAGCATATAACGGACCAGGAGCGGAAACCACACCGCCTCGCTTAACAGACGGGTCGCCTCTTCATTGACTTTGTCCCCCTGGTCCTTCAGCGAAAACTCGGCGGCAAGCGTCCTGCCGATGCGCTGTTCGATCTGGCTGGTCAGGAGGGCATCCAACATCACGTCGGCATAGAGGTCCATCAGTTCCCGTCGGCGCGGCCGGTCTACGCTGTCGGCTTGGCGGAGTGCCCTGCGCCAGGTGTCGAGGTCACGACGTACCCTGCTGATCGCCTTGGGTGCTATTTTGCGTACCAACCCCTCACGCTGGCGGATCAGCGGGGCTGATTTGTTGTCTTTGCGGTTGTTCCGCTTGTTACGGTAATATCGGTTGTCTTTTGCCATTTTCGAAAAGCTTTTAAATCGTTTTTAAAAAGGATGTCCACCTGCCTACCAGGAGTGTGTGAATTTGGGTTGCGAGCCGAAGCGCACAGCCCCCACCGGGCTGCCCTCTTCCTGTTCGCGGAGCGGTAGCCCTGAAGGAATATCACCCTTCATCAGTTCTTTCAGATAGGCCATATCACGGTCGTAGGTCTCTTTCACCCGGCTGTAGAGGATATCCACATTGCATCGCCGGATCAGAAACCAGAGCGCGATGTTCTTGCAGATCTCCACCAGTTCGGCGTCGCGCTCTTCGCCCGTGGCACTGAAGATTTTCTGTACATCATACCTGCCGGACAACAACCGGCTCACCCGCTTCACGGCAGCAGCGATACACTGTTGCAGGATGGTTGGTGTATAGTCGGTGATCTCTTGCACCTGATAGTCGGCAACCACAGTTTCCATTTCATTCGTTTCGATAAACATATCATTGTTGGGGTTATAGGGTTAATATTTACGGCTGGGCCGCTTGCCGACGCGGTAGGTCCCGGAGGATGCCATGCTGCGACGGTTGAGCAGGTAGACTGCCCCCTCCAAGGCATCGGGAGCATCGTCATGGACCTTGCTGCCCTTTTCAAACATTAAGAGCTGCTCCACGAGCTGCATCATGCCGGGCGAATCTTTTTCTTTCTCGTTGAAGATGATCAGTCCCCGTTCAAAGAGTGGTTGCATTGCCTCAATACGTGCAAACTTGTCGGGCTTCTTACGGGCATCACCCCGGATCGGGATTTGGTGGCCCATCGCTTCGCCCACCTTTTGGAACTCGTCCAGCATCAGATCCTGAATGAAGTTCGACTCCATGTAATAGAGTACCGGTACCCGGCCGTCGATGTAGTTGTCTATCTCGTAGTGCCATGCCACCATCGTGCTCACGGAGGTCTGATTGGCGTATGCCTTCAAGAGGTGATATACTCCCTCTTTGGTCTTACCCAGCAGCATGGTTGCCTTGTAGTCGTTCTGCGTGGATGCCTTGAAAGAAGGGTCGGTATAACATACCAGACTGCGGTACTCTTTCAGTGGCAGCATCTTGCCATAGCGGATATGTTTGCGGAGGAACACCGCCCCTTCGTTGACGGGGTTGTTCATATACTCTTTTTGGAAACGACGCTCACCCATGTAGGTACGCAGTTTCATAATCTCCTCCCGGCTGTATTTCTCCGTCCACGAGGGCTGGCCGGATGCGTCGATGGCGTTGACCACCGTATGGTGTGTTTCCGGGCGCTGGGCGAAACGGCTCAGGATGCTGTCCTTGCCGATCCGGTTCCCTACCAGTACAAACCGCCCACGCCCCATATCCATCGCGCCGAGCAGAGCCGAGAGGCACCAGTCGAAAGCCTGCGACACACGCGCCTGGTTGCGTACCATCTCGTCGTCGTCGATATCATCGATCACGATATAGTCCGGACGCTGGCCACGGTTCTTGATACCACGGGGCGATTGACCACGACCCAGCGCCATGAAGTACATACCGTCGGCGGTCTTGAACTCGCCGGTACTCCAGCTGCCTTCGTCGATCTTGATGTTGAAATCGGATTTCAGCAGCGCATTGAACTCCAGTTCACACTGCAGGTCCGAGAGCAGGCGGTCAGCACTGTCTTCCGACTTCGATACAAGGACCATCACATGGATGGTACGCCTCTCCTGGATCATCAGCCAGATAGGTATCATTAGGGAGATATGGGTCGATTTGGCATGGCCACGCGCCCACTCGAATACGGCGCGGGTGTGAGGATGGGTTTTGAGCCAGCCTGCAGCTGACAATTGGAACTTACCACACTTCGTGATCTGTTTTGTTTCCGGATCGGTGCAAAGATGCGGAAAGTAGGTCTCCACAAAGTAGGCATAATCCCGTCGGGCATGATCGACCCGCTCTTCCCGTTCCTTGCTGGTATCGGTGAGGTGGAAATCATATGAGAGGATGAGCCGTTTTCGTTCTTCCCACTTTTGCCATTTCTCTTTAGATAGTCTGTTTTTAGCCATTGTTCATGCGCATTAATAGGTATTCATCCTGTTTCTTCGTCAGTAACTGCACAAACTCAGTGGTAATCTCCTGGTCGGTGGCACTCTTCTCGATCACCCAGTCACCGAAACGGGTCAGGATGTCGGCGATATCGTCGATGGTGCAACCGGTTTGTAGCTTCTTCAGCTGGTTGCTCGCTTTGCTGAACTCATCGGCATTGAACTCCTCGCCGCTATCGAGCATCTCGTTGAGCTTCATCAGCACCTTATTGATGATCTGGTCGCGGCTCACGGTGCGTGCCACCCGCTTCAACTCCCAGCCTCCCGTCTCTTTCCATTTCGACAGGGTCTGCTGGCTCACACCCACGCGCTCGGCGATTTCCTTCTGGGGCACCTTTTGCATGTACAGGAGATAGGCGTATTCATACTTTTGCGGGTCTTTCACACGAATCCCCGCCTTTTCCTTGTCTTGTTTTTTTGCCATAACCGTTCTTTGTTTCGGACAAAGTTCAAACGAATTAAAGTGATTGAAAATAAAAGTGTAAGAATTTTCATCGCTGCTTTACAGGCTTTTGCCTTACCGGTAAGTTTGTCCTAAAAAAGTATCGCACCATGAACGAAGACGAATATGTATTAAATGATGAGAGCGTGGTAAACAGCCACGGTTTTGTCCTTCTCAACTCCGCCGGACGTTTCGAGCGTTACAACGCCAACCCGGTGATGCTGTTCAACCATGACGGTGCCAACCTGATCGGCCAGATAACCGGACTGAGGGTGGAGGGCACGAAACTGATCGGCAAGGCGGTGTATGACGAAGAAGACACCTTGGGGGCCAAATGCAAACGCCAGGCAAAGAAAGGAATCCTGAAAGGATGCAGCCCCGGAATCATCATTAACGCCGTGGAACTGCGCACGATGCCCGGTGGAGAAGAGCGCGTCACGGTGACCGACTGGGAGTTGTGCGAAACGAGCCTGGTAAGTGTCCCCAGTAACAGGAATGCCCTGCGCCTGTACAACAGACAGGGTGTGGAAATCCCCGACGACCAGGTAAAGCTGAGCATCGAGGCATTATTGAACGTAAACAAAAAAACTGAAGAAGAAATGAAAGAAATCATTTTGACCTCCGAAGCCTATGTGGCTTTGGGACTGAAGAGCAACGAAGCCGACGGCAAGTCCATCAGTGCTGCTATCATGGAGCTCCAGGCGCGTGTCGAGAAAGCCGAGAAGGAGTTGGAAGACCAGCGCAAGCTGAAAGCGAATGAATTGGTAGCATTGGCTATCAAGGATGGACGCATCACCGCCGACAAGAAAGAGGCATTTGAAAAATTGGCCTTGGCCGATTATGACACTGCCAAATCCACCTTGGAGGCAATTCCTGCGAAAGAATCGTTGGGTGCAAAGGTGACGCACTCCACCGGCAAAACAGCCATCGCCGACGAGCGCAAAGACTGGACCTACCTCAAATGGGCCAAGGAAGACCCCGAGGGTTTGAAGAAGATGAAGGCCGAAGATCCGGAAGCCTTCGAGGAACTTAAAAAACATATCCGATAACATTAAACATCAATAACTATGGCAATAGAAAAACAAATCTGGATCAGCATGCTGATGGAGGGATTCTACCCCGACCGCAGCTTCCTCGCCCGTTCGGTGGATATGACACCGATGGTGGAATATAACAAGATCAACCTTGCCGAAGCGGGTGTCGCCCCCGATGTGTTGGTCGATAATAAGGATTACCCCGTGCCGACCATGAGCCGCACGGATACGCCGCTCGAACTGACGTTGCATACCTTCGACACGAAGAATACCGTAGTCCGCAACGTGGAAGAAATGGAAACGGCTTACGCAAAAATGGAGAGTGTAGTGCGCCAGCACCGCAACACCCTGCAGGCAAAAACGGCTGCCTATGCGGCTCATAACTGGGCACCGGCCAAGACTGCCGAACTGACACCGGCCAAAGCCACTGCAGCTCCGGGAAAAATATCTTTTGAGGACATCCTGAAGATGGATGCCTGGTTCCGTGGGCAGGATATCGACCCGGCTACACTTGTGGCAGTGTTGAATCCTTACCATCTTGCCGACCTGCAATTGGAGGACATGAAACTTTATAAGAATATGCTCGAAAGCAACCGCCTGTTCGGCTTCACAGTCTTCACCTTCTCGCAGCTGCCTTACTATAAGCAAGCCGACGGTACGAAGGTGGCGTTTGGCACGAAAGCGACCGAGGCCGACACCCAATGCTCGCTGTTTTACTCAGACCAGGAGGTAATGCGTGCCGATGGCGATATCGAAGTATTCGCGAAATACAAAGACCCAGGAGAACGCGGTGACGTGATCGGCTTCCAAAAACGATTCACCGCGCTGCCGATCCGCAAGAAGTACCAGGCTGTCATTTACAACAAAGCGGGAGCGTAATGGCTAAGCTCTTCTATCTTGTTATCCACTGCACCGCCACCCCTGCAGGCCGTGAAGTATCGGCGGAAGAGATCCGCCGTTGGCACACAGCCCCTCCAAATGAAGGAGGCCGCGGCTGGAAGCAGGTCGGTTATACCGACATGGTCCATCTGGACGGGACGGTGGAACGGCTGGTGGCAAACAACGAGGATGACGTGGTCGATCCGTGGGAGGTTACCAATGGGGTAAAAGGGTATAACCGGACAGCCCGGCACATTGTGTACGTCGGCGGGTGCGAGGCACACAGCCAAAAGCCCGAGGACACCCGCACGCCTCGGCAGCTCCGGGCACTGGAGGCCTATGTGAAGGATTTCCACCAAAGGTTCCCCGATGTCCGGATTGTCGGTCACAACGAGCTGGCAGCAAAGGCCTGCCCGTCGTTTGACGTGCAAAAGTGGCTTAAACAAATAGGTATTAATCAATAAAACAATAAACGACATGAAACATTTAGACAAAACAGTATGTCTCCTGATCGCCCTGCTGGCGATGTCCATTCCTGTAATCGCACAAACGGCGGCAACAGTCCCGGAGGCGGAAACTCCCGTGTATGAAGACATCTTCGCTTCGCTGGCGGCGATCGTGGCCGGCGTTCCGGTGATTGTGGAGGCAATCAGGGGTTTCTGGAAGGATATGCCGGGATGGGCTGGTATGGCACTCAACTGGGTGCTGGGCATCGGCATCTGTATGTTCGGCTGGTGGCAGGAATTAGGATTTCTCGCCGGTCTGGACTGGACGGTCGCCCTGATGTATGGCATCGGTGCTGGTATCGCCGCTTCGGGCTTTGCCGAAACCGGACTCATCCAATGGCTGATCTCGCTCTTCGCCCGCAAGAAGAAAAAAGCATGATGTATGGACTGGAGCGTATTCTTCGACTTTCTCGGTGCCGGCGGCGGGTTGATGGTCCTGCTCAAATGGCTGTCCGACCTGCCTTTTGTCCGGCTTCGGCTGAAGGGTGAACGGGAAGATGCGTTCCGGGAGATGCTTGAAAAGGATTCACGGCTAATCGACGAACTGCATGGAGAGGTCTTGCAACTCAAAGAAAGGTTTTATGCACAAGAGGCTTGCCTGGAAAAACTGGTGCTCTGCCCTCTGTACGACCGTTGCCCTGCTCGCCGGCTCGTGCAGGAGTATAAACGAAAGTACTACTATCCACCGGTTGGACAGTCTCGTGTGGGACAGAAAGGTAAGCGCTACCCCCGAGATAATCCCACCCGCCCGGGCGGCACTCAGTGTCCCGCTGGACAGCCTCCGTAAGCTGCCCGGCGGGGCAGCCTATACAGAGAGAAGCGGACAGGCGACCGTCAGCCTCACCTTCCGAGAGGGTGACGTGATCGCTTCCGCCCGCTGCGACAGTCTCGAGCGCCTGGTGTTTGAACTCGCAGAACAGCTTTATAGCCGAGGGGAACAGACGGAGCAAAAGGAAGAAAAGAAAGAGGCTCCCGTCGCCACCTTCGGCCAACGGCTCAAATGGTGTTCGAGCGGTGTTTTAATCGGATTTATTTTAACGGTAATCATTCAATTCATTTATAAGCTATGGCAGAAACGAAACAAAATATACGATCGGTTGGCTTGAAGGCCGCATTGTTCGGTGACGTAAATAAAGAAGGTGGTATGCCTGCCGAGATGAAACAATTGGCACGCACCATGAAAGGAACCGCCTCGTTCACCACCGAAGCTGATACCGTGACCAACTTCTATTGCGAGGAAGAACCGACCGTCCCGGTCGAAACGGTGGCTTCGGAAACCGGTTTGAAACAGGTCAAACTCAACTTCATAGAATGGGATAACGATGTATTGGTAGAGGTTTTCGGTGGCTCCATCGCCAAGGCACAGGAGGTGACCATCGAAGGCAAGAAATACACTGTCGACAAGTTTAAAGCGCCACGCGATGTAGTGCAGATCGAAAAGGCACTACGTGTCCTTACCAGATATAACGTGGTGATCGACATCCCCCGTGCGAAGATCCTCGCTCGGTTTATCTGGAATTTGGCAGCCGACCAGATCGCCCAGATCGAAATTACCGCTACCGCCATGAGTTCGGCAAGCGAAGAAGACGGGGCCTATGAGATCTACAAATTAGGAGAACCCACGGCATGACCCCGGTAGAAGCCATGGCCGCCGACGCCCTGTTGGACCGGCGGCTCAAAATAAACCTTCCTGCCCCGTGGCTGCTCCGGATCTTCGGGCGCAAGACGGTACCCATCCGGGTGAAGCTGCCCACGGCGGGCAGCCTTATCCGGATGTCATCGCTCTTCACGCGGATGGAGATCGACCTGCAGCACCTGCATGACGGCAACTTCGGCAGCGTCTTGGAACAGATCGCCAAGCACGGCGTCACCACCTCACGGATCATCGCCTATGGTCTGCTGCGTGGCACATGGTCGGCACGATTGCTGAACCGTCCGCTCGCCTGGTATATCCGGCAACACATGCCGATGCAGGGATTGGCGGAACTGGCCAAGATCATCGTGCTGATGAGCACGAGCGAGGCTTTTGTGAGCATTATCGCATCGGTCGCTTCGCTGAACCTGATGAAGCCGACGGAGGCGAGCCAGCCGACAGAGACCGGGAGTTAAAGGAGGAGTATGATCCTCCCCATAGCCCGTTCGGACAGATCTACACCCTCGTGCAGCAGGGGGCATTCACGTATGATGAAATCATGAACCGTATCCCGTGGTGCGTCGTTTTGACCATGATCAGCGACCAGGGACGGATGCGGAAGAAAAAAGAAAAGGAAGAGACCCTCCAGAGCGAAGAGGAGGAGCTTGAATTTTTCGGATTAAAGTAGTAAAAGAGACAAATGGCACAGACAGATCCCGTATATATCACCTTTGAATTTCGTGGCGACATCGATAAAGAGGTCAATAAAGTGACGCTCGGCATCAAGGGGCTGCGCGACGAAGCGGCAACGACCTATAAAAAGTTGATTGCCGACAGTTCGGCCGCCTACAACGCCATGAGCGCCGAGAGCCGCAAGCTCGCCACGACGATGCAGGAGAATATCAGCAGTCTGCGTTCGCTTTCCGCGATGCAGGAACAGCTGGACCGGGAGCTTGAGGCCGGGACCATAAGCCTTTCGGGGTATACGCAGGCAAAAGCAGCCTTGGCGCTGCAGGAGAGCAACCTAAGAGTGGTGATCAGTCAGGGGATGCAGCAGCTGCAACAGCAGATGGCCACCGAACAGGAGGCGTCAGACAGCGTGGTCGCCCTGACACGCAAGTTGCAGCAACTGACCGAGGCCTATTCCCGGCTTTCCAAAATGGACCGTGAAGGTTCGGCCGGAAAGGAAATTTTGGAACAGATCCAAAGCGTGGATAATGAACTGCAGACCGCCCAGACCCGTCTGTCTGCGTACAGCCGTACGGCCGGAACCGGTTTCAACAGCCTGCAGATGTCGATCCAGCAGGTGGCACGTGAGCTGCCCTCGCTCACCATGGGGGCGAACATGTTCTTTCTCGCCATCTCGAACAACTTACCTATCTTGGTCGATAACATCAACATGGCTCGCCGGGAGTATCAGGCAGCCATCAAGGCCGGACAGCAGGCCACGCCGGTCTGGAAACAGCTGCTCGGCGGGATCGTCAGCTGGCAGACGGCCCTCGTCGTCGGTATCACATTGCTGACCGTTTATGGCAAAGAGCTTACTGCCTGGACCAAAAGTCTGTTCGGCGCCCGGCAGTCGCTTGCCGATGCCTTGGAAACGCTCGAGGAGTTTCAGGAGTCGGTCGCCAAAACATCCTCCACGACGCTCACACAACTGCAGAGAATGTCTGCCGAATGGGAGAAACTGGGCGACAACATCCAGGCGAAAGAACAATACCTCCTAAAGAACCGCACTGCCTTCGAGCACTTAGGTGTCTCGATCGGCAAGGTGACGGATGCCGAGAACCTGTTCAACCAAGGCAAGGAGGCGTTTGTCGCCTCGGTGATGGCGCGTGCCCGTGCCTCCGCCGCGATGACGCTCGCCACCGAGAAATACAACGAAGCGATCCGCAAGCAGCTGGAGGTGGACCGGATGGCTGATACGCAGAGCTATGCCATACAGGGCGGGCAGTTCGGGCAGACCACCTATGTGTCGGGTGAGAACCTTTCGAAAAAGAAGGCTCAGGCAGAAGCAGACAGCCTCTTCGACGAAGCCCGCAAAGTATTGGAAAGAGGGCTGGAATACAGCGAAGAGGAGCGCAAATCCTTGGAAACTGCCAATCTGAAGACTATCCATACCCTTGAGCAGGGAAGCGTGGAAGCGATCAAAGCATCCATCGCGGCAAAAGAAGCTGCCTTGGACAAACTGACCAACAAACAGGACTATGAAGCGGCCCTCAAGGAAATAGAGGCGGAAAAGAAGAAATTGGAAGCAATCATTGGCTCCACAGGAGGCAAAGTGGGCAAAGAACCGGCCCCGCTTGGATCGATTGCCTATTATAACGAATTGATCGCAAAGATGAAGAAGATGCGCGATCTTGCCACGACCGACAAAGACCGTTCCGCCTTTGCCGAGCAGATCAAGGAATACGAGGAGAAGGTCGCGGATATGGAGAACCGGATCATCATTTCCGGAAAAAAGATCGCCATGGAGACCCTGCAATCCTCACTCGAAGGAATCAAAGTCGATGTAAAGTTTGACAACCGTAACGTGTTGGAAAAGGCGTTCGGCAAGTTCGACACAAGCGACCTTGACCAAATGCAGGAGAAGATCGACAAGGAGCTTAACCGACCGATCAAGGAGGCTCGCGAGGGGATAGTCCTTCTGATCGACCAGTGGGACAGACTTTCGGATGCCGACCAGGCAAGCCTCTTGGCCGAGGAGTGCTATAAAGTGGCTGACGGCATCTCGATGGCTGCTGAAACTGCCGAGCTCTTCAACGAAGCGTTGGGAAGCTCCCTTGCCACTGTCGCCCAGCTGGTGGGCAGCGTCGGCGATATGGCAGGCGGGATCGGCCGCATCATGAGCGGTGACCTTATCGGAGGGGCTTCGGGCATCATCGGAGGCATCACCGGCATCGTGGGCAGCTTTAAGAAAAGGGTCGAAGAAAACAAAAAGATATTGGCGGAATACCAACTGAATCTGGTCGAAACAGCCATGAAGGAGTTGGAGTATAACGCCATCCTACGCGAACGGCTACGCATCCAGCAGCAGATTGGCGAAACCTCACTCGAATACTTCAACCGTCAGTCTCTCGAACTGAAGAACCAAGCCGGTCAGATAGAGAAAGAGTACAAACAGGTGTGGGAGAAATTGCAGCAGGAGCAGTATATCACAGCTACGCACTACAAGCATGGCACTTGGTTCCGCAAGGCGAAGACCTGGAACGATTACGACTCGCTCGCCGGCAAGACCTACGAAGAGATGGAATCGCTTTATACGCAGGACAAACTGACCGAATCAGCAAAAGTGCTTTTCGAACAACTACAGAAACTGAAGGACGAAGGAGAAGATGTCGCCGGAATGATCGACGACCTGAACGAAGAGATGAAGGAGGCTTTCACCGGAACGAATACGAACGCCATCGCCGACACCATCCTGCAGGGCTTTGCCGAGGGCAAACGCTCTGCCAAGGACTTTGCCGACGACTTCCAAAAGATGCTGAACGATGCAGTGCTGCAGGGGGTGAAGATGAAGGCACTGGAAGAACCGCTCCGCAAATGGTATGAATCCTTTGCCGCCGCCTCGCAAAACGGGCTGACCGCAGAAAGCATCGCCAGCCTGAAGGCACAGTATGACAAGATTATCGAGGATGCAGCCAAGCAGCTGGAGCAGATGGAACAGGTGACCGGCACGACCATCGGCGACGTGATCGACCGCACTTCTACGGCTAAAGGCATAGCCTCGATGAGTCAGGACAGTGTCGACGAACTGAACGGCAATTTCTATGCCCTCCTGATCTATGCCGACCGCACTAATCAGGGGGTGACGAACATCCAAGGGCAGTTGGTAGAGGGATTGTCCCTACTGCAACGCATAGCAAGCAATACCGACCGTCTCGAAGCCATCGAGAAGGATATCCGGCAGACGCGCAGCTCGCTGCAGAATATCGAAAACCGTGGGTTAATACTGAGAAAGCAATGAACAACAACCTATACATAGATGATCTGAATGTGCTTGGCCGTTTCGGCTGCCGGGTGACGCGGGGAGGATATAACGACCTTCTCGCCTTCCCGGCAATGAAAGAGCCGGAAAAAAACGATTGGCCTGAAGAGGATGGCATCGAGGTGGATCTGAGCGACCCGAAGTTGCAGCCGCGGGAGATTGCCATCTCTTTCCTTTCGGATAGCAACACACAGGCTTCCGACCTGATTGCCTACCTCTCAGACAAAGGGCTGCACACCTTTCGGGTGCCTGCTTTAGGACGGGAATGGCAGCTGCGCCTCGCCGATCATCCCGGCAATCGGGTTTATCCATCGGCGACCTCTTTTACCTTGAAGTTTGTCGAGGATCTTCCGGTGAGACCGACAGCCGGTGTGTGTGATCCGGGCGTATGGTTACCCGAAAGCCGCTACAAACTGGATGGTAAACCGATAGGCAGATACGGCGTGTATGTCTATGAGAGCCGGAACGCCCTGCTGCGAAATCCGGCGGCAAAGGTGAACCTGCAGCGCAAGATTGCCTCCATTGACGGGCAAATCTACGATGCAGAACACTTGGTCTTCCAGCCGAAAGAGGTCACTTTTAAATGCTTTTTAAAAGCTATTCGAAAAGATGCCTTTTGGCAGTGCTGGGATAGTTTTTTTGCCGACCTGATCGCTCCGGGCGAACGGAGGCTCTTTGTAGAAGAGATTGGCAAGTCCTATCCCTGCTACTACAAGAAGATGAGCAATTGCAAACTGCTTACGCTGGGCGAACCGATGGTGATGCAGTTTGATCTGACCTTGGTATTCACCTCGTTCAGACTCTTTGAAACCGATTACTTCTTGGCCACGGAAGATGACATGTTTATTGTCACGGAAGACGGCCTGAACTTTATAGATATGAAATAGGCAATGACAGGACAGGAACAAAGAATAAAAATCAGCGAGCTGCCCACCTCGGTCAGTTTCTCAGGGCTGTGGACGTTGGGTTACCAGATCGTTGACGGTAAGAAAACGAGCGTAAAAGTTTCATTGGATGAGATCGAGAAGGCGTATGAGGATGCAGTCGCGGCAGCTTCGGCTGCAGGAAAAGCCGCCACCAATGCCCTTTCTGCTGCCGCCCGTGCTGACTCGGCAGCCGGTAAAGCTGAAGGGATAAACGTCGCTATTTCTGAAGCCGAAAGCAAGCGCATAGAAGCTGAGACCGCCCGTAAAGAAGCCGAAGCCGAACGTGCCCGGATAGAGAATTTACGCCAGGAAACGGAAAAACTTCGTGAAGCGAATGAGATTCAACGAATCGCCGACGAAAACACCCGAATCTCCAAAGAAAACGAACGGCACGCAGCCGAATCTCTCCGGATAGAAGAAGAATCGAAACGATCCACCGCCGAGGCCGCCCGATCCGAAGCCGAACAAGCACGATTCACCGAAGAGACGAAGCGAGCCGACAACGAAGCCAAACGCGTCGCCTCCGAAACCTTGCGTAACCAGTCCGAAACGAAACGCCAGGAAGCGGAAACTCTCCGCGACCAGGCTGAACAGGGACGTATTGCCCAAGAGACCGACCGCGATACAGCTGAACAGGAGCGCATTTCCAAGGAACAGGAACGGATTTCAGCCGAAACAATCCGTGCCGAAAAAGAAAAAGCCCGTATCATCGAAGAACAACTTCGGGAAACATCGGAATCAACCCGCCAGGCAAACGAAACAACCCGTCAGGCACAGGAAGAACAACGAGAACAGATGACAGCCCAGGTTATCCTTGATGCTGAACAGGCAACCGGCGAGGCCAACACAGCCGCCGACCGCGCCAATCGTGCAGCCGAAGCCGCCGAAGGAGTCATCAGTGGACTACAACCCGACTGGAACGTTACCGATCCTGTCAATAAGAACTACATCAAGAACAAACCGGAGATCCCGACGTTGGAGGCTATCCCGGACGAAAATACATTGAGCTATGTCAATACCGACGGTACAACCATCAATTTTCGTATCGGTGATGATGTGCGTGTAGCGGAAGATGGCGAATATGTATTCTACCGGCTTTATGATCTTGCCGGGGGAAAAGCCTCGTGGCAGGAATCCGGCAGCGGTACAGCCTTGCCCGGTAATGTTTATCTGACAGGAGCCAATTATTACAATGAATCAGTACGAACGATAAAACAAGGATATTTAAGCAATGAGTAAGAAAGGTGCATTTATTTATCAACAGATCGAACTGACGACGGCTGAATGGGCCGATAACGCAACCGTCTACCCTACATCAGTCTGGTTATTTGAACGTTTGGAAAACGGTAAATTCAACATGAAGCTGGCTGATGGCGTTCATACGTTTGCCCAGTTGCCGGCCGTCATGCAGGAGGTGAAGGTCACAGTTAAAACGAATGATGCCACGACCTATATCCTGACGATCACGACGGCTGAAGGTAAGTTCGACACCCCGAACCTTCGGGGAAACGATGCCCCGGTTCCTTCGATCGATCCGGAAACCAAGCATTGGAAAATAGGCGAAGAGGATACGGGTGTGGTAGCCGAAGGACAGGACGGGGAAAGCTACGACGACACGGAAATCAGGAACGCGCTGACAGCCTTGCAGCAGCAAGTCAACACGCTCGTTTCGGGTGACGCATCGAGTGCCATCGAATCGTTCAACGAGATCATTGCCTTCCTTGCCAGCGTGGAGGACACACAGACGTTGCAAGGGATTATCGCCGGGCTGAATCAGAGCATCGCGAATGTTCAGAACAGCATCCCGACCAAGCTCTCCCAGCTTCAGAATGACGACCACACGGTCAAGGATGCCGCGTATGTCCATACCGACAATAATTACAGCAATGAAGAGAAAACGAAGGTATCGGACTCTTTGAGGCTGAAAGAGTATGTCGATGTCGGTACCTTAAAGTCGCTTCCTTCATCACCGTATAACTTGCGTTTTACCTATTCGAGTACATCTGTGCAGGCGATCAACTTTGCGAATATAGGAAGCGTTCCTGAGATGCAGGAGTTTTATCTGTCCATTAAAAACAACACCGGATCAACGATTAACCAACCGATCCCAAACGGTTCGGGCTGGCAATCGGAGGAAACAAGCGTTGAACTGCCAGCTGGTAAAGCCACAGGGGTATCGCTGAAAAAAGAACATGGGATAATTGTCGTGAGAGTATAATGAAAGGAGGTGAAAGATAAAGAGAAGGGTGATGATGGGAAAGAGAGAATTGGTAGAAGTTGTGGAAGAGTTAAAATCATCCGGTACATGGATGGTGCCAGCTGGTTGTAAATTTGTTGATGTATTCATTGTTGGTGGCGGTGGCTCTGGTGCATCGTCAGGCCCTGAAAGAGGTGGTGGAGGGGGCGGATCGGGGTATGTTAAAACATATCTTGATGTGCCTGTTACTCCAGAAAGTGT
>ENA-OPYT01000209-OPYT01000209.1-human-gut-metagenome-genome-assembly--contig:-NODE-209-length-18684-cov-12.064127_pt1 | contig 18684 bp, 15 predicted proteins | sample MGYA00242636_ERZ504480 | MGnify/ENA primary metagenome ERZ504480 (study PRJEB26092, sample SAMD00036228) | human gut metagenome | host: Homo sapiens | study: EMG produced TPA metagenomics assembly of...
CCAGACCGCTCTTTTCTGCGAAGGAGGCGGAGTAGTAGCCCGCAGACCAAAGCCAGCAGTAGCCGGTCCATACCCAAAGCAGGGCACAGAGCAGGCAGACAGCCGCCGGCCCAGCTCATGCGGAGCATGGAGCCGGACGGCCAGCACCGTGCCGCGGATGAGGCAGAGAGCGCAGGCGGTGAGAAAGACCGTGACCAGCACCTCCGCCAGGGAGAAGGGGAGCGGGGCGGACAGGCGGCCCAGAAGCTGCTCCGCCGGTGTCATGACATGGATGACCCAGCCGTCCATCAGGGCCTGACGGCCCCGAAACAGGTAGAAGAGAAGAGAGAGCAGGACAGGGGGGAGCAGGGGTAGGAGCGGACGCAGGCGGCGGGTGGTTTTTTCCTTGGTTTCCATGGGACCTCCTGGGACGGGTCAGATCAGGACGGGGCCGGTGGTCCACTCCAGTCCGCCGGGGCGGGGAGTGGAGAAACACAGGCCGTACAGGTCGGTGCAGCGGGCCTCCAGCTGGAAGAGTCTGCGGCCCGGCCCGTCCAGGGACCGGGCGTGGGCCGGCTTGGTGAGGATGGGGAGGGAGGCCGCTCCCTTCATGGCCCGCAGGAGCTCCTGCCCCCGTGGGGTGAAGCCCAGAACCCGGAGGTAGGGCGGGGCAGCCGGGCGGTCGGCGGCGGTCAGGCCCAGGAAGGCCCACAGCAGGAGACGGCGCAGGCGGGCGTGGGAGTACCGCTTGGTCTTGGCCAGGGTGAGAAATTCCTCCACAGACAGGGCCCTGCTTCCCGCCTGGACGAGCCGGGCAGGAAGCCCCTCCTCCACACCGGAGTCCGGGAGGAGGGCCCACTCCGCCTGGGACAGAGAGCGGACACGGGCCAGGAGGGCACGCTCCAGGTGGGACAGGGAGGTGGGCTCCAGCTCCTCCGGCCAGGGGGCGGGCAGGAAACAGTCTGCCAGGTCCCGCCGGCCGGCGGCGATCCACTCCCGGAGGATGGAGGCGGAGGCGAAGCCCTCCGCAGGGCGCGGGGCGTCGTGGCCCGCTCCCTGGCGGGGGACCGCCAGCACTTAACGTTGACGTGTGCATGCGCCAGTGCAGAGAAAATCCTTCCGGCTGTGCCTCTCGTTCTTCTCATGCCGCGGCCTACAACAGCGATCAGCGCCAGATCGGATTCAAGATCAATAGAATCCGGCTGTACGGCACGATGCAGTCCTGCGATAACCTGCTGTTCTTTTGCTGCAAACTCACTCTGATGAACAAATACCGTCATGGTATCGATGCCGGACGGCATATGCTCAAAGGAAAGATTGTTGTCCTCAAAAACACCGAGCACTTTTCTGCCAAAGCCGATCTCGGTATTCATCATGCTCTTCTCAACCGTGATGGATGCAAAGCCTTTCTTTCCGGCGATACCGGTGATGGTGAATTTCGGTTTGCTGCAGGTGTTCTCCACAATCATGGTTCCCGGATCCTGCGGTGCGTTGGTGTTCAGCACGTGGATCGGGATTCCCTCCTGACGGAGTGGGAAGATGGAGTCCTCATGAAGGACGGTAGCTCCCATGTAGGAAAGCTCACGCAGCTCACGGTAGGTAATGGTGGAAATGACTTCCGGATCCTTGACGATACGCGGATCGGTTACCAGGAAACCGGAAACATCGGTCCAGTTCTCGTAGATGTCAGCGTGTACGGCCTTTGCCACGATGGAACCAGTGATATCGGATCCGCCGCGGGAGAAGGTTTTTACGCTTCCGTCCGGTTTTGCGCCGTAGAATCCAGGAACGACTGCGTTATCCAGATCTTTTAAACGCTCGGAGAGCACTTCGTCAGTCTTGTCTGCAAGGAAGTTTCCGTTCTCGTCGAAGCAGATCACTTCTGCAGAATCAATATACGTATATCCCAGATAATTTGCCATCACGATACCGTTCAGGTACTCTCCGCGGGATGCGGCGTAGTCCTCTCCGGCTGCTGCGGCAAAGTTTTCTGCGATTTTTTCAAATTCCGGGGAAAGATCCAGGCTGAGGTTCAGACCGTCGATGATCTCCTGATATCTCGCTTTGATGTTCTGCAGTTTCTTCTTAAAATCTCTTCCAGCAACTGCAGTGCGATAGCAGTCATACAGCATATCGGTTACTTTCGTATCAGCAGAATTTCGTTTTCCAGGAGCGGAAGGTACCACGTATCTTCTTCCCTCATCTGCGCGGATGATGTCTCCGACCTTCTTAAACTGCTCTGCGCTCGCGAGGGAGCTGCCGCCGAATTTTACTACTTTCTTCATAATAATCTCTCCTTGCGTTCTTTTCGGATATCTTTCGAAATCTCGTTTTTCAGCCCGTCACTTTAACGTTAGAAAGCTGTTACGTACTAGATTAGAACAAAATCCCGTATGCGTCAAGAACTTTTTGGGCTGATTCATTCATTCCACAGATAAATTTCCGGTTTTTTCTCCATTTTATAGGAGAATGTCTCTCCAAGCCCGTAAACCGCCTGGCTTAATACGTACTCGCCGTTGTTTGCATAAATTTCGATCATATTCGGATCCACGAAAATCTCAAGAAGATCGCCCTCTTTTAACTGCGGCGTCTCGGCATGAAGCCATCCTTTTGCACCGGATGGATAGACATCCGTGCGGTCTGCGCAGACTTTTCCGCTCTGCCGCCAGATCTTATAGCCGCCGATTTCCAGGCTTTCACCCTCTTTTAATTCGGCGCGGATCATGGCACACTCTCCGCATGCCGAAACGAGGGAATCCGTCTTTTTGCAGAATCCGTCGCGGATCGCAGGCAGAACACGGAAGTAAATATGATCGTTCTGTACATCCACCACACGCGGCAGGCAGAACATGCCTTGCCATATACCATCTACCGGTTCCGGCATCCGAAGCCATGCGATGGAAATCCGGTTTCCGTCCGCATCCGTCATGGTCTGCGGTGCATAGAGGTCACCGCCGCAGTCCAGAAGCTGCCAGTTCTCCGGAAATTTCATTGTGCAGGTTTTTTCATCAAACTCAGGCAGCATACAGATCGCCCGATCCGCATAGCCGTCGGTGTCCTCGATCAGTTCCATCGGGGAGAATACAAAGACGCTGCGTCCGTTTACGTTAAAGAGATCCGGGCACTCCCACATCCAGCCGAGCTTCTGTTTCGTCGTCGCCTGTCCGGCCAGATGCCAGTGGGAAAGATCCTCACTCTTATAGAATAATGCCTCGCCCTTGTGATCCTTCGTCGTGCTTCCAAGCACCATATACCATGCGTCGCTTCCCTTCCAGACTTTCGGGTCACGCGTGTGCGTATTGTCGCCGATTTCCGGATCGGTGAGTGCCGGGATAACAACCTCCTTATCCCCGAAGACATCAAAATGCATGCCGTCCTTCGAAGTAAGGTGAAGCTGCGCCGAGGTAAAATCCTGATCAAGGCACTGATGAATATCCTTCGGATTTACCTGATTATAGTGAACACCCGTGTAAAAGAGATGCATCACGCCGTTCTCTTCTACTGCGCTTCCGGAAAAGCAGCCGTTCTGGTCCTCGGAAAGACTCGGGAACAGGGCAACGCCGACATGCTCCCAGTGAATCAGATCCGGACTCACCGCATGGCCCCAGTGCATGGTGCCCCAGCGCGGCGCGTACGGAAAATGCTGATAAAAAAGATGATACTGTCCCTTATAATAAATCATGCCGTTCGGGTCATTCACCCAGTTGCCCGGCGCTTTTACGTGTAATCTGTTTTTCATGTGTTTGATTTCCTTTCTGTCTCTTTCTTGTTGTCTCTGATAAGAAAAGCCGGAAAAAGAAAGCATTTTTAATTCCGCCCTCCTTTGCCCGGCTTGTTCTTGATTTCTATGATTTACTTATTTGACTGCTCCGGCTACGACACCGTTGATGATCTGTTTCTGCAGTGCCACGTACAGAATCAGGATCGGGATGACGCAGAGCAGAAGACCTGCCATGATGGTTCCGTAATCTGCGGAGTAAGTTCCGTAGAAGCTGTAGGTGGAAAGCGGCAGAGTCAGCAGCTTTTTGTCGGTCAGCACCAGGGACGGCAGCAGGAAGTCATTCCAGAATGCCATCGCATTCATGATTACCATGGTGGAAATGATCGGCTTTAACAGCGGGAACACGATGCGGAAGAAGGTCTGGGTGTGGGTACAGCCGTCGATGTAAGCGGCCTCCTCCAGCGCCAGCGGGATACTTCCGCGGATGAATCCGTGGAACATAAACACGGACATCGCCATGGAAAATCCGGTGTGCATGAAGATCAGGGTCAGTCTGTGGTTCAGAATGTTTAAGGTTCCGCCGTATACACTGACAAGCGGGATCATGATTGCCTGGAACGGAATGATCATGGATGCAACCATCAGTGCAAAGATGATATTGGAAAATACGTTGACATTACGCACGATGTAGTAAGCCAGCATGGCTGCGAGTACCGTAACCAGTACGGTTGCTGTTACGGTTACAACCAGAGAGTTCTTGAAGGCATTCAGGAAGTTCATCTGATTGAATGCTTTTACAAAGTTGTCAAACGAAAGACCTTTGATCGTAAACAGCCAGGAGAACGGGCTCTTGATGATATCACGTTTCTGTTTTAAGGAGTTGATGATAACCATGACAAACGGGAACATGAACGCACAGAAAACGATGATCATAAGGAGCATAGCCAGCGCGTCAGTTACTTTTTTCTTTGTTCCGCCAATTTTCTTCTGATTCATTATGCTTCAACCTCCCTCTTCTTGGTGGTGTATACCTGAATACCGCTGATGCAGGCTACAATGATAAACAGGATAAAGGCTTCTGCCTGGCCGACACCGAACTGTCTCGATGTGAATGCTTTCTCATATACGTGCATGGCTGCCATCTCGGTGGTTCCGTACGGAGCACCGCCGGTTAAGGACAGGTTGACATCGTATACCATGAACGCACGGGACAGGGTCAGGAAGAGGCAGATAGTAACGGAGGACATCATCAGCGGAAGGATAATGTTTTTCATTTTTACCCAGCCGGATGCACCGTCGATGCTTGCCGCCTCGAGCACGTCCTCGGAAAGTCCCATAAAGCCGGCGACGTAGATCAGGATCATATAGCCTGCCAGCTGCCATACTGAAACGAGCACCAGCGCTGCAAATGCTTTGTTCGGGGTAGAAAGCCAGGAAATTTCAAACAGGCTCCATCCTGTGGTCTCACCGATGCTGACGAAAACACGGGAGAATACGAACTGCCAGATGTATCCAAGTACGATACCGCCGATCAGGTTCGGGGTGAAAAATCCGGCGCGGAAGAAGTTCTGACCTTTGATGCCGCGGGTCAGGATATAAGCCAGTAAAAAGGCGATCACATTGACGAGAACAACAACCGCAATGACATATTTAAAGGTTAACAGCAGGGATTTCCAGAACTGCGCGTCGCGCATAACGGCTGCGAAGTTGGAAAGTCCTACAAAGTTTTTCACGCTGGAAACACCGTTCCAGTCGGTTAAGGTCAGGTAAATACCGTAGATAAACGGTACCATGACGACTGCCAGGAAGCAGAACAGGCCCGGCAGCGCAAATACACAGAAATCTTTTCCCTTGTTGCTTGATTTCATTTTTGTTCCTCCTTCATATCCTCCGGCTTACTGCTCATCCCAGTATGCCTGGATGGAATCTATCAGTTCCTCGCGGTCACTTCTTCCGGCCAGATATTTCTGCATTGCCGCACCAAGGACAGACCAGTGATCGTTCGGCACGATCGCAGATGCGTTGAATGCTCCGCCGTTCTGTACTTTTTCGTAAATGTCGCGGCTTAACGGATCGCTTGGCTCGTTCGGGTTGTTTTTAAACGGAGGGATCAGGCTGCAGGTCTTTACAACCATCTGCTGTCCGATCTCACTGTAAACCAGCCAGTTCAGGAACTCTTTTGCTGCTGCTTTCTGCTCGTCGGTAGCCACGATATCATCCAGCATGATCTGTTTGGACGGAGATGCCTGGATTTTGCTGTTGACGAAGTCGTCCGGATCATTGTTCAGGAAGTATGGAAGGAAACCGTACTCGTCGGTCGTCTCGGCTCCTGCCTCCTCAAGGTTCGGCCATGCCCAGTTTCCGTTGAACCAGAAAGCGGTTTTTCCGTCTGCCAGGTCAATTGCCATCTCATCGTAATCTGCGCCGAGTGGATCGCCCTTTGCTACGTTGTACTCTTTTAACAGGTCAAAGGTATTCAGGAACTCTTTCATGCGGGTGTAGTCCGGCAGATATAAGGTTCCGTCCTTCAGCTCGTTGATGACTTCTGCTGCACCGTCGGAGGTTCCGTTGTATGTCTCGTAGATGTACTGCAGCTGGTGTGCTCCAAGGGACCAGTCTTCTTTTGCCATGGAGATCGGATTTTTCATTCCGTTGTCCCGCAGGCTCTGGAGAAGTGCTGCGAAATCGTCCTGGGTTTTGATATCGGATGGATCGAACTCGGTACCTAAGGTATCTTCAATCACGCTCTTGTTGTAGATAATACCGCGGCCCTCGATACAGAGCGGGAAGCTGTAAACCTTTCCGTTGATTTTGGTCAGGTACTCTTCTGCCTCGCCGGTCCATGCTTCATTGCTTAAGTCGGCTGCTTTTTCTTCTGCCAGTGCAATGACATCGGTCGTATCCAGAATGGAAAGTGTCGGCGGGTTTCCGGAGTTGTAGAGGCTGACTACTTTGGTATAAGGAGAATCGCCGTCCGTTACCGGCATGATCTCAATATGTACGCCTGCTTTCTCCTCGAACACTTTTGCAATCTCTTCCAGTGCTGTCTGGATTTCTGCTTTTGTGTTCATGATGACGATACTCGTTCCGGAAAGCGACGTATCGTACTGGAAGGTATCGGTGGTCATGTCGATCGGCACTTCTTCTTTTACTGCGTTCGGGTCATCCGGATCGCTTGCGAAGCCGAAGGTGCATCCGGTCAGTGCAGAAGTAAGAAGTACGCCGGACATTCCAAGAGCTGCCGCCCTGGCACTAAATTTCTTTCTCATCACAATTCCTCCTGTTATCTCTGGACAGCGGGTCCTGTCCTTCGTTTTGTGTAACCGGTCAAGTAACCGGTTACTTTCATTGTCTTTATCATAGCATTGACAGTGGGTTTCGTCAATATTTTCTTTACTTTTCGTGATTTTCCATAATTTTGTTTTTGGCTTTTGTGGAACTTTTACAAAACCGGTTACTTAACCGATTCCCGCTTGTTCCGGCGGGCGAGAAATGTTATACTATCTTCATATATTATTTGTTTTTTTTCTGAAAGCTTACATGATTCACGCAACACTTTTGAAGGGAAGGACACTTGAACTTATGGCACGAAAAAAAAAGTGTAACCTTTAATGATATTGCACAGTACACGCATTTTTCCAAAACAACCATTTCCCGGTATTTCAACAACCCGGATTCCCTGACACCGGAAAATCAGCAGATCATTTCCGATGCACTGGATAAACTGAACTATAAAGAAAACAAAGTGGCAAAAATCCTCGCGAACGGACAGACCGAATTTGTCGGCGTCCTGATCCCGAGTCTCTCCATGAACTACTATTCCGAGATGCTGAATCAGATTCTTGCTTCTTATGAGAAATATGGCTATAAATTCCTCGTCTTCGCCGGAAACGGCCACGACGAGACGGAGCACCGCTACATTCAGGAGCTGATGTCGTACAAAATCGAGGGCCTCATCGTCCTCTCCCATACACTCTCCTCCCGCGAACTCTCCGATCTGCAGATCCCGGTCGTTGCAATTGAGCGCGAAGACCAGTTCGTCAGCAGTGTCAATACAGACAACTACCTCGGCGCGTACGAAGCGACTTCGCTTCTGATTCATAACCACTGTGATGTCCTGATTCATCTGAACTCACCGACCAAAGAAAATGTTCCTGCCTACCGCCGTCTCGCCGGTTTCCAGGATGCCTGTGTAAAGGCCGGTGTACCGCACAAGGTTATCATTCGGGATTTTGGACTCTCCTATCAGGAAGCCGCAGCACCGCTGCAGGAAATCTTTGACAACATCGAACAAAAATATGCCGGTCAGAAAAAGGGCATCTTCCTCTCCAACGATGATCATGCCAATATTCTTTTAAATCTTCTGATCCGCAAGTACCATACCCTGCCGGACGATTACGAACTCATCGGCTTCGACGGTGCGCCGATTTCCGAGCAGGCTATCTATCCGATCAGCACTGTCGGCCAGCAGATTGACCAGATTGCAGACGAGGCTGTTTCCCTTCTGGTCTCCCAGATGCAGGAACGGAAAAAACGCCACCCGGTGCCGCTTGCCGAGCCGGTTCACAAGACCGTTCCGCCGCTTCTGATCCGGCGTCAGACGACCACTTGATTTTAAAAGCAGATTTCTATCATAAAAATGTTTTTATCAAAAAAGTGTCATCCACCTGCGGGCTGTGTGCCCTGCAGCTTGTGGATGACACTTTTCTTATCTTCTTACTCTTTTTTAGTTCTGTCCGTAATAAGCATTTGCACCATGCTTACGGTAATAGTGTTTATCCTGTAGCTCCTGCGGTGCCGGCTGGATTCTCGGGTTGATGGTCTCGGCACGGTATGCCATTTTGGCAACCTCTTCGAGGACAACAGCATTGTGAACAGCCTCATGCGCATCTTTGCCCCAAGTGAACGGTCCGTGGTTCTTGCAAAGAACGGCCGGAACGGCTTTTACATCTTTTCCCATCCGTTTGAACTCATTGACGATCAGATGGCCGGTGTTTTCCTCGTATGCCTCGTCAATCTCTTCTTTTGTCAGGCAGCGCAGGCACGGTACTTCACCGTAGATGTAGTCTGCATGGGTTGTTCCGTAGCACGGAATGCTTCTTCCCGCCTGTGCCCAGCTTGTCGCATAGGAGGAATGGGTGTGAACAATGCCGCCGATCTCCGGAAATGCTTTGTACAGCTCCAGATGGGTCGGGGTGTCAGAAGACGGACGGTAGCGTCCTTCTACTTTGTTTCCGTTCAGATCCATGACAACCATATCGTCCGGTGTCAGCAGGTCGTAATCCACGCCGCTTGGTTTGATGACGAACAGACCGCTTTCCCGGTCAATCTCGCTGACATTTCCCCAGGTAAAGGTAACCAGTCCGTATTTTGGAAGAAGCATGTTGGCTTCGTATACTCTTTTTTTCAGTTCTTCTAACATTGTGTTGTCCTTTCTGTCTTTCCCAAACGATGGTTCATTTTAAGCTCTCTACTGCTGCACGCTCAATCGGCAGGCCTTTTTTGTAGCGCTCGGTGAACACTTCAAATCCAGCGACGTCTGCCGGGTCCGGATCCATCTTGGTTCCGGCATTTCCTGCGAAGACTTTTGCATCGAGGTAATCCTCGAGTGTTTCATTCTCTTCTTTGTTGATCATATAAGAAGCCAGCAGTGCGATGCCCCAGGCTCCGCCCTCTCCTGCTGTCTCCATAACGGAAACCGGTGCGTCGATTGAACCTGCGAGGATCTTCTGGCCGACACCTTTTGTCTTGAAGAGACCGCCGTGGCCGAGAATCTGGTCGACCTGCACATGCTCCTCTTTCATCAGGATATCAAGGCCGACTTTCAGGGCGCCAAGGGAAGTAAACAGGTTGACTCTCATAAAGTTTGCCAGATTGAATTTCGCATCCGGAGTACGTGCGAAGACAGGACGGCCCTCGTTGAAGCCGGTTACGTGCTCGCCGGAGAAGTAGTTGTAGGCAAGGAGTCCGCCGCAGTCTGCGTCGCCCTCCAGGGCTTTGTTGTACAGCTTGCCGAACAGATCATTCGTGCTGATTTCCATGCCGAAGGTCTGCGCAAATTCACGGAAGAGATTGACCCATGCATTCAGATCAGAAGTACAGTTCTGGCAGTGCACCATGGCAACCGGATGACCGGACGGGGTTGTTACCATATCGATCTCCGGGTATACTTTGGAGAGGTTCTTCTCCAGAACGATCATAGCAAAAACGGAAGTTCCGGCAGACACGTTTCCGGTTCTGACGCGGACGCTGTTTGTTGCTGCCATACCTGTTCCGGCATCTCCCTCCGGCGGGCAGAGCGGAATGCCCGCTTCCAGATTTCCGGACATGTCGAGAAGTGCGGCACCTTCTTTTGTCAGAACACCGGCATTGTCACCTGCGGTCAGAACGTGCGGCAGAACATCGAGTGCTTTCCATGAATATGCTTTATCTGCGACTGCCTCGTCAAATTTGGCAATCATGTCGGCAAAGTAAGTGTTGGTTTCAGAATCGATTGGAAAGATTCCAGATGCCTCGCCGACACCAACGACACGCTCGCCGGTCATTTTCCACTGAATGTATCCGGCAAGGGTTGTCACGTAGTCGATATCTGCCACATGCGGCTCACCGTTTAAGATTGCCTGATACAGATGGGCGATAGTCCATCTCTGCGGGATGTGGAATCCGAAAAGATCGGTCAGCTTCTCGCTTGCTTCTTCTGTGATATTGTTTCTCCAGGTGCGGAACGGCACGAGGAGGTTTCCTGCTTTGTCAAATGCCATATAGCCGTGCATCATGGCACTGAAGCCGATGGCTCCGACGCGGGTCAGGGTAATGTCGTATTTTTCTTTGACATCAGCTGCCATTTTGGTATAGGCATCCTGCAGGCCCGTCCAGATGTCCTCGAGGGTGTAGGTCCACACGCCGTTGTCATAGCGGTTTTCCCACTCGTGATCTCCGGATGCGATCGGGGCGTTGTCTGCGCCGATCAGGACGGCTTTGATTCTGGTTGAGCCGAACTCAATGCCAAGTGCTGTTTTCTGTTCGAGGATTGCTGTTTTTGCATCCATTCCCATTGTTTTTTCCTCCCTTGGGTTCTTTTCTATTTTTTCGTCTCTGTTGACAGATTTTTTCCTGCGGTGGATTCTCTTACGATGAGTTCCGGGGAAATCAGGCGTTTGACGCTGCTTTCTTCTTCCGGGACTTTTCTGATTTTTTCGAGAATGAGCTCTGCTGCCATCTCACCGAGTTTTTCCTGCGGATGGGCAATGGTCGTGATCCCGATCGGACTGCTCTGGCCGATCAGCGAGTTGTCGTATCCGGTGACGGCGATGTCTTCCGGCACGGAGATTCCCTTTTCTTCCAGCATGGAGATGACGGCGAGCGCGATCTGGTCGTTGTAGCAGACGGCGGCATCGACGGACTTTTTGCTGTCGAGCAGCATGGAAAGCATCAGGGACGGTTTGGTTTTCCGGTCTTCGGTGTGAAACCAGATGACGTTTTCGGGATCATACAGGATTCCGCTTTCCTGCAGCGCCTGCACGTAGCCTTTATGGCGCTGGGCGCCCTGGCTGTCGTCGGCCTTGAAGATGCCGATGATGTTTCGTCGGCCGGTCTCTAAAAGGTGCCGGGTCAGCAGATAGCCGCCTTTGCAGTCATCCATCAGAATGCAGGGCTTGTCTGCCATCTGGGGGTAGCAGCCCTGGATGAAGACATACGGGATCTGGTACTTGTCCAGCATTTCGTACAAGTTGATGTGGCGGCAGAGGATCTGGCTTTTGCTCGGCTCGATGATGAGGCCGTCGATGGGCTTGTCGAGGAGTTCTTTTAAGACTTTTTCTTCTTTGGAGCGGCTGTTGCAGGTGTTCTTTAAGATAATGCTGTAGCCGTTTTCGCTCAGCACTCGATCCATTCCCTGGATGAGACGGGGGAAGATGTAGTCGGACAGGTAGGTGGTGGTGACGGCGATGTTTTTTGAATTATGACGCTGGATTACGCGCTCGGAGCAGAAGGTTCCTTTGCCGTGCTGGGCGGTGATATAGCCTTCATTTTCGAGAAGAGCGAGGGCCTTTCGGACAGTGTGGCGTGAGAGGGCGTATTCCCGGGTCAGTTCGTTTTCGGAGGGAAGCTTCTGGCCGGGTTTTATGGTTCCGGAGAGAATCTGCTCTTTTAGGGCTTCCATCAGGGTGTAGTATTTGGCTTTGCCGGTGGTTGGTTCCATGTGATTGGTGATTCCCCTTTCTGGAATTTATAATACAACTTGTACGGTTGTTGTAACAAGTTGTATTTTTGTTGTGGGAAAGGGACGCTCAGGAGTATCGGGAGGGCGGGTGGGTCCAATACCTTAATGAGTGGACGGGGACACTTTCTTGCGGATGGCCTCTTCGTAGACGGTGCATTCTTGAGGACAGTGCATTCGCGGGACGGGGTCACCTTTTAGGAAATGGTAGCGGATGTAATAGAGGGTATCGTCTTCGCCGCGTTCCGAGAGCATGCGCAGCAGAAATTCGAGCTGCGAGAGTGTCTCGGGATGGACGAACCAGAGGTGGCCGATTCCTTTTTTGAGATACTGGTACGGCGCCTGATCGGTATAAGCGTCTCCGAGGTAGACGCGGGACGCGCTGATGCGATCCATAATCATCTCGGCGACGTAACGGCGCGGCATTGGGACGCCTTTGATGATGGTGTCACAATTGATACCGTAATCAATCCAGTATTCAAAATGATGTTTGTTGCGCCCTTTATGGTGCATCCAGGATTTTGACATGCCGGTGTCTTCGCGCTCGGCGTTATTGGGACTCCGGTCGCCCTGATAGTATTTCATGCCGACCAGAAATTCCGTCGGCGAATATTTCGAGAGGTCGTGGGTCAGTCCCTGCCAGTACAGTCCTATTTTGAAGCAGTACCGCATGACCCACATTTTGTGTGTGGTAATGGTTTTAAAGTGCTGCCATGCTTTCATCATTCTGCCTCTTCTCCTGCTTTCCTGTTAAAATTATGATACTGCGCGGCGGCACGATGACCGTTTTTGCGCTGACTTTTTTCTGATTTTCTTCTGTCAGGAAGACTTCCGGTGTGTTGGTGTCGGCCGTCAGATACCAGACCTTCTGCTCCGGGAGGGACGGCAGTGCCAGCTCATGCGGATTCCAGTGCATGTTGTAGGCAATATAGAGGTCGTCGTCCTTGTTGCCGTCTTTATCCTGGAAATAGCTTCCGCAGTACATGACGCCGATAAAACGGCATGTGTTTTCCATCTGGGAGAACCAGGCTCTCTGGCTGTGGAAGGACATATCCGGGCAGCCGTAGGATTTGTAGTCGATGAGGCGCGGCTCGCGTTCGCCGTGCAGCGCCGGATGCGCCTTCCGGAAGGCGATTGCTGCTTTTACAAAGGCGGCAAACTCCGGATTCCGGGCGGCTGCTTTCCAGTCGATCCAGCCGGTTTTGTTGTCCTGGCACCAGGCGTTGTTGTTGCCCTTCTGGCTGTTGCCGAATTCATCGCCGCCGTAAATCAGCGGTGTTCCCTGGCTTGTCATCAGCATGAGAACGGCATTTTTCAGCTGGCGGAGACGCAGCGCGCGCACAGCCGGTTTCCGGGTCACGCCTTCTGCGCCGCAGTTCCAGGTCAGGTTTTCGTTGGAACCATCCATATTGTCTTCGCCATTGTCCAGATTGTGTTTCTGTTCGTAGGAAACGCTGTCATACAGGGTAAAACCGTCGTGATCCGCAAGATAATTGATCACACCGTGTGTCTCCGGGCTTCTTCTCAGATAATAGGTGAAGTCGGAAAGGCTGCCCTCATCGCCTTTTAAGAAGCGGCGGATATGGTACTGGTAGCCCTGATTGTGTTCCCCTAAATTCCGGAACCACGGGCGTTTTCCCTGATAGATCCGTGCGCCGTCAAAACCGAGGAAAATCAGTTTCGTCTTCCGAAGGAGTGCATCTTTGGACGCTTCTTCTGCCAGCGATGCATCGCCGACCAGATGGAAACCGTCGATCTGGTAGCGGAGCTGCCAGTGGTGCAGAACCTGCAGGGCAAAACCAGAAGGCGTTCCCGGGGCAAAACAGAATTCCATCAGGCATTCGATACCATTCTCATGCAGGGCATCGACCATCTCTGCGAACTCTGCGACGGCATCTGCGGATGCAGCATACGAAGCTTTCGGAGCAAAATACAGGGCCTTTGTGCCGTATCCCCAATAATTCACGCGCTTCTCTTCTGCCGGCGCCGGATATACATAGGCTGGCTCCGTAAGGGAGGTCCACTCAAAAAACTCGTAGGACGGCATCAGTTCTACTGCATTGATACCGAGTTCTTTTAAGTATGGAATTTTTTCGATCACGCCGCGGAACGTTCCCTTGTTCTTTACACGGGAGCTTCCGTCTTTGGTGAAACCGCGCACATGGAGCTTATACAGAATCGTCTCCTCATACGGCCGGTGCAGTGAGGTGGTGCGCATTACCGGGTACTCCGGGAGAAGGCAGCAGCAGGCGCCCTCTTCTTTTTCCATCGGTGCACCGAAGGTTTCTCTTCCTTCTACTGCTCCCGCATACGGATCCAAGCAGAAAGCTTCGTCCATCCGGTAGGCATACGAAAACTTTCCTACCGTCAGGCCTGTGATTTCCACGGAACTGATCACGCCAGTGCGCTCCTCTTCCGGAAGCGGCACGGTAAGAAACGGTTTCTGGTGACCTTTCCGGTACAGCAGAAGCTCTGCTTTTTTTCCATCTGATACTTCTACGGCAAAATTGTATCCGTCTTTCGTCGCCGATGCGCCCATTTTCTCCGGATTTCCCGGTAAAATTCGATATTTTCCTCTGTTTTTTGTCTGTATCATAATTCCCGCCCTTATTTTTATAATTTGTTGCAATTGTCATACTATTAATGTAAATCATTTGAATAAAATTGTCAATTGACCAATGTTACCAATTGTTATACCTCTAAATCCAGTTCCACCGGGCAATGGTCGGAACCGAGAATTTCGGTATGGATTTTGGCATCTGCAACTGCATCTTTTAAGGACTCTGATACCATAAAGTAATCAAGCCGCCATCCTGCATTCCGCTGGCGTGCCTGGAAGCGGTATGACCACCAGGAATACGTCACGGTGTCCGGATACAGCATACGGAAGGAATCAACAAAGCCTTTTTCTTTGATCACAGCAAATTTTTCGCGCTCCTCTTTCGTAAAGCCGGCGTTTTTCCTCATTTGCCTTTGCATTTTTGATATCCATCTCGGTCGCTGCGACGTTCAGATCTCCGCAGAAAATCACCGGTTTTTCCTGCTCCAGTCCTTTTAAGTAAGAAAGAAACGCATCCTCCCACTCCATCCGGTAGGCAAGGCGTTTTAATTCATCCTGTGAATTCGGTGTGTAGACGGTTACAACAAAGTATTCCGGAAACTCTGCCGTGATCACACGGCCTTCCATATCATGTTCTTCGATTCCGATACCATAGCGAACAGAAATCGGCTCCTCTTTGGTAAACAGGGCCGTGCCGGAATATCCTTTCTTTTCCGCATAATTCCAATACTGATGATAGCCGGGCAGCTCAAGGTCGATCTGTCCTTCCTGCAGCTTTGTCTCCTGCAGGCAGAAAATATCGGCATCTGCCGCCTCAAAGTATTCCTGAAAGCCTTTCTTCATGCAGGCTCTCAGTCCATTTACGTTCCAGGATATCATTTTTTTCATACGCAATTCATCTCCTTTTCCTTACAGTCTGTTCTCTGCGGTTTCTGTTGCAAAACGCTGGGAACCGACTTCCGTTTTCTTTTATTCCTCTTTCAGAACATACAGCACTTCCAGCGACGCATCCGACGGTCCGTGAAATTCGCAGCCGTCTGCTTTATACTGGCGCATCAGTTCCAACATTTCTCTGCTGTACCGCTCGCCCGGGCAGATGAGCGGGATTCCCGGCGGATATGGGGCTGCCATCTCGGCTGCAATTCGTCCTTCCGCTTCTGCAAACGGAACGGCTTCCTTCTCCGCAAAATATGCCTCGCGCGGTGTCTTTACCATCTCCGGCAGGCTGCGGAACAGCCACTGCTTTTCTGTAAACTTCGTCCGCCCCGTCGTTTTCCCGCTCTCTGCTGCCGAAATTCCTGCCAGCGCATCGATCAGCCGTGTGATATCTTCCTCGCTGTTTGCCCAGGTAATAACGCAGACCACGTTCTCCTCGTCGGCAAGCTCTGTACTGACGCGGTATTCCTCGTACAGACGCACCTGCAGATCGTAGCCGGAAATACCAAGTTCTCTTGCCGAGAATACAAGACGCGTCAGGTCGATCTTCCATACGCCGCACGTTCCTTCCATCTCGGTCCCAAGAACTTCGATTCCTTTGATCTTTGCAAGCTCCTGCCGCGCCCTCTGGCCGAGTTCCAGCGCGCGTTCCATTCGCTCTTTTCCGTGCAGCGCCATCCCGCGCCGCGCCGCATCGAGGGATGCCATCAGAAGGTAGGACGGCGATGTACTCTGTACCATCTGCAGATTGGCGGCCACTCTTGCCTCATCGAGACGGCCAGAACCGAGTGATAAGAAGGAGCTCTGTGTAAAGGAACCCGCCGTTTTGTGGATACTCTGCGCGCAGGCATCCGCACCACTTTCCAGTGCGCCGAGAGGAAGCTGTTCGGAAAAATAGAGGTGCGATCCATGTGCTTCATCGACAAGAAGCGCTGCGTTGTGGCAGTGACAGATTTCTGCGATCGCCTGCAGATCACTGCAAAGACCGTAGTACGTCGGGCTGACCAGAAGTACGGCTTTCGCATCCGGCGTTTCCGCGAAGGCTTTTTCGATCGTCTCCGGCGTTACGCCGCCCCACATCTGCCATTTCGTGCTGTACTCCGGCATCACATAAACCGGTGTGGCTCCGCTTAAAATCAGGCCCATCAGCACCGATTTGTGCACGTTTCGCGGAACAATGATTTTTTCGCCCTCTTTCACAGACGAAAGCACCATCGCCTCGTTGCCGCATGTTGTGCCGTTGACAAGAAAAAAAGTTTTTTTTGCCTTCCACGTTTCCGCCGCCAGTTTCTGCGCCTCTGCAATCACGCCCTCCGCGTGATGCAGATCGTCAAGCCCTTCTGCCTCCGAGAGGTCATACGCCGCAAGCGACGCTCCGTTTAACGTCTCATCCAGCCCGCGCTCAAACCGGTGTCCCGGAATACGGAAATAGGCCGGTGCTTCCTCCCGGAACTGTTGTAACGCCTCCACAAGAGGCATTCGATTCTGATCCATTCTGCTTTGTTTCCTTTCAAACGATTTCTGAATCTTTTTCTGAAGCGAAAGAATCCTCCCCGCACCGCTGTGCGGGAAGGACCCCCTTATCTGCATTTTTCTGTTTTATATGGTTTATTCTACCGGAGTAGTCCAGCCATATTTATCTTCCAGTTTACCCCACTGGATACCGGTCAGGGTATCGTACAGTTTCTGGGTCAGCTCACCGATCTTGAAGTCATTTACAACAACAGAATCGTCCTTGTATACAAATTCACCAACCGGAGATACAACTGCTGCTGTACCAGTACCAAATGCTTCTTCCAGTGTGCCGTCATGACCTGCTTTCATCAGATCGTCAACCGACAGATGTGTTTCGTTTACTTTATATCCCCAGTCTCTTAAGATATGGATCAGGGAATCACGGGTTACGCCCGGAAGAACAGTTCCTTCCAGCGGTGCGGTGTAGATTTCGCCGGCAATCTTGAACATGATGTTCATGGTGCCGACCTCCTCCACATACTTGCGGTGCTCGCCGTCCAGCCACAGCACCTGGGTATATCCCATCTTCTCGGCCTTTACCTGGCCCAGAATGGATCCGCATAGTTACCGCCGCACTTGGTAAATCCGGTGCCGCCCTTTACCGCACGTACCAGCTCGTCCTCCACCATGATCTTGACGGGATCCAGGCCTGTGGGATAGTAAGCGCCCACCGGGCAGCAGATAACAACAAATTTATAGGCGGATGCCATATGTACGCCCAGAGAGGACTCTGTTGCGAACATAAAAGGACGGATGTCAAAAGGGATGTATCCGGCTCAGAGGGAACCCAGTCCTCCTCCACCTTTACCAGAGCCTTGATAGCCTCCACGAACATATCCTCCGGGAACGCCGGCATACACAGACGCTCATTGGAACGGATCATTCTGCGGGCATTCATCTCCGGGCGGAACAGCTGAATCTTGCCCTCAGCGGTGCGGTATGCCTTCAGGCCCTCGAAAGTCTCCTGGGCATAGTGCAGAACCACGCAGGCGGGATCCAGGGTAATCGGCTCATAGGGAACAATCCGGGCGTCCACCCAGCCCTCGTCCTTCTTCCAGTCCATCACGAACATATAGTCCGTCATGTACTTTCCGAAACCCAGATGCTTCTGATCCGGTTTCTCCTTCAAGTGCTCGCGTTTTACAAAACGAATCTCCATAACTTCATGCCTCCAAACGTACTCTTTTTTTCTTTTTGTGTCTTGCATTTTCGCTTTCTTTATTATAGTACTTTTTGTTTTGGTGTCAACAAGAGATTCAAAAAATGAAAAGCGCGGGAAATCCCACGCTTTTTCCACGAAATATCCGTCTCAGCCAACGGTAATCTCCTTCGCATCCCCCGCGAGGTTCTCGCCGCGAACCGCAAGGGTGACACGTCCTGCCGCGAAGCCGCTGCGGACGATCGCCATAGCGCGTCCCTGCCAGGAGACACAGGTTCCGGATGTATAGTTGTCCTCCGTGATCGGATTGTCCGAACCGAAGCCGGCCAGATATGCCGGGGCGTCCTCCGCGCCTTCCCGGCAGTCCGTCTCCGCCGAATCCCCGTCCGCGCACACGGTCACTTCCGCTGTCAGGGAAATCTCCGCGTCGGGCACCACATTGCCCTGATCGTCCACCAGTTCCGACCGCCACATAGGCAAGGCTCTCGCCGTCCGATGAGAGCGCTGTCTTCTCCGGCACCAGCCGCACTGCTGCCGGACGTCCGGTGGAAACGATCTTCGCCTCGGAAATCTCCCTCTGATCCTCTCCGATGCTG
>ENA-OPYT01000210-OPYT01000210.1-human-gut-metagenome-genome-assembly--contig:-NODE-210-length-18641-cov-18.281247_pt1 | contig 18641 bp, 13 predicted proteins | sample MGYA00242636_ERZ504480 | MGnify/ENA primary metagenome ERZ504480 (study PRJEB26092, sample SAMD00036228) | human gut metagenome | host: Homo sapiens | study: EMG produced TPA metagenomics assembly of...
TTCTGCTTTCATTGGAACTAAATACATATCAGATGCAAGCAGAGAAACTTTTGTATATTCAGATATTGTTGGAGGACAATCAATAATTACAATGTCATATTTTTCTGATAACTCGTTCTGTATATACTGACGTAATTTATATGGACCAGCAGCTAAATTTAATGTCATTATATGTAAACTTGATGGAATTATGTCAAATGTATTATCAACATTAAAAATCCACTTTTCTTCTTTTCTTTGTTCGTAACCTTTTAAAACAGAATTAGCTTGGTAATCTGGTGACAAACAACCATATACTGACTTATTTCTGTCATCCAATATCTCATTCATTTGAGGTTCAGTAAGTGTATATTGCGTTGCATTCATTTGTGGGTCCATATCAATAAGAATAACCTTCTTTCCTTCAACCTTAGATAATGTATATGCAACATTAACAGCAAGTGTTGTTTTTCCAACTCCACCCTTCATATTTATAAATGTTATCACTTTTGCCATTTTTAATCCTCTCTTTTCTCTAATGTATCAAAACTTTACTTAGTTCTATCCTATCAATCCAAAATACCTCAACGCATCCTTAATATACTCCACCTTCTCCTGCGGACACTTCTTCACCTCTGGATTCTCTTTCTTGGACTTATTATAGTTCTCGCCCATATCCAGTCCACACATCCGCTTCACCTGTGCAATATGAGAAGTATGCACATTCACATCATACTTGTCCTTCACATAATCTTTAATCTTCTGATAGGTAGCCTTTTCTTCTGGTGTGTAATTGCTCTCTTCATCAGGCTCCATTGTCACCTCAATTTTCGGTGTATCTTTTTTGAGGGATAATTTGACAACCGTCTCCACATGCTCCGACCACGCGAACATATCATACCCCCATGCCTCTTCTGCCTTATATCCATGTTTCGTCAGATACCGCAGGTCTCTCGCCAATGTCTCCGGATTGCAGGAGACGTAGACCACTTTTTTCGGTGAAAGGGTTACGACAGAGGACAGAAAGGCTTCATCACTGCCGGCTCTTGGCGGGTCCATGAAGACGACGTCGGCTTTTTCGCCTTTTTCGGCCATGGAGACCATGAAGGCGCCGGCGTCGTTCTGGTAGAAGGAGACGTTTTTGATTCGATTTCGTTTGGCGTTTGTTACGGCATCGCGGACGGCGTCCGGGTTCAGTTCGACGCTGATGACTTCTCTGGCATCGCGGGATGCGATGAGGCCGATGGTTCCGATTCCGCAGTAGGCGTCCATGACGCGTTCGTTTCCGGTGAGACCGGCCAGGGAGATGGCTTTTTCGTACAGGTTTTTCGTCTGAACCGGGTTGACCTGGTAGAAGGACTGCGGGGAGATGCGGAAGGTGCAGCCGCAGAGTTCATCCTCGATGTAACCGCGTCCGAAGAGGACAATGTCACGTTTTCCGAGTACCATGCTGTCGGTGCGGTCGTTGACGTTCAGTACGATCGTGGTGATCTCCGGGTGGAGTTTGCGCAGGGCCTTTACGAAGTTGTTTTTTGACGGGAAGACTGGTGATACGCAGACGAGGACGACCATGATCTCACCGGAAGCAAAGCCGGTGCGCACCATGACGTGGCGCAGGAGGCCGTAGCCGCTGTCCTCGTTGTAGATCATGATTTTGAAGCTCTTCAGCAGACTGCGGATATCGCGGATGATGGCATCGGCACGCTGATCCTCGAGCAGACACTCATCGACCGGGACCACTTTGTGTGTGCCCTTTTCATAAATGCCGGATATGATCGTTCCGTCTTTTTTGCGTGCAAAGGCGGAATTGACTTTATTCCGGTAATAATAAGGATTTTCCATGCCAACCATGCCTTTGACCGGGACGATGCCCTTCAGAGTCTTCTTCAGGAACTGCTCTTTTTTCGCGAGCTGCTCTTCGTAGGAGAGGTTCAGATATGTGCATCCGCCGCATTTTTTCTGATAAGGACATTTCGATGATGATGAACTCTTTTTCTGCTTTCCTTTTTCCGGTGCCACGCTCTTTGTTTTCTCTGTACGAACGGCTTTCTTTTTATTTTCCCTGTCGAAATACGTCTTTTTTCTTCCGTCAGCTCTTTTATTCTTCTCTCTCGTGTTTTCCACTTTCTCTTACCTTCTTCCTCTATTTCGCAAACCCGCGCAGCAGCGCGATCTCTTTTGCATATCCGTCCAGCTCATTCGGTGTTTCCAGATAGAACGGTAGTCCCGCCAGCGCCGGATGTGTCACGATCCGCTCAAATGCCGCAAGCCCCAGCGATCCCTCGCCGATCTTCTCATGGCGGTCCTTATGGCTCTCAAACGGATTCTTGCTGTCGTTCAGATGAATCGCTTTCAGCTTCGAAAGTCCTACCACGCGGTCGAACCCCTCAAGCACATCATCGAGGTGATCCACAATATCGTATCCCGCATCGTACACATGGCACGTATCCAGGCAGACACCCATGTGGTCTTTTAATTCCACGCGCTCCAGAATCGCCGCCAGCTCCTCAAACGAGCGGCCGACTTCGGTTCCTTTTCCTGCCATCGTCTCGAGCAGCACCGTGGTCGTCTGCTCCGGTTTTAAAATTTCATTCAGCATCTCCGAAATCAGACGGATTCCCTCTTCCGCCCCCTGTCCGGTATGGCTGCCCGGGTGGAAATTGTAGCAGTTTCCCGGCGTATACTCCATCCGTTTCAGATCATCCGCCATCGTTATCCATGCAAACTCTCTCGTGTGCGCATCCTTCGAGCACGGATTCAGCGTGTACGGAGCATGTGCCAAAATGCGCTCGATTCCATGCTCCTTACTGTAAGAAAGAAACGCTGCGACATCCGCCTCGTCGATGGCTTTCGCCTTGCTTCCTCTCGGGTTTCTTGTAAAAAACTGAAAGGTATTCGCCCCGATGGACACCGCCTCTTTTCCCATGGCAAGATATCCTTTGGACGATGATAAATGACATCCTATTGTCAGCATAACTTCTATTCTCCTTTATTTCCAAACCACAACTCACCGATTCTCTGCGAGCCGCATTACTTAAAGCACAATTTTCCGGTACGGAATTCCCATCTCCGAGAGTGCTTCCTCCTCCCGCTTCTGACACGTAAAGAGCAGCACCTGCGTCCGGTTTTCCGCCAGCCATTTCAAAGTTTCTTTCAGCCGGTTTTCATCGTAAAACGCAAACGATTCATCGAGAATCACCGGCAGCTCCTCCTCGCCGCAGAGCACATCCATCGCCGCCATGCGGAGCGCAAAGTACGCCTGCTCGATCGTACCGCGGCTGACCTGTTCAAGCGGCACATATTCGTCTGCGGTGTGAAGGCCGATCCGCAGATTCTCATCCATATTCACCTGCAGATAGCGGCCATTCGTCAGCGATGACAGCGTTTTTGACATCTGCTGTTTTAAGCGGTCGCCGATCCGGCTCTGCATCTGTACGGAGAGACTCTGGATCGTCTCCCCCGCCAGGGAAAGCGCATCGAGTTCTTCCTGCAGATGATCTTTTTCCGTCATGGAAATGCAGAGCTCTTCGTATTCACTCTGCAAGTTCGACAGCACCGTCTGTTTCTGCCCCAGCTCCTGCTTCAGGCGGTCCACATTCCACTGCTGGCGGCGGATCGCCTGCTCCTCCGGCTCCGTCACGACCTGCTCGACCTCCGTTTTCCGGTGACGGAACAGACTGTACGCCAGATACAAGAGCGCCGCAATCGCAAGCCCGAGTCCCGTTCTCGTCAGCAGCGAATCAATATGGAAGAACTGCAGAATGCATAAGAACAAGAGAAATCCAGCCAGCGCCACGCACGCGGCACCCCATTTGCGGCTCTTCCGAGATTCTTTTTTCATCTTCCGCACCCGTTCGATCGGCACATCCTTCTGATAAATATCCCGCTTCATCTGCTCTTTCGCCTGCTGCAGATTCTCCTCGCTCTGACGGCACTCCTCCGTAAAAACGGAAATTTTCGTCTCAAGTTCTTCCTTCCGTTTTTCCAGTCCCGCCAGCGTCTTTTTCTGTTCCTGCTCCAGGCGCTTTCTCTTCTGCTTCAGCAGATCCAGCGCCGCCGCCACATCGAGTTCTCCATCGCTGCTCCCCTGGTAATTTGCCATATAGTTCCGCAGCTCATCCGCAAGCCCTTCCTCGGTTCTGCCTTTTAACTGCCCGATCGAAGCCGTATTATCATACACAATCTCACTGACACCGCCGAGCAGCATGGAAAGATCGCCGTCCTCCACGGAGAGCACCTCACCGTCCGTCAGGCACACCAGCTTTGCATTGGCGTTCTGCCGCCCGAAATTCCGTGTCAGGCGGAACCGTTTGCCGCCGCTTTCAAGCACCATCTCTCCCGCATAGTATGCCGGATTTTCCCATGGCTCATAACGACTGTAGACATCATTTTTTGCCGCCCGCCCCCGGCCGCGTGTCATGCCGAACAGCATGCTGCGGATGAAAGTATGGACGGTCGATTTTCCGCTCTCATTTTCCCCGCTGATGAGCTGAATCCCATCGGAAAATTCCAGTGTGCGGTTCTGCATTTTTCCAAAATTGCGGATTTCCAGTTTTTCTATTTTCATCTTCTACGCCTCCCGCAATCTTTTTTTCAGCCGTTCCTGCGTGCCGCCAGCAGCGCCTCGAGACCATAGTCGAGCGCCTTCTGTGACTGCGCATCCGTCTTTGTTTCAAATGCTTCAATATAGGCGCTGATCAGACTAGCGCCATACGTTTTCTTCAGCTGTTCCAGATCGTACGCCGGACGTGTTTCATCCTCCACGGAGATGACTCTGCCGCAGTCCAGCAGCCGTTTCGGAGAAAATTCCAGCTCGGCGGCACGGTGTCCCACAAGTTTCAGGCGGATGATTTTTCGGATCTTCTCATCCTCCCGCAGCGCCAGCTCCTGTTTCAGCTTCGTCTCCAGCGCATACTGTGTCAGATCCTCCGTCACGTTCAACACCAGATCTTCGTACTCATATCTGGCAAACGGCACAAACTGAATCCGCGTGCCGTGCTCGTCCACCGTTCCGCGGATGTAGCCGTGCGGCCCCAACTGAGTCTCATCCGTCGGTTCGAGTGCACCTGCGTATGCCATTTTGCCGGGAATAAGAATCCCCGGCTTATGAATGTGCCCGCACGCAATATAATCAAACCCAGCCTGCGCCATGCGGCCCGGATTCCACGGCATGTGGCGGGCATCGCCGCCGTGCGCGAGCAGCAGATGATATTTCATTTTTCCCTCCTGCCGCACGCCGTCCAGCCGGTTTTCCAGGATCTCTTTTTTGTCGTAACTGCATCCGTACACCGCCGTCCTCTTCTCCGGGACTTCAACACACTCCGGCTCCGGCGACAGGAGCATTACCACGTTGTCTGCCCAGTCGAAACCGCGGTAAAAGCTCTCCCGCTTCACATAATCGTGGTTTCCGGCAATCAGCACGACGATCGTCTCCGGGATGGAAGCAAAGAGATCATTAACCTCTTTCAGTTCCCGCAGCAGCGGCTGACGCTGGAACAGATCTCCCGCGATCAGCAGAAAGTCCGTCTTTTCCCGACCGGCCAGGCGGATGATCCGCCGGAAGCTCTCCCAGATGGCCTCCCCGCGCTCCTCGCTCCAGGGAAATCCCGCATCCGGCTGCATGCCGAGATGCACATCCGCAATATGAATAAACCGCATAGGCGCATACCCCTTTCTGGATTCATTTTCTCTATTACTACAATACGGACGTCAGGTGCACCAAATCCACATTAGATTCCACTGCACCCGGCATCCGTATTTTTTAAGTTTCTATATCACGTTTCGTAATTACAGCTCGCAGTTGTTTACTGTTCTCGGGAACGGGATGACGTCGCGGATATTGCCCATTCCGGTCAGATACATGACGCATCTTTCAAATCCCAGTCCGAATCCTGCATGGTGGGTAGAACCATATTTTCTGAGGTCCAGATAGAATCCGTAATCTTCCTCAGCAAGTCCCAGCTCTTTCATACGGCCAAGCAGTTTCTCGTAGTCGTCCTCACGCTGGCTTCCGCCGATGATCTCTCCGATGCCAGGAACCAGACAGTCCATAGCGGCAACGGTCTTGTTGTCATCGTTCAGCTTCATGTAGAACGCTTTAATCTCCTTCGGATAATCGGTAACGAAAACCGGTCTCTTGAAGATCTGCTCGGTCAGATAACGCTCATGCTCGGTCTGCAGATCGCATCCCCAGTATACTTTGTAATCGAATTTGTCGTTGTTTTTCTCCAGAAGCTCGATAGCCTCGGTGTAGGTTACACGGCCGAACTCAGAATTTACGACATGGTTCAGACGCTCGATCAGTCCCTTGTCCACGAAACTGTTGAAGAACTGCATTTCTTCCGGTGCATGCTCCATAACGTAGCGGATGACATATTTCAACATTGCCTCAGCAAGCTCCATATCGTCCTCCAGATCAGCGAAAGCGATTTCCGGCTCGATCATCCAGAACTCTGCTGCATGGCGGGTGGTGTTGGAATTTTCTGCACGGAAGGTCGGTCCGAAGGTGTAGATATTGCGGAATGCCTGTGCAAAGGTCTCGCCGTTTAACTGTCCGCTTACGGTAAGGCTTGTCTTCTTTCCGAAGAAGTCCTGTGTGAAATCAACAGCGCCGTCCTCGGTTTTCGGAATATTGTCAAGATCCATGGTGGTTACCTGGAACATCTCGCCGGCTCCCTCGCAGTCGCTTCCGGTGATCAGCGGGGTGTTCACATAAACGAAGTCTCTCTCCTGGAAGAACTGATGGATCGCATAGGCGCAGAGGGAACGAACACGGAATACTGCCTGGAAGGTGTTGGTTCTCGGACGCAGATGGGAAATGGTACGAAGGTATTCCATGGAGTGGCGTTTTTTCTGCAGCGGGTAATCCGGTGCGGAAACGCCCTCTACGGTAACTTCTGTCGCCTGAATCTCAAACGGCTGTTTTGCCTGCGGGGTAGCAACGAGGGTACCTTTTACGATGATGGCTGCGCCGACGTTCATTTTGGAAATCTCAGCGAAGTTTTCCATCTCATCGTGGTATACGATCTGCAGGGTTTCGAAATAGCTTCCGTCGTGCAGAACGATGAAACCAAAGGTTTTGGAATCACGTACGCTGCGCACCCAGCCGCCTACGGTTACTTCTTTGTCCAGGTATGCTTCCCGGTTTTTATAAATCTCTCGGATGGTTGTAAGTTTCATTGTCTTTTTTCTCCCTAAATATTCATAGTGCTTTCTTTATTCTAGCACTTTTTTCGTCATTAGAAAACCCCGCAAATCACTCGATCTTTACTTTTTTAATATAACTGATGAAGACATTGCCGTTCTGTGCGAACAATGCATCGCTGTCATCGTCAGAAAGTGCGGTTGTCTCGCCCGTTGCCGGATTATACAGCCAGGAATTTCCAAAAATATCGTATCCGGTCAGAAGCAGACTCTCGTTCGCGCCGGTCTTTACAACAACGCCGCAGCCGCTGCTGATCATGTAGAGAATTTCTTCTCTTGTGCAGCCCGTCAGGTTCAGCAGTTCGTAATCATCACCAAGTGACTCCTTCAGCACGTTTTCGTCCAGAGATGCACTCTGGAATCCCGACGGCATCGTTGTCTCGTCGAGGCGCATGCCCTGCTGGCGGTTTCCGCGCTCCCACACATAGGACTGGCTGCTGTTCAGCACAACGCCGACATTCTCATCGGCAAGCTGTACGGCCTCGGCCGGGGAGCTTAAAATAGCGATCAGTTTTCCTTTTCCATATACATAGTAAAGATCTGCGCTGCCCGTGTCGTACGACATCGTAAGATCGGTCCGTAAGGTTGAATAGATATATTTCGGTGTCAGTGTCAGAAGCGACTGTGTTTTGCCGCTCGTCGAGAATTCCAGAAGGAACTGCTGCTCTCTTCTGTCGTCCACCGTTGCCAGGCGGCCCGTCACCAGTTCCTGGCTCTGCTGCTCGCCGTTCATGATGTGATCCTCCGGCGCATCCGCATAGCCGTTTTCCTGGCGTACCACGCGGTCCAGCTCCAGAAGGCCGTCCGAAATCGACACGCCTGTCACATAATAGCCGTCCTGGTGATACTCTTTTTTCACGTTTCCGTCGATGCTGACAATCCGCACCGTATGCATAGCGAAGACTTCATTGCCGGAAATATCTTTTAAAATATCGCTGTCGTTTGCCATACCATAGACAAAGTCTTCATTGATAAAGCCAAGTGCCCGGATCTTCTGTCCGTCATCCGCCGCAAAGCGCTGCGTTTCCCCGCTCTCCAGATTCATCACGGTGATGTTCATCGCACTGCTTGCATTGTCCGCATCCATCCACGCGATGCTCTCCTGGCTTTCCGATACTACAAAGCAGTCCTCCGGGATACTTTCCCGGACCACCGTCGTCGTGCCGGTTTCAATATCTACCTTACACAGGTTCTCATTCAGATAGAGATACATCTCTCTCTGCTTGTTGACGTAGGAGAGGCGGTCGAGCTGTTTTTTCAGCATCTCGTAGGAAATATCCGCCGGAACGAAAATCTCCTCGGTTGCCACATTCCGCTCGGCGCGATAATAGTAAACGGCTGCTCCCACTTCACCCTCGTGGTTTCCGCGGTTCATATAGCCATAAACAACAAACGTCACATCGCCCGCATCATCCACACGCACAATGTTGACATCATGCTCTCCGTGCTGTTCCCGTTCATCCATGCTGCCGTTCTCACGGAAGCTGAAAACGCGGATCGTCTTGTTGGCGCTGCGGTTGTAGCACCAGAGATCACCGTTTACTACAAATGCGACAATATCACCTGCCGTATTCGTCACATACTCGGTATCCTCGCCGGTCACACCGAGGTTGATGCCGGATTTCGTCAGAACACCAAGCTCCGGATCAAAGATCTGCTGTGCGCTCCGCTCGAAGTCCAGCAGAATAATCTCTCCGTCGGACTCTCGCATCCGGTAGAACTCGCTTACGGTATAATACTCCGTCTGTCCGTTCTCATCCTGCGCACTGATCATGTACTCCTGTGTGATGCTGGTCGTCGTCTCATTCGCTTCTTTGATCTGCTGCACCGGCTGCTGTACGATCGTCGGTGCGAGGCTTCCCCAGGAAATCTGGTCGAGGCTGGAATGAATGTTGACATTGAGGAACGAAGAATTATCCCCCGTCTCATCCGGCTCAAGCTGCGGAACGAGCGCTTCCGCCTGCGTTTTATCCAGGCATGTCTGCGCAAACATCTGCGTGTAGGCCAGATAATCGCCGACCTCCACGCCGTTGCGCTGTACAATGCGGGTGTAATACCAGGCAGACTGGCCGTCCCCGTAGGCAACCTCGAGCTTCAGCGTATATTCCTGATTCATCAGAATCGCGGTCTCTAACTGGAAGTCTGCTTTCAGATAGCTTCCGTCCTCGTCAAACGATTTCAGCACCGAGTTTTCAATCAGCGCTCCGCCGTCTGTGCTTTCCACCGTATAAGTCACGTTTTTAATTTTCTGTCCCTTCGCATCAATTTCAAGCGTAAGCGAACGGTCCGTCGGCAGCGGTGTCAGGTTTTCTCTTGTCGTTACGCCGTTCATCTCCTGGCGGTATCCGTACATGCGGTTCACTGTCGTGTCCGCGGTCTTCATGTACAGCACCGGAAGACTCGCTGCGTCCAGATCGGTCGCATTCTCCGTCGTCTCGTGGCTCATCAGGTGTGTGAACACACCGACTGATGCGGCAAAAACAAGAAAAAGGATCAGAATCCTTGCTGCTCTTTTATTCATCACGGCTCCTCCTTTTCTGTGAGGAGGTCTGCCAGTGTCGGCTTCACATGGTACGCTTCCATGCACGCTTTCAGTTCTTCCGGCAGTTTTTTCGAGCCTTCCTGGCGTTTTACTGCGCGGATCAGAAGGTTCTTCGGCGTATGCTCCATGTCGATGAACTCAAGAATCTGTGTCTCATAGCCTGCATTCTCCAGAAGCTTTGCCCGGATTCCGTCGGTCAGAAGCGCCGCCATGCGCTCTTTTAAGATGCCGTAATCCATGATCGGATACAGTTCTTTGTTTGCAATCTGGCGGTTCAGCTCATGCTGGCAGCACGGAACGGAAAGAATAACTTTTGCATTCCATTTGACGGCCTTTTCCAGCGCATAGTCAGTCGCCGTGTCGCACGCGTGCAGCGTCACCACCATATCGACCTCGTCGCGGCCGGTATAAGAAGCGATGTCACCCTGGTAGAAATGCAGCTTTTCATAGCCATATTTCTCTGCCAGTCCGTTGCAGATTGCGATGACATCCTCTTTCAAGTCAAGTCCGATGATATTGACATCCAGTTTTTTCAGTTCGCGGAAGTAATAATACATCGCAAACGTCAGATACGATTTTCCGCAGCCGAAATCGAGAATCGTGATCTCGCGGTCCGATGGGAGCTGCGGCAGGATATCTTCGATGAACTCCAGAAAGCGGTTGATCTGGCGGAACTTGTCGTAGCGGGTCCGCACGATTTTGCCTTCTTTTGTCATAACACCGAGATCCTGTAAAAAAGGAACCGGGATTCCTTCTTCCAGAATATACCGTTTCTTCCGGTTGTGCGCCAGATTGACGGGTTTGCCGGTTCCTTTCATATGCGGTTTCTTTTTGATCGTCATCGTTCCCTTTTTGCTGACCAGAACGGATGCTGTGCAGGTGTCGGATTCGAGCTGCATCTGCTTGAAGGTTCCGTTCATCCAGTCGCTGATCCGGGTGATCGCGTCGTCTTTTGTCATATTTTTATGAAACTCCTTCGTGCCGACAGTCTCCTGGCACTGAAAGAGCAGTTTTCCTTTTATTTCAACCGGGCGTATTCTCACTTTGGACACTTCACTGTCCCCTCTTGGGCCGCTGATCGTGATACGGTACAGCCCTTCCCGGATTTCATCCTGTAATAATTTCTGTAATTCCATTTATACTCTCCAAACTTCCTGAATCGTTTGTAAACATGTGTAATAAAGCCCCTTACAACCCCGCTAATATTGTAATCTGTTTTCCGCAAAACCACAACAAAAAAATTATTAAAAATGTGTTACCCTCTTATTACTTTATGGCGCGGTTTAAAGCCACAGATTGTAATAATGTTTCCTCCTGCTCCGCCTCCGGAACATTTCATTATAAAAAAGAACACCGATCAAATCGAGCAGTTCCTCTTCTGCCGTTTTCTCATCCTTCCCGCCGTTTTCCCTGCCGTACTGACGTGCGATATTCCGGCAGGTGTGCTCCATCATAAGCCGGTCCGGGAATTCGTCGTACATCATGCTGCCGCGGTAATCCATGCGGTCACACTCTGCCTCCACCAGCCGCTGCAGATCAGATGCCGTCCGGGAATAATACGACTGCATCCGCTGCCGTTCCCGCGCTTCCTGCTGCTCCTCCATACTTCTTCCCCATAAGGGCTGTGCCGCAAAAAACGGCTCCGGCCGCTCCATCGGATTTCCCTGATAGGAATTTCTTCTATTTTCATACACTCTATCCTGATTCATGCCTGTTTTATTTCCTTTTTGCTCTTCCTTATACCATATGCACACCGCCGCCATTCTGCCGTTTCCCAGATCTCAAACACAATTTCACTTGCCAAAACCGCCGTTCCGTACTAAAATACAACCTGTATCTATTTTTCCGATACATCATATAGGAGTGAATATCATGAATCTGAATATGCAAGCTTTCAACATCAACACGCTGCTTGGCGGTCTCGATAAAGTCCGGGACGTCATGGGTGTTTACCAGCAGCAGCTTCTTCTGATTGTGATTGTTTTTGCCCTGCTGAACTGTTTCTTCGGCTATACGCTCCGCAAGCTCTGGAGCGTCATTCCCGGATTTTTTCTCGGCGCGGCCGCCGGTTATGCAGCGGGTACCTACACGAATCAGACCACGACGATCACCCTGGCGCTTGCCGTCGGCACCGGTCTTCTGACCGCAATCATTGCCTTCGTCCTCTACCGGATCGGACTTTTTCTTCTGATCTGCGGGCTCGTCGGCTTTTGCCTCTGGCATCTCGTCAATCCAAACGATATCACAGGTTATGGACTCGTCGCCCTCGTCGCTTTCGTGATCGGCCTGATCTGCGTTCCGTTCGAACGCATTTCCGTAATCCTGGTCACCTCCATCTGCGGCGCCCTCACGACGATCCGCATGGCATATTTCTTCAAGGACCTCGATCTGAACATGATGTTCTGGATTGTCTCTGCCATTCTCGCCGCAGCAGGCATGCTCTTCCAGTTTAAACCGTGGAAAGAGGCGGACTACTGGGAGGATGACGACGAAGAAGAACGCGAACACCGTGCAAAAGCGCGCGCCAGACGGAAGCGCAGATCCGGTTTCGACCCTCTTCCATCCAGAAAGAAGAAAAAGAAACGCCGCGGCTCCTCTTCCTCTTCTTCCGGCAACGCAAGAGATCCGTACCGCAGCTATCAGAAACCGTCGAACCGTACCCGTGTTTCGCAGAACACCATGTACGATTTCCGTTTTGTTCCGGAAGAACCTGACGATGACGACGATGAGAAAGATCTTCCAAAAATCATCCGCCGCCGGCCATCCGCAAAACCGGCCGCTCCGGAGGAGTTTGACGAAGAAGAAACATCCCCAAAAGCTTCCATGGGCGACACGAAGCCGTATACCTCTCCTTCCAAACCGCAGATCACCGAGGACGGCATCCCGGATGTCGATCTCTCCGCGATCCGGCAGCAGATTTCCGAAGAGGTACAGAGAATTTACGAAGACGATCAGAACTCGTAATCCGCACTGCAGCGCAGAAAACCCGGCAGGCAAAGGAACATTCCCTTGTCTGCCGGGTTCATTTTTTATCCTGATTTTCAGTTATAAAGATACTTCTGATTTGTCTCCAGATCGATCGTGTCTTTGTCGATCCACTGATATCCCGTATCGATCTTCTGATCTACCGGAAGTCCCTGAATCGCGCGGACGGCCGCCACGATTGCCGCATAGCCAAGACCGTACGGATTCTGCGTTACGGTACCGTACTCGCGTCCCTCCTGGATCGCTTTCTGCTGTTTTTCACCGGAATCAAAACCGACAATCTGAATCTGCTCAGTATTTTCCATATCCGCCAGCGCATCCAGCGTCTGGTCTGCCATGTCTTCGTTCGTACAGAAGATGCCCTTCAGAGCCGGGTAGGTTTCAAGTGTATTTTTCAGCATGTCCGCGATGGATTCTTCTCCATCTCCGTAATTCACCTGAACCACTTTCACGTCGGTATATTTTTCTTCGATCTCTTTTTTAAATGCTTCCACGCGCTCTACGCTGCTCTCGGTGTTGTACTGATGTGCAACAATCGCAACCTCTCCGCTGTTGCCGATGGCCTCGCAGAGATGATCTGCCGCAAGCTTTGCTGCCGCTGCGTGATCAGTCGCACATGTCGAGGTGATCAGATCACTCTCGATACCGGAATCCGCGATGACGACTGGAATCTGGCTGTCGGAAGCCTCTTCCATCTGTGCCTGTCCCGACTGCTGGTCAATGATGCCAAGGATCAGCGCGTCCGGATTTTCCGAAATGACAGAGTCGATGATATTGATCTGAGAGTTGGTGTCACTTTCATTTTCCGGGCCTTCAAATGTCATATAAACTTTGTCGTTTCCGTTGTAGCCAAGCGAGGCGTTCAGATCGTCAAGTGCCTGCTGTGCACCGGCTTTTACGGCTTTCCAGAAACCGGCACTTAAGTCTTTTGCAACCACGGCGATGTAAGAGCCTTTTTCAACGGTAAGTCCATCCACGGTGTCGTACAATGCTTCCATGCCGTCCTTGTGCGGAACGGTGATTTCTATTCGTTTTTTGTCTGCTTCTTTTCCTTCATCTCCAGAGCTTTCAGAAGATGTGGATGCACTGGCTGACTCTGCTGTAGAATCTGCGCTGGACGATGAGGCCTCCGGGCTTTCTTCTGCCGCCGGAGTTTCTGTCACTTCCTGAGACGACGATGCTGCGGTGCTCTTGTCTGTCACTGCTTCTTTTCCGCATCCAGCTGCCGAGCACAGCAGGATTCCGGAAAGCAGTACTGCAATCATTCTGCGTTTCATAATTCTCCCTTTCTGCTTTGCCTGATGAATCATTTTCCATTATTTTTTACAGTTTTGTTACATAACCTTTCTCTATTATACACAAACCGTAAAAATAGTCCAGTCCTGTTTTCTTATGATTTTCTGAACTTTTTTGCAATTTCACATAGCTCTGAATAGTTACACAAAGCTGTGGAAGATTTCACCTTCTGGTTTTACGGTAAACGAAAGCCGTTTGCCTGTCCGCGGATGCTTCAGCTCGAGATGATGCGCGCACAGCGCCAGAGATCCTTTCTCTTTCGCCCCATATTTTGCATCCCCCGCCAGCGGATATCCCGCATGGGAAAACTGGACGCGGATCTGGTGGTGGCGGCCCGTTCCGAGGTGGATCTGCACCAGGGTTCGGTTCTCCTGTGTCCTTATCACTTCATATTCCAGCACCGCTTTTTTCGCTCCGGCGGTGCCTGGCTGTACGACGCGGGATGTGTTGCTCCGTCCGTCTTTTACAAGGAAATCCTCAAACTTCTGCACGCCCTGTTTTTCGATTTTTCCCTCACAGACGGCGAGATACTCTTTCTTCATTGTCCCGTCCTTCACCTGCCGTCCCAGTTTTCCTGCGGCGTCTTTGTTTTTCGCAAACACCAGCACGCCCTCAACCGGCTGATCGAGCCGGTGAACGACCGCCAGATATGGAATCTGAGTCCGCGCCTGTCCCGGTGTTTCCGCCCTTGTCTGCTTCGCCAAATAATTCAGCAGCGCATGCTCCAGATCCATCTGTCCCATCCGCGCATTCTGCACTGCCATACCCGCGTGCTTGTGAACAACAAGAATATCGTTATCTTCCATTAAAATATCTTCTCTGCAAAATCCAGCCACTTTCTTCTCCTGTTCTGACTTCTTATTTTCGATACACGGATTTCTCCGCTGTTATGCTTTAAGAAGTATGCACCATTTCCGCCGCATCTGTCAAGAAAAACATGCCCGGCGGACGAATTACACAACACAGAAAGCGATCGCCATACCAATCATTTTTTCTGATACAGCGACCGCTTTTTCTTTATTTTCCATATTCAGTTTTTTCTCTACTTTCAAGGATTTTCACTGGTTTTCTTTCTTTACCGATCTGTGATCTTTGTTTTCGCTTTCGTTTGATATTTCAAAGATCGTTTCTCTTTCATTTCCCTGTTGTAGATTTTCTTTTTTTCGGGAAGATGTTCTTTTTCAGAGGCTTTTCCTTTGCGGTTAAGATTTCCACTCCGAAAATCTTTTCCTTAGGATTTCCTAAGATCTGCTCTGATCTCATGTTTATCAAAAGGTTTTCTTTCGAACTTCTTTTGTATGGATCTTTATCTCAGGTTTTCTTTCCTTTCGGAAGTCTCTCATCTTAAGAACATCTTCCTTTTCCCTTTTTTTCCATTCTTCTATAGAAGATTTCTCGTCTCTTTCTATGAAAATGGTTTGTTCTCTTGAAAAGGGGGTCCCAAGTCTTTCTCTTTGTACCTCTTGGTTAGGTTTTTGTTTTCTTGTTTCTTTGTGATTTTAATATAACAGATCCGCCAGTATTTGTCAACACATTTTTAAAATATTTTTACTGTTTTTTTATATCACTTTTCCTTTTCTTAATTATTGTGTTTATTTTCTGAATTTTATATTGTTTTCTGATATTTTATTTCAAATAAGTGCGCAGAAAAAGAGCTATGAAACAGACTTTTCTCCTGCCACACAGCTCTTTCTCAAATACTTATCCTCTATAATAGTTGATCAGGCATCCCTTGCGGATGATTTCTCTCTCATCATCGGTCAGCGCGCCTAACGTCATCTCGAACGGAACAAGTGCTCCGTCTTTTACAACGTACGCTTTGATCACATCAGCTTTCTCTTCTACTGCCTTGCGGATCTCCGGTACAAAAAGGTAATCTCCGTTTGCAAACGGCAGATCTCCTGCCGGGATCAGGAATGGAAGCATGCCCCAGTTAATCAGGTTGGAGCGGTAGCGCTTCGTTGCATACTCGTTGGCGATGTTTGCCCAGCCGCCTAATACCTTCTGGCAGGAAGCTGCCTGCTCACGCGCAGAGCCGTCGCCCGGTTTTACAGCGAAGATGGTGGATCCGACACCGACGTTTGTCTTGTCGATATCCGGGTGCTGGGTGTGAATTGCTGCAAAGACCGGTTTCAGTTCCGGAAGTGCCTCTGCCGGGCAGTTGCCTTCCTGGATGGCTTTCTCTGCAACCTGTACTTCTTTTGCACGTCCCACATAAGCCGGATCTTTTCTGGACAGGGTAAACTCTGCCAGTCCAAGCGGGTTGGAACGGAAGGACGAAGTCTCGCCGGATGGAATCAGCTCGTCGGTGGTCGTAACCGGATCATGGATCTCAGAGACAACCTTCAGAATCAGGTTCTCAGCAAGCTGCGGCATTGCCGGCCAGTCTTTGATGTTTGGTCCGAACTGAATTTCAACAGATGGATCTGCCACGCCCTTGCTGTCGAAGACACGGTTCTCGTAAATCTTCTTGTCGAAGTGGTATGCCGGTTTGGTATACGTTCCGGTAAACTCATCTGCTGCAGTCAGAAATCCCTTGTTTGCTGCGGTTGCGGCGATGGAACGTGCATCCATCAGGGCAACGGAAGAAATCTGTCCGTTCTGGATTTTGGATCCCTCGCGGTTCGGGAAGTTTCTGGTGGAGTGACGGATTGAGAATGCATTGTTTGCCGGGGTATCGCCTGCGCCGAAGCACGGTCCGCAGAATGCAGTCTTGACGATCGCACCGGTCTCCAGCAGGTCTGCCAGTTTTCCGTTTCTTGCCAGCTCCATATAAATCGGAGTACTTGCCGGGTAAACACTTAAGGTGAACGCATCGTCGCCAATGCTGTGGCCTTTCAGGATATCAGCTGCGTCGCAGATGTTCTCAAATCCGCCGCCGGCGCATCCTGCGATGATTCCCTGGTCTACCAGGAGTTTTCCGTCGTGTACTTTATTTTTCAGAGTGAACGGAACTTTTCCGTCGAGGCTGATGGCTGCTTTCTTCTCTACATCGTTCAGGATGTCATCGAGGTTTGCTTTCAGCTCTTCAATGGTATAAACATTGCTCGGATGGAACGGCATCGCGATCATCGGTTTGATCTTGTCGAGTTCTACTTTTACAACGCCGTCATAGTAAGCAACCGCGCCAGGATTCAGCTCTTTGTAATCTGCGCTTCTGCCGTGGATCTGATAGAACTCGCTGATCTTCTCATCGGTTCTCCAGATGGAGGACAGACACGTTGTCTCGGTTGTCATAACGTCCACACCGATCCGGTAATCTGCGCTTAAGGAAGATACGCCAGGTCCTACGAACTCCATAACTTTGTTCTTTACGTAACCATTTGCAAAGACTGCACCGATGATGGCAAGTGCAATATCCTGCGGTCCTACGCCCGCCTGCGGTGCGCCTGTCATGTAAATTGCGATCACTCCCGGCATAGCGATATCATATGTTTTGGAGAGAAGCTGTTTTACCAGCTCCGGTCCGCCCTCGCCCATGGCCATGGTTCCGAGTGCACCGTAACGGGTGTGGGAATCGGATCCGAGGATCATTTTTCCGCCGCCGGCAAGCATCTCGCGGGCAAACTGATGAATTACTGCCTGATGAGGCGGTACATAGACGCCGCCGTACTTTTTCGCACAGGTAAGACCAAACATGTGGTCATCTTCGTTGATGGTTCCGCCGACTGCGCAAAGGGAGTTGTGGCAGTTGGTCAGCACGTACGGTACCGGGAATTTTTCCAGTCCTGACGCGCGCGCGGTCTGAATGATTCCAACAAAAGTAATGTCATGCGATGTAAGTTTGTCAAATTTGATCTGCAGATTTTCCATGTTGCCGGAAACATTGTGGTCTTTTAAGATTCCATAGGCAATGGTTTCTTTTGCAGCATTCGCCGGACACGGCACAGCGCCAGTACGCGCTTTGAGTTCCGCGCGGCCTTCTTCTGTATCCGGGATGATATCGATTCCGTTGACAAGGTATGCACCTGTGTTCAGTAATTCAATCATGTCGTTCCTCTCCTCTTGTTGTTGATAAAATGTCAGGGTCAAAAAGTCTTTTGACCCCTTCGATACCCGGATTGCTCCGTGCTTTGCACTCCCGCAATCCTGTACGGCTCTGAACGGTTTTACAGATTTTCGCTGTTGTTCATATACGTCATGTAGCTTACGACCATCATGGCAATTTTAAAGGTCAGCGCATCGTCAAATTTACGAATGTCGAGTCCTGTGCTCTTCTCGAGCTTCTCCAGACGGTACACCAGAGTATTTCTGTGTACATAGAGCTGACGGGATGTCTCGGACACATTCAGGTTATTTTCAAAAAATTTATTGATTGTGGTCAGTGTTTCCTCATCGAACGTATCCGGCAGATTTTTCGTCCAGAAGACTTCGGTCATAAACATTTCGCACAGCGGAATCGGGAGCTGATAGATCAGACGGCCGATTGCCGAGGTTGTTTGTATGGTACCACGTTTTTGTCTGCGTAGAAAATTTTTCCTACTTCGAGTGCATCTTCGCCTTCTTGTAAGAATCGCGATACAACTTCTTGATCTCGTTGACCGGATTTCCGTTAGGTAAACGCGTCACCATGGGGACATGGCCCATCCGCATTCAGCATATCCACCAACATTCTTGCGGTCTGGTCATATCCTCG
>ENA-OPYT01000212-OPYT01000212.1-human-gut-metagenome-genome-assembly--contig:-NODE-212-length-18570-cov-7.362197_pt1 | contig 18570 bp, 20 predicted proteins | sample MGYA00242636_ERZ504480 | MGnify/ENA primary metagenome ERZ504480 (study PRJEB26092, sample SAMD00036228) | human gut metagenome | host: Homo sapiens | study: EMG produced TPA metagenomics assembly of...
ATATGGTGAAATTCAAGAATATCCAGGGCCTCAAGGTCATGGATTACTGCGATAAGTTGGATTTTATCGAAGACGTGAAAAACGGCAAATGGAACCATGCGCCCATCGAAGTCATCTTCCATGAAGGTGCCTGCTCCGATACGATGGAATATAACGGCAAGTATATGATGGAAAATAACTTCCAATATACAAAGACCTTGATGCACTTTGCCATGGACCGCAAGATCCAATTCCTCTATGCTTCTTCGGCGTCAACTTATGGCAGCGGCCAGAAAGGATTCCGCGAAGAACCTGCCTGTGAAGAGGCCCCTTAATGTCTATGCTTTTTTCCAAACTCTTTTTTGACAACTATGCCCGCCGCTATTTTGACAAGGCGGAAAGTCAGATTGCGGGCTTCCGGTATTTCAACGTCTACGGACCCCAGGAAAACCACAAGGGCAAGATGGCTTCCATGGTACGCCAGATGTTCCTTCAGTGGCAGAAAGACCACGAGGTCAAGCTCTTTGGCGAATATGATGGCTATGGCCCAGGTGAACAGACGAGGGATTTCATCTACGTCAAGGATGTCGTCAAGGTACTTTTTTATTTCTGGCAGCATCCGGAACTAAAGGGTGTCTATAACTTGGGAACGGGCAAAGCCCATACCTTTAACGATATGGCAAAAGCCGTGCTGGACTTTTTTGGCAGCGGAAAGCTCGTTTATGTGCCATTTCCGGAGGTCCTCAAGGGAAAATACCAAAGCTACACCCAGGCAGATACGACAAAACTCATTCAAACGGGCTATGATGGCGGATTTACGGATTTTGCCGAGGCCGTCAAGGAATACTGCGGCGTGCTCCAGGCCTCTGATGGCTATTATCGCTAAGGAGGATGGCTGTGGGACAAAAAGCCGTATTTCTTGACCGTGACGGTGTCCTTGATGTGGACACGGGATATATCAGCCGTCCAGAGCAGGTCCAGTGGGTTCCCGGCGCCAAAACGGCCTTGGCACGGCTCCATAAGCTGGGGTATGCCGTCTTTGTCGTAACCAACCAAAGCGGGATTGCAAGAGGATACTACACCGTAGAGGACATGAAGGTCCTTCATGCTTTCATGGCAAAGGAAATAGAAAAAAGCCGGCGGTCAGATTACCCATTTCTATTACTGTCCCCACCACCCGACGAAAGGGACCGTCAAGGAACTGGTACATCCATGTTCTTGCCGTAAACCCCAGCCAGGCATGATCCTGCAGGCTTTTTCTGACTACGCCCTTTTGCGGGAAGGCTCCTTCCTCATCGGAGACCGCCAAAGCGATATTGACGCTGCCCTTGCAGCAGGCCTGCCGGGCTATCTTTTCCAGGAAGGGAATCTGGATGAATTTTTGCAAAAAATTCTTGCGCATCGAGGCGAATGGACGTGGACTATCAGAACATCCTCATCATTAAAATGAGCTCCCTCGGGGACGTGATCCACACGCTTCCTTTTGCGGGTGCCTTGCGGCAGCGTTTTCCCAAGGCCCGGATCTCGTGGCTTGTCCATCCCCAGTTCGGCGCTTTTTATTCCAGGACCTCCCATCATTGATGAGGTCCTTTATTTTGATAAGGCCGCGTTTAACAAAATGGATTTCAAGGGGAAATGGCGCACGCTGAAAAACTTGCGTCATACCCTCCGTGAAAAACACTTTGATCTGGTTATTGACATGCAGGGACTTTTCAAAAGTGCGGTCATGAGCCTTTTGACAGGGTCGGCAACCCGCATTGGCTATGGGGAGATGAGGGAAGGCAGCGGTCTTGTTTCAAAGGCCATCATTGGACCCCATATCAAGGATCATGTCATTGAGCGCTATCTTGATGTCGCACGGTTTTTGGGTGCGGATGTAAAGGAAGTGTCCTTTCCCATGCCGTCCCTCCAACTAGAAACGGAGACGGTCGAGAAGAAGCTTGCCGCTTTAGGCTTGGTTCAAGGGACGCCGTACATTGTCCTTGCTCCTGGCGCGAGGTGGGAGACCAAAAGATGGCCTGCCGGCCATTTTGCCAAGCTGGCCCAAAAGTTCATGGATGAAGGATACAGCGTGGTTCTTTGCGGCGCACCCGATGACGTCAAACTGGGGGAGCGGATCCGCGAACTGACCAATTATCCCAAACCGCTCTTTGATCTCATTGGCCGCACGAGCCTTCGTGAACTGGGGGCCCTCATCAAAGGGGCACTTTTTTATGTGAGTGCCGATACGGGGCCGCTGCATATTGCAACCGCTTTCAAAAAAGACTTGGTTGCCCTTTATGGACCGACCCGCCCGGACCGCACAGGTCCTTATGGGGATGCAGGAGCTGTGATTCTCGTAAGCCCTGAGTCCTGCGCCGGCTGCCTCAATAAAACCTGCAGTCACTGGACCTGCATGGCCGCCATTACACCGGACGTTGTCTTTCAGGAATTTCAAAAGAAAGTAGGAAAGAACCATGATTGACCTTTCCCATAAGAAAATCATCGTGACCTTTCTCATGCATCTTGGGGATCTTGTGCTGACGACGCCGTTTATCCACGCACTGAGAAAAGCGGCGCCTACGGCAGATATTACCTACCTTGTGGATGAAAAATTAAAGGATGTGGTTCTCCACAATCCGTATATCGATCATGTGTGGACCATCGACAAAAAAGGACGGGACAATCATCTTCGGGCGCTTTGGGTCATGGGACAGAAAATCACAGACGGGAAGTTTGACGTTCTCATCAACCTTCACCCTAATGAGCGCTGTTCCTTTATCGATGCCGTGGCTCGGGTGCCTGTCAAAGTGGGCGCCAGTCATTTTCTTTTCCGCGGTTTTTTTGACCCCTGCATCAAGCTGGACCGCACCCTTCACGCCGCCGATATGTATCTTGATGTCCTTACCCGCTTGGGTGTGACCCATCTGGAGCATCGTGGTCTGGAAGTTTTCCCCGGCAAGGCGGATTACCAAAAAGCCGAGGCCTTTTGGCAGGGGGCGGGCCTATCCCCTGAAACGGGCCTAGTGGGCTTTAACATCGGAAGTGCCGTTGAAACAAAACGCTGGGCACCGGAACGCTTTGCCGCTGTCGCCGATACCCTTAAGGAAGAAGGCTATGAAACCGTCTTTTTTGGCGGGCCCATGGACCGGGAGATGGTGGAGGCTGCTATTTCCAAGATGAAGACAAAGCCCCTTGTTGCCACGGGAAAGTTTTCTATTGGCGAACTGGCGGCTGCCATGAGCCGCTGTCAGCTCATTATCACCAATGACAGTGGACCCATGCATGTAGCCATCAGTCAAAAAGTCCCCATCGTGGCCATGTATGGACCGAGCCATCCTGATCTTTATGGACCCTATACGAAAGATGCCATCATTGTCAAAACCATTCCCCCTTGTGATGGCTGCCGCAGCGGCATGAAACATCACTGTGAGGATATGCGCTGCATGCGCCAGCTTACGGTGGACCAGGTCCTCGGTGCTGCCTATACGATGCTGCGGCGCTGAGACAAAAAAGGAGGAGAAGCGATGGCGGGAAAAGAATTCAGCTATGAAATCGTCAAACAGGTTGCTGTCCTTTCTAAAAGCCCGAAAGGGTGGACCAAGGAAGTCAATGTGATTTCCTGGAATGGCGGAACGCCAAAGTACGACATTCGCGACTGGACGCCGGATCATAGTAAAATGGGAAAGGGCGTGACCTTATCGGTTGAAGAAGCAGTCCATCTCCTGAAAGCCCTTCAGGAAGAAAACCTTCTCTAAAAGGAAAAGTCACCCGTTGACTCTTTTTAGAGGCTTCGCTATAGTAAAGATAAGAAGGGGGTGATCCCCCAAGTGGTCCTTGTGACTACGACACCAATAAGAAGGGAGGACCGAATATGCTTGGCATTGTATTGATCCTTGTCCTTGCCCTCATGGGCGGGCTCATTGCTTATTTAGGTGACAAACTTGGCAGTAAGATTGGCAAAAAAAGACTCAGCCTATTCGGCCTGCGCCCTCATGACACCTCTGTCCTTATGACCATCATTAGCGGCATCCTTGTTGCTGCCATGACTATGGGCGTCCTGACCGTCAGCAGCAAGGAAGTTAGGACCGCGCTTTTTGGCATGAAAAAGCTTCAGGAAGAACTGCAGACCCTGACCGCTTCCCGTGATGAGGCAAAACGGGAGCTGTCGGCCCAAAGCACTACCATCAAGGAACTGGACCGCCAGATTGGTGAAGCGCAAAAAGCCCTGACCCAAGCAAAAAGCGAAAAAGAAGCGGCCGAAGCCCAAATGGAAGAAGCCCGCAGCAGCCTTGCTTCCATGCAGGCCCAGTATGAAGAGGCCAGTCAGCGTCTAAAAGCAGCCCAACGGCAAGCCGAGGAAGCCGAAAAAGCCCGTGACAACCTGCAGCGGGACGTCAAGGATCTGGAAGAACAGTCCCGGAAGCTCCGTGAAAATATCGTGACCATCCGGGAAGGCAACGTGGTCTTCCGCAGCGGGGAAATCCTTTTCTCCGGTTCCCTGCAGGGAGGACTCAGTAAGGAAGAAACCCAAAAAGAGATGGAAGCATTCCTGAATGCGGCCAACCATGCCGTGGGTGAACGGGTGGGAACGCCGCCAGGCACGCCCGTCATTTGGCTCAGCAAAGATTCTGTGGAACAAACGGCCCACGAGCTGTCCCAGCAGAAAGGGACCATGTATGTCCGGCTGTGTGCGGCTGGAAACATCCTTTCCGGGGAAGTGGTTGTCAGCCGGTTGGAAATGACCCCCAATACCATCGTCTATCATAACGGCGATACGATCCTGCGCCAAACCATTACGGTCAAACCCAATACAGAGCAGGTTGACCTTGCCTTGATGGCCTTTTTGAAGGATGTCAACCGCATGGCTCAGGCAGGTGGCGTCATTCCTGATCCCCTGACAGGGAAGGTGGGTGCTATCTCGAGCCGTGACCTTGTCCGTGCCAGCGAGCATATTTCCGAACTGGGCGGTCATGTGACCATTACGGCAAAAGCAAAACAGGATGTGACTGTTGCAGGCCCCGTGGTTCTCGAGTTCGTCATCCGTCCGGCGGAGGAAAACGAATGAAGAAGATTCTCGGCATCGATCCAGGAAAGGACAAGACAGGAGCCGCTCTGTGTGAGGAATCGGGAAAGATCCTTCGCTGTGAAGTGCTCCTCATGGAGCATTTCCTTGCATCCTTACAGAAATTCCTCGATCATGTGCCCGTAACGGAATGCGTCCTTGGAAATGGGACGACCAGTGCATCCATGCAAAAGACCCTCCTTGCAGCCTACCCGGATCTTGCCATCCACATCATTGATGAGGCCCACAGCACGGAAGAAGCACGGCAGCTATATTGGAAGCTGCATCCTCCCAAGGGCCTCATGAAACTCATTCCTTTGGGCATGCGCACGCCGCCGGGAAACATGGACGGCCTTGCCGCCGTGATCCTCGTGCAGCGCTATCTTTCAAGCAAAAAATAGAGTTATCCCTCTGACCGTAGTGGGTCAGAGGGATTTTTTAGGTTCTTTGTCAAATGTTGGGCCACAATCTGGGAAGGCAACTGGCTAATAGCCTGCACCTATAGCCGGTTCAGGAATGATTAGCTAAGAGGCATTTTCATTGCGCATGTTGTAATGATTACGGCCGTGGGCAGCGCGTGCAGATCATTGATCCACTTTGCATACCAAGCAAAAACCACGGGAACCCTTCCTTTCCCTAGGAAAAAACAGTATAATAAAGTATTGAACATCAATCTCCAATGGCTGATCAGCAAAGGAAGCGATGCCGATGTTAAATCAGATCGATTTGTCTAAAAAGACGCCCAAGGGCACCTATGCCAAGCAGTTTGACAAGAAAAGTGCGGAACTGGGCTATTTGGGCCGTGCCCTGCGCGATGCCAAGGTGCCGGTCATTATCCTTTTTGAGGGATTCCGTGGGACTTATCGGGGAAAGCTCATCAACAAGGTCATCAGCGCCCTTGATCCGCGCGGATTCCGGGTGTATTCCGCGTCAAAGACGACGGAGCGGCAGAAGATGAGTCCCTTCTTCACCCAGTTCTGGAAAGAGCTGCCCCCTATGGGCGGAATCAGTATCCATCACCGTGCCTGGTATTTTCTCCGCAATGAACATGATGTAGGTGATCCGGACGAGGCAGCGGAATGGTACAATGTGCCTTTTCATGAAATCAACGATTTTGAACGGACCCTCTATTTGGGCGGGTATCGTATAATCAAGCTTTTTACCCATATTTCTCAAAAGCAGCAGGAAAAGAATATCGCCAAAGACAAGGATTCCCTGGGAAGCCGCTGGGAAGCCCTGACACCGGCTGGTATCGAAGGTGTTGACTATAAGGCTTACCGCAATGTCTACGAAAAGATGCTGACGGAAACAAATACGGTCTATGCACCGTGGCATGTCATTCCGATGGAAGATGTGCGGACTGGTATCCTTGAGACCATGGATGTCCTTATCAGTGAGTTCAAGGCGGCTTTATCGGCGGCAGAGACCCAAAAAGAAAGCTCGCAGGCACCGCTGTCCTATGCTTCCGATCCCTCCATCCCGTCCATCTTGGCGCGCTATGACTGCAATAAGGATATGGACGAGAAGACCTATGATGAAAAGCTTAAAAAATACCAGAAACGGCTGGCAGAGCTTCAGGTGGAACTTGCCAAACGGAAAATCAGTACGGTTGTGGCTTTTGAAGGCTGGGATGCAGGCGGCAAAGGCGGGGCCATCAGACGCCTGACATCGGCTTTGGACCCTTTGGGGTACAAGGTCAATCCTGTAAGTGCGCCGAATGATATCGAAAAAGCCTATCATTATCTCTGGCGCTTTTGGACCAAGATTCCGGAACCGGGAGAAATCGCTGTCTTTGACCGTACGTGGTACGGCCGCGTCCTTGTCGAACGGGTGGAGCATTTTACGCCCGTAAAGGACTGGAAACGGGGCTACGAGGAAATTAACGAAATGGAAGAGGAATGGGCAAAGCAGGGCTTCATTGTCCAGAAGTTCTGGATGCATATTGATCCGGATGAGCAGTTCCGCCGCTTCAAGGCCCGTGAGGAAGATCCTGATAAGACGTGGAAAATTACGGCAGAAGATTGGCGCAACCGCGACAAGTGGGATGCTTATGTCGATGCCGTCAATGAAATGCTTTACCGGACTGATACCCCTTATGCCCCATGGACCGTGGTTGAAGGCAATAATAAATACTATGCCCGCCTCAAGGTCATGAGCACCATGATCGACCGTATGGAAAAGGCCTTGGCTGCGGTTGATGATAAGGCTGGCAGCAAGGCAAAGAAAGGCTGATTATGGAGACGTTCTGTTATGAAACAAAAGAAGGCGTGACCTATGGCTATTTCCCGGTTTTGCGGGAAATGGGCTTTGAGAACGCCTTTACCTGTATGGAGGGCGGGGAAAGTGCCATCCTTCCCCATACGCTTAATATGGCCCTTCACGTGGGGGATGAAGCGGCGCTTGTTATAAGGAACCGGGAAAAAGCGGCCCGCGCCCTTTCCATTTCGCTTGACCGCACGGTGACCTGCGCCCAGATCCATGGGAGCCAGATAGCAGTGGTAGATGCCGCCCAGGCTGGCCGTGGGGCAAGGGACTTTGGAACGACTCTTGCCGGTGTGGATGGCCTTGCATCGGGTGAAAAGGATCTTCCCCTCATGCTTTTTTATGCGGACTGTACACCCATCATGATTGTGGATCCCGTCCAAAAAGGAGCAGCCCTGCTGCATGCTGGCTGGCGGGGTACAGTGGGTGCCATCGGGCCCAGGGCCGTTTCTGTCATGAAAGAGACGTTTCACAGTCAGCCCCGGGACCTTGTTGCGGCCATTGGTCCTTCCATTGGTCCCAAGGATTATGAGGTTGATGACAGGGTGCGTAACGCGGCGCCTGGCTATGAAGCGTTCTTTATCCAGACGCGGCCCCATCACTATTTGATGGATCTATGGCACCTTAATGCAGCGATGCTCCAAAAAGCAGGGATCCCAACAAACCAGATTTATCTTGCTGGAGTATCGACCTTTTCCTCTGACCACTATTTTTCCTATCGCCGTGATCATGGCCGGACGGGAAGGCTTGCTGCCATTTTATTTCAACGTGGAAGGTAAAACTCGTAAGGAGATGTTGTGCATGCTTTCGGAAAAACTTGCCTCAGTTCAGAAAAAAATCGATGAGGCCTTGGCTCTTCGCAAGGAAAAGAAGGTGACAGGGGATACGGTGACCATTCTTGCTGTCACTAAGAACCATCCCCCTGAGGTGGTTACGGAGGCCCTTGACGCAGGGCTTACGGAAATTGGGGAAAACCGGGTCCAGGAGGCGATGCATAAGCAGGAAGTCCTGCCGAAAAGAGGTCATTGGCACCTTATTGGTCATCTCCAGACCAATAAGGCTAAACATGCGGTAGAACATTTTGACCTTATTGAATCGGCGGACAGTGCCAAGATCTTGACCCATCTGGATAGGGCGGCCGAACAGGTTGGCAAGGTGCAGGATGTGCTGCTTCAGATCAATGAAGCGGGGGAGAGCCAAAAAAGTGGCTTTCAACCGGCCGATTTCAGGGCCATTGTAAAAACGCTGGATGCTTATCCTCATCTGCGTGTCCGCGGCGTCATGGTCATTGCCCAGGCAACGGACCAGGTGGAAGAAACGCGTCCTGTTTTCCGCGCGGGGTATGAGGATTTCCTTTTCCTCAGGGACGCACTCAAGCATGAAGATGTCAACATCCTTTCCATGGGCATGACCCATGATTATTGGATTGCCGTAGAAGAAGGCGCCAATGAAATCCGTGTGGGTTCCGCTCTTTTTGGTGCCCGCGACTATACCCTCAAATTTTAAGGAGAGAAGATTCCATGAAATTTTTCGATAATATCATGCGTGCCATCGGCCTCAAGGAAGAAGAGGACAACGAATTCGAATTTGACGATGAAAAAAAGGACAATGTCGTGCCTATGTTTGGCACCAAAAGTTATGGCAGCGAAAGTCATCGCGGTTATGAAACAAACCGCTATGAAGAGTCACGTCATACGGGACGGGACAATCTCATTGCCATGCCCCATGCGCAAAAATCCGTGAGCGTTGTCGTCGTGGAACCCATTGGTTTTGACGAGGTCCAGAAAATGGCGGATTACCTGCGTAATAACCAGCCTGTGGTGATCAACTTTGAAAATACGGATAACGATGTGCGCAAACGTATTGTGGATTTTATCAGTGGCACCATCTATGCCCTTGATGGGTCTTTGCGCAAAGTTGGACGCAATATCATGGTCTGCGCGCCGCAAAATGTTGAAATCGACGTGGAAAATACGAATTACACAAGTGAAAGCGAGGCTGAACCATGGGAGAGATAAATCCAAAGATTGCTTTTATTGGCTGCGGAGCGATGGGAGAGGCCATCTTAAAGGGTATGCTCCTGGGAAATGTCGCTTCTGAATCCGATATTGCCCTTTCCGTCCCTTCCCAAAAGAGCCAGGACCGGCTGCGCGCGTCCTATCCAAAGGCCGCTGTTTGCGGAAAAAATGAAGAGGCTGTACAGGGTGCTGACCTTGTCATCCTTGCTGTAAAACCGCAGATGGCCCATAAGGCTGTCACGGCAGAAATGCTGGAGACCCTTCCAAAGGAAGCTGCAATCCTTTCCATCATGGGAAGTTTTGACCTTGCAAAGCTTCACGCTCTTGTGCCGGCCCACGCCGTCATTCGTGCCATGCCCAATACCCCCCTTGCTGTTGGCATGGGGATGACGGCCCTTACCGCCGATGACGCCGTGACCGAAGACATGAAGGCCTTCGCGGGGACCATCTTCAATTCCTGCGGCGAGACCATTTGGGTTGATGAAAGTGCCATGGAAGCCATTACGGCCATCAGTGGCTGCGGACCGGGTTACTTTTTTGTAGTCATGGATGCCCTCGCTGACGCGGGCGTCATGGCAGGCCTTCCGCGTGCCCTTGCCATCAAGCTTGCCGCTGCCACCATGGCAGGAAGTGGCATGATGGGTCTTAAGACAGGCCTTCACCCCGCCCAGCTGCGCGATCAGGTGACAAGTCCCGGGGGTACGACCATTGCAGGCATCAAGGCCCTTGAAAATCACGGAGTGAGAGGAGCGTTCTATGACGCTGTCGATGCTGTTTTGAAGCAAAGTGCAGCGCTCAAGAAATAACTATGGCAGATCGAGAAAAAAATCCTTAGATTCTTTAAAGCCGGCGGAGACGAGGAACTGGCGGGAAAACTTATTGACCTTGCAGACCAGGCCCGCCGCAATCGCCGCTATATGGTCAGTGATTTCATGGATCCCCATGGCATCAATGTGGCCGATATTGTCGCGTCAAACTATACACAGATTACTATGAAGAGCTTCGGGGGCTTTCAAAATGCCGAACGGATGCGTATTGCCTATGTTGTGGACGATTTTTATGGTGAACCGGATTTTGCCATTGCGGCCCTTCTTGTAACCTGGGACAAACGTTATTATGATGTGGGTCACCGCGATGTTCTGGGAGCTTTTACGGGTATGGGCTGCAGCCGGGATATCTTGGGAGACATTGTCTTTACCGACGAGGGAGCCCAGATGGTTGTTGACAAGACCATGGTCCCTTTTATCCTTTCCAACTTGACACAGATCGGGGCGGCCACGGTAGAAGTAAAGGAAATTCCCCTAACGGAGCTCAAGGAAAAGGAGCAGCGTGTCAAGGTCATTTCCGCCACCGTTTCAGCCCTTCGGCTGGATGCTGTCGCGGCGGCTGGCTTTGGCGTTTCCCGTTCCCGCATGGCCGAGGAAATCAAGGGGCAGAATGTGCGCGTCAATTGGCAGGACGCCAAAAATCCTTCCCAGCTTGTCAAGGAAGGGGATGTGATTTCCTTTAGAAGCCGAGGCAGGGCAGAACTTGCTGAAGTGCGCGGTACTACCAAAAAAGGTCGTATGGCCATTACCATGAAGCGGTATCTCTGATTGGGAGGAGGCCCATTATGATTCTACTCATCCGTCACGGTGAAGCAGAGCATCACGTCAAGGCCCTTACTGGTGGCTGGACTGATTCATGCCTTACGGCAGACGGCAAGGTCCAAATGGAGAAACTGGCAGCGGTCCTCAAAAAGGATTTTGCTGGAAGGAAACCACCCCGTTTGGCAGCAAGTGACCTGCAGCGCTGTCAGCTAGGCGCGGCCATCCTTAAAAAGGCGCTTGGTATCAAGGAAATGATCCTTTTTGAGGCCTTGCGTGAAAAAAATAATGGAAAGGCTGCCGGCAAGAGCGTCATTGCCGCAAAGGCTTTTTACCATGCTCCAAAAACGGGACGCGAACTTGATCATCGCAATTATGATGAAGGGGAGACGCGGCGGGAGTTCTATGAGCGGACGATTGATGGGATAAAGGATGTCCTTTCTGGGACGGAAGACCTTATCATCGTCGCCCATAAAGGATCTATCCAAAATATCCTTTTCTACTGGATGGGCTATTCCATTGATGAAGTGGCTTTCAAGAAAGTGTCCTTTGATATCCGTCCGGCGTCGCTTACGATGATTGGTATCAATAAGTGGGATGAACATGCCATCTTCCTTTTGAATGACCTTTCCTATCTGCGAAGTGATGAGAAAATTGGCCTCTTTGATTTTCCAATCAAGCGATAACACGTAAAACAAGGCTCCGTGAAGTAGTTTTACTTCACGGAGCCTTGTTTTTATGGGGAAATTGCAGTCTTCCGAAAGGGCGGAAAGGTCGGGGCCCATCCAACCCGGATTATTTACCGGCCTGAATCGGTTTATTTACGCGGACACGTTCAATGGTTGGGTTCCCGTTCCGGTCTTTCTGAATCGTGTCGATACGGATGTACTTCAGTTCCGGTGAGAAGTCCTTAACTAGACGGCTCAGTTCCGGATCGGTGGAAGCCATGCCGCTTTGGACGATGCGGTAGACGATGGCGGCAAATTCATAGCGGCTCATCATGCGATTGCCCTTGAACTCACCATCGGGATAGCCTTTGAGGACGCCGTTACCGGCAAGCTTTGTCACATATTCATAGGCCCAATGGTTTTCTGCCACGTCAGGGAAGAGCTCGCTCTTCATGGGATCGATCTTAAAGCCATGGACGGCTTTAAGCTGGGCAATTTCCGCACTTTGTTCAGCAAGCGCCTTGCGCATATCGCGGATTTCCTTTGCCATGGCAACGCGGGAATTGGAGACGTTGTTGTTTTGGCCCAATTTAAAGGTGACGCCAGCATTGACCATGTTTTCACCACCGCCCATGGAGCCGCCGACGCTGAACATGACATCTTCAGTCGGACGATAGAAAGCCCCGAAGGCAACGGCGTGGCTGCCGCGGTAGTTGCCGTAGCCGCCAGCAAAATCCCACTTGTCATCTGGATCGAAGTCGTTGGGGTGGAGAGCGGCAAGGGCGGCCGCATTGGCACCGGCATGGCTGATCCGATTGTCAAGGTTGTTGATGCGGCCATCAACCCGGTTGAATTCCTGCTGGACATCGATGTTCATGCCGCGGAGCTGGCTGACGTTGACCGCATCGGTCGGCGCTGTACCAGGCGCAACGTTGTGGATCTGGTTCTGGTCCATGTCGATGTTGGTCCCGTTTTCGACCTTGAATTCACCGCCTTTGACGGTGAGGTTATTAGTCGTGACAGACTGACTCGTTACGGAGTTCAGGTTCGTCAAATCCGAAGCAAGCTGAACATGGAAGCCAGTAGCTCCGTTATCCGCTGTAAAGCTGCGGACGCCGATGTTGTTGTCAGTAAGCGTGCCCGAAGCTCCGCCCTTTAAGGTGAGCTGGGTATTGAGGACCCGGTCCACTTTGGTGCTGTCATCGCCGATGAAGGAAAGACCATCTTCCATGGTGGCAATGGCATAGGTCGATTCAGCCGTCTCCGTGCCAGATGCTGCGGCGCGCAGGCGAGAAGAGGAATTTGCCGTTCCGGATAGGGCCGCACGATGGATGGTCGCACTGCCGTCCAGGGAGGAAGAAGCTTCCGTAGCTGTGAGTTTGGCCGTTTCCTGTCCCTGATTGTTCTTGAGTGTCAAGGACCCGTCTTGGGTATCACTGCCAAGGACCACATCTTTGTTCAGCTTGACAATCATGGCCTGATGTTCACTGTCTGCAACAACCCCAATGTTGCCGTCGGTGAGCTGCTGCTTAAGGCCTTCTTCTGTCGTAACGGAATTGCCTGCAAGATCTTTCGTCTGGCCGACGATGTTGATGTGACCGTCAGATCCTACATTGACTATATTCTTATCATCTGTAAGATTCGAGTTATCTCCCAAATAGTGATGATCGCGCGTTGCATAGTAGAGCTGGGAACCGTTCACGGCATCGGTACTGTCTTTACCGACAAGACCGGCGGCAACGTTCTGGACGCGGCGATAATTTCCTTCGCTTCCTACCGTAACGACGCCTGTGGCTTCCGAACCCGCAAATGTTGCTGTTTCCCCGCTGCGGGTTGTGTAGTTGGCGTCCTTGCTGTCATAGTTGTATGTCCCCACGCCGGACGTTGTTTCATCGGCTGTCTTTTTGGCGGAACTGCCGGAACCAATGTAGGCGGAATTGCCCACCGTCGCATTGACATCACTTCCCAGGATCTGGATGTTGTTCATATCTGCTTTACGTCCTTGGAGGGGGATGTCGACAGTGTTGTTGTTGCCAACAATATTGATGTTCTCGGTCTTATTGGCTGCGTCATCCACATTGCGCCCCTTGATCGTATTGTCAAACCCGTCAATCGTGATGCCCTTCAGGCTGCCAGCTTCTGCCATCTGAGAGGCCTCTCCCAATACCTTGTTATTGGACCCGCTGATCTGGACATCCGTGATAGTAAACCCTTCGTTTTCCTGGCTGATGGTATTGCCGTTGCCTACCGCGTGAGCGTCCGTAACAGATCCTTTATGTTCGTCTTGGTTATTATAAATGGCTGAAATCTTGTTATTGTTGCCAATGAGTCCCGATTCGTAAATCGGATTAGAGGGACCATCGCCCGTGTTATCCATGGTATTTCCTGTTCCAAAGGCATGATTTCGATCACCTTCTACTGTGTTGTGAGCGCCTACGACGGTAGATGTCGAACCATTGACTTTGGTGCTGGTCCCCACCGCAATCGAGTCGGTTGCGCTGGCGTCCGTCCCGGATTCTTTACCAATGGAAATGGAACCATTGCCGGCAGCAACGGCCTGATCTCCTGCTGCGATGGAGCTGTCCCCGGAAGTCTCGGCATAATAACCAATCGCAATGGAATGATTCCCTTGATTGGAACTTTCATTATTTTCGTTGACCTGGTTGTAGTTGGTCGCTCTCGTCCCAATGGCAATGGAATGATCGGTCTGTGCAATCGATCCCGACCCAATGGATACGGAACGTTCCCCCTTTGCTTCTGTTAAATGGGTACTGTCGCCTGGGTCAGTTGACTTGATGGGCCCTTCGGAGCCGATGGCAATGCTGCCGGCTCCTGTTGATTTTGTGTTATTGCCTATGGCAAGGGCGTCATCAGCCTGAGCCGCAGTCCCCGGCCCAATTGCCATGGCGTTTTTGTTGTCTGGACTCGTTCCGTCATTGCTTTTATTTCCCGTGCTCGTATTTTCATTGGAACTGACAGAAAAATACTTTTTCGACAGGGCTTCAATACTGCTGTTAAGGTTGCTGATCTGTTGATCGACATAGTTTTTGGTGACATCGCCGGAAGAAGTGCCGCCAGATGGAATTTGGGACATCGCCGTTTTTAACTGACGCACGGTCACGGCATCACTGTCAAGAGAGCCGTCTGCTACGTTGGAAATGCGGCGCAGATTTTCGCTTGTCCCGACGGAAACATAACTGGAAGGGGCGATTTGCTGCGTTAGATAGCCCGTTCCAGAAACAATGGCTTGGGCATCCGAACCAGACCCAATGGCAACATTTCCGTTTTTGGCAACGGAATTATAGCCAAAGGCAATACTGCCCGTATCATAGGCGTGAGCGTTATCTCCAAAGGCCATTGCATATTGTCCGTTTGAAAGGGCGGCCCGCCCAATGGCTGTGCTGTTACTGTAGGAGGTTGCATTGGCGCCAATGGCGATGGCGTATTGTGTGGTGTCTGTTCCGCTTATTTCAGAAAAATTATTGGCTTTGTAACCAATGGACACATTATAGCCATTTTGCGGATTATCCAGGGTTTGTTCCGTTTTGAATCCCTGACCTGCCTCGGAGCCAATGGATACATTGTAGTTGCTGTGGACATTGGAACCTGCTTTATCACCGATTGCGACATTTGCTGTTCCTACCACATTTTGTCCTGCTGCAACACCAATGGCAATGAGGGAACCATCTACATTGGCCCTTTTTGCATCTGATCCCACGCCAGCGAGATTCCCGATGGAAATATCGCCGCCGCTGGTCGCTACAGCACCATTACCAAAGGCTTGGGCGTTGGGCGCACTGCTGGTTGCACCAAATCCTATGGCAAGAGAGTCTTCGCTGGCCTTGGCATTATTTCCCAAAGCCATACTGTTTTTTTCAGAGAATGCTTTGTAGCCGATAGCAATGGCGTCGGCTTTATCAGCGTTTGCGTTGGACCCAATCACTATGGCGTGAGTCGCATTATTATTCACCTTTGCGTTATAGCCAATCGCAATGGCTTCATTTGTTGTATTTCCATTGAGGTTATCTGCTGCAATGGTGGCACCTGCACCAAGGGCGAGGGAGTAGCTTGCTCCATATACTTTGGCATCGCTGCCGATGGCGAGACTTCCTTTGGAAGCAACCGTTCCGGATCCGTCAATGGGCACGTTCTGAACTTCCGCATTGTGCCCAATGGCGATGGCGTCATTGCCGCGGGCGTTGGACAAGGTCCCAATGGAGATGGAATCAACACCGCCTTGATTGGTTGCCGTGTCAGAGCCAAGGTCCGCTCCCATGTCAGCAGTCGCCCCCGTAATGGCTCCCTGACCGATTGCGATGCCGCGGCTTGCCGTCGATTTTGTCACAGCTCCATCACCCAACGTGATGCTCTGGTTGGCCTTACTGTTGGCATTCGGACCAATGGCAACGGAGTTTCCGCCTTCCGCCTTGGCTTCACCGTCCGTCATGGTCGTTGTCTTTGTTTCAGTCGTTCCATCTTCCTTGGTCATGGTTTCTGTATAGGAAGACGTGGACGATTTCGTCTTGAAATATTTGGTTAGCCCTGACTGCCCCGTGATGGTCCCACTTTCGTCTGTCTTAAATCCCAGGGAATCAGCAAGTTCTTTGATCTTGCTTCGATTTTCATTGATTTTTGAGCGGTTTGTTCCAATCGCAGTGGCATTTTCTGATACTCTGGAGCTAAGCGTATCAAGGTCAGATTGATCGGCCTTTCCCGAAAGGGATGCTTGTGCGGCAGCAATATCGGTTTTATTTTTTGCGATATCGGTTTTGTTTTGATCAATGGCCGCTTTATTGGCAGCGACCTTCTCATTTGTCGCCGTATCAGCCGCTTTTCGTTCTGCTGTCTCTTTATTTAGGTCTGTCTGTTCCGCCTTACCGGAAATTGAGGCCTGCTGCGCTTCGACTGTTCTTGTAACGGCGCGGATCCCAGACTGATTGCTTTCAATGGCTGTTTTGTTGGCCGCAATATTGGTCTTGTTCTGCGCAATGGCGGCACTATTGGCAGCGACTTGTTCTTCCGTCGTTGCTGCATAAGACGGAAGTGGGGCGGCGATGAGACTTGCCCCGACAAGGCACGACAAAACGAGACCGCGTAGGAGGCTGCGCCGTCCCTGACGCTCAGCACGGGTAAATCCACCGCTGATTTCGGAGTACGACTTGGACCAATCGTCTTTCTTGTGTAAATGAACCTTATATCGCTCTGTTCATATGAAATTTCCCCCCTTTTTTGATGAAAGGCGCTGTCACATGTGGACCGCAGAAAGCGGCTTTGGGCCTTACTAGAAAAAATCCCCATAATATATTATTAGAAGCTTATGAAACATTATTATATGTAATTGATATAATTAATGAAACATAAGCTACATAAACTAAGAAAATTAAAAGATATTTAATAATAATAATTTTATGATTTAATTTTATCTCAATTTTTTAAGTAAAAAAGAAAGTTGTTTTGTCTGAATTCATATAATCAATATTATATGAGTGCAAAATAATATAAAATTATAATAAAATTAACAATACATAGTAAGGGTTAAAATGATAAAAGCCTTATATTCTATCATTTTCTCCAGAGGCTTTGACTTCCTGGAGTTAACGGATGAGGTGCGAGTTCCTACGGCACTGCCCAAAAAAGAATTTGCAAAAAGGCTTGACAAGAAAGCCCCAATCCCTTATACTAAACAGCGTTGATAAGACATTCCCCGATAGCTCAATGGTAGAGCACTCGACTGTTAATCGAGTTGTTGTAAGTTCGAGTCTTACTCGGGGAGCCAATTAAAGAATAGGCCGGACGGTTGTCCGGCTTTTTTTGGATATGTACTGAAAAAGTTTTGAGGTGTGTATAGGTGGCAGGAATAATCACAATCGATAAAGAAAAATGTACGCGGTGCGGCACGTGCGCAAAGGTCTGCCCGAGTTGTATCCTGGAAATGGATACCGAAGGCCCGGTCTGTATCAATGACCTGTCCTGTATGTCCTGCGGTCACTGCGTCGCTGTGTGCCCCACGGGGGCCCTTGACAATTCCCGCTGCCCGAAGGCTGAGATGGATCCCATCACCCGTCCCATGCTGGACCCGGATACGGCGCTGGAATTTCTCCGTCAACGCCGGAGCATCCGAAATTTTCGCGATGAATTGGTACCGGAAGAAAAGATCCGTCAGCTTCTTGAAGCAGCTCGGTTTGCTCCGACGGCTGCCAATTCCCAGGGCATGTATTACCTTGTTATTCAGGATCGGGACCTGATCAAGAAAATTACGGACTGCGTGGCTGACTGGATGCAGGAACAGATTGACAATAAATCCCCACAAAAGCGGTATTTCATAAAAGTCCTTCATGTGTACCGTGAACGAGGCATTGATATCATCGGACGCAACGCCCGTCAGCTCATCTTTGTTTTGGCTCGCCGCCTTAATGTGACAGGCCCCAGCAACAGTGAGCAGTCCCTTGCTTATGCGGAATTGTACGCACCGACCTTGGGACTTGGCACGACCATCATGGGCTTTATTGAAACCTGCCTTCGGGCCGATTATACGCCGCTGCGGGAACTGCTCCAGATTCCAACAAAACAAGTGGGGGTTGGCTGCCTGCTCGTAGGCTATCCGCGCTATCGCTATCATAAACTTGTAGATCGTCAGCATCTGAAAGTGGAATTTCGCTGAAAGATGCGCAGCCAAAAGGAGGGATTTTGATGATCCAAGGAAAAACCATCATCAGTGACGAAGTGTTTGTCGATATTGTTCGTGCTGCTGCCCAGGACCTTGGGCATGTGACCCTCTCGTTAAATGAAGGTAGCTCCCTTTTTTCCCTGGCTAAACGGGTTACGGACAAGATGGTTCCCAAATTTCCGTCCGTAAAAGTGATACCACCGTTGACGAAAACGGGACCGTTACGAAGGGTCATGTCAGTTTTGAACTAAAGTGCTGTTGATATGATCCAATATCCCGAAGTCGTGGAAAACCTGCGTCAGGCCATTGTAAAAGAAGTGGCTGCCCTTACCGATTTTTAATGTTG
>ENA-OPYT01000213-OPYT01000213.1-human-gut-metagenome-genome-assembly--contig:-NODE-213-length-18533-cov-8.454852_pt1 | contig 18533 bp, 18 predicted proteins | sample MGYA00242636_ERZ504480 | MGnify/ENA primary metagenome ERZ504480 (study PRJEB26092, sample SAMD00036228) | human gut metagenome | host: Homo sapiens | study: EMG produced TPA metagenomics assembly of...
TATCTCGTCCAGGCATTCAGTTGAAAACTTCATTCGCAATGCCAAGAGCACGGTTAGCGGTGAGACCAGCGAATCATGCCGTTTCGCAAGGAAGCTGCATAAACAGATGGATTGGCCCCTTAAGATGGAATCGCTCCTAATGCGGACCGTTTCATGTCAACGATAGGGTTTTCCGGCGGATGAACGCAAGAAAAATGAGATTCTCCAGATGACCATGCTCGAGCCGAAACTGACTATGCTCGATGAAATTGACTCCGGTCTTGATGTTGACGCTGTCCGCATCGTATCAGAGGCCGTCAACGAATATCACAATGAGGACAACTCTCTCCTGATCATTACGCACCACAGTGAGATCCTGCAAAAACTGCATCCCGATGTGGTGCACGTCCTCATTGCTGGTAAGATTGTCAAGAGCGGTGATGCTTCCCTCATCCGTGAGATCGAGGAAAACGGCTACGACGCCTATAAGAACTGATAGGTAGGTGAGCATTATGTCGGAAGAAAAGAGAACCGGATTGGACGAGGAAAAGAAGATTTTCGATTCCGTCGACAATCTCGGAAACATGTATAACTTCAGGAATGACTTCAAGTATTCCTATAAGACCGATGCTGGCCTGACACCGGACATCGTCCAGGAGATTTCCGAAAAGAAGGATGAGCCGAAATGGATGCGCGACTTCCGCCTGAAATCTCTTGATATCTACAATCAAATGCCGTACCCGGTGTGGGGCCCTGATATCAGCGGTCTTGATATGGCCAATATCGTCACCTATGTCCGTCCTGATACGCAGATGAAGGCGGACTGGAACGACGTTCCTGATGATATCAAGGATACCTTTGACCGTTTGGGCATTCCGGAAGCGGAAAAGACTTCCCTTGCGGGTGTAGGTGCCCAGTATGATTCGGAAGTCGTTTATCACAGCATCCAAGAAGACCTTGTCAAGCAGGGCGTTGTCTATACAGATTTTGATACGGCACTTAAGGAATATGAAGATATCGTCAAGAGTCACTTCATGAAGCTTGTTCCGCCTACAGATCACAAGTTTGCCGCTCTGCATGGCGCTGTTTGGTCCGGCGGCTCCTTTGTCTATGTTCCTGACGGAATTGATGTTGAAATTCCGCTGCAGAGTTATTTCCGTCTCAATGCGCCAGGAGCTGGACAGTTTGAACATACCCTGATCATTGTCGGTAAAGGGGCCAAGGTTCATTTCATCGAAGGCTGCAGTGCCCCAAAATACAACGTGGCTAATCTACACGCCGGCTGTGTTGAACTTTTTGTTGGCGATGAAGCCACTCTGACTTATTCGACGATTGAAAACTGGTCGAAGAATATGTACAACATGAACACGAAGCGCTGCGTCGTTGGTAAGAACGGAACCATCAATTGGGTTACTGGGTCCTTCGGCTCCCATACATCCTGTCTGTATCCTATGAGCATCCTCAATGGGGAAGGCGCCCACTGCGAATTTACAGGAGTTACCTTTGCCGGTAAGGGACAGTATCTTGATACGGGTTCCAAGGTAATTCACAATGCTCCGAACACGACGAGCAACATCAATTCCAAATCCATTTCCAAAGATGGCGGCGTCTGCATCTATCGAGGCAGCGTGGTCATTGGGGAAAAGGCAGAAGGGGCCAAATCGAACGTGAGCTGCGAATCCCTTATGCTGGATGAACAGTCCCAGTCCGATACGATCCCTGCCATTGTCATCAAGAATGACAATGTGGACCTTGGGCATGAAGCGAAGATCGGCCGCATTTCTGATGAAGCCATCTTCTATCTTATGAGCCGCGGCCTGAGTGAAGATGAAGCACGGGCCATGCTGGTCCGTGGGTTTGTTGAACCGGTTTCGAAGGCACTGCCGCTTGAGTATGCTGTCGAAATGAACAATTTGATCAATCTGGAACTCAAAGGTTCCATGTAAGGAGGTAGGAGAGCATGAAACAGATTTTCAATGAACTGCCTCGTCCTACTTTCCGTTGGATGAGAGTAAACCATCAGGAACTGGAAACTCCGGAAGTAAAGCTTGTCCCTGAGGCTGCTGTAGAAGAACGGCATGAAGGCTCTGCTGAAGTCACTTTCTTTACGGGCCGGCGCGTTCCGAATTTGGAGGATTTTGCCGGTGCAAGCCAGGAATCCATGAAGGATGCTTTGGAAAAGGGCAATGTAAATTGTGAAATCAGCGTCAAGGATGGGGAAAAAGCCAAGGTGTGGCTTGACTACGGCCTCTCAGAGACGGTTTCTGCCCTTGTGGGACAGCTTTATATCAAGGCGGGCAAAAATAGCGATGTCGAGGTCTTTACGACTTTCGAAGGAGATGCCCCGGACGGACTCGTTAATGTCCTCTTTTATGTAGAGGCTGGCGAGAACGCAAATGTGAACGTCAGCAAGGTCCAGATCCATGGCAGCCATGTCCGTCACATTGATCAGCGCTATACCCATGATGGCAAGGGCAGCAAGGTGAAGTTTGTCTCTGCTGAAGTGGGCGGCAAGGAAACCTTGGTCTATGTCCGCACGGATCTTGATCACGACGAGTCGGACTTCAAGAGTCAGACCATGTATCTTGGCAGTGAAAACCAGCTCTTTGATTTTTCCTATTGGGTTCCGACCCAAGGAATCAAGACCAATACGGACATTCTCACGACGGGAGCTCTCATGGGAACCAGCCGCAAATATTTCCGCGGCACGATCGATTTTCTGCGAGGCGGCAAGAAAGCTGTGGGCAACGAAGAAGATACATGTCTGCTCCTTAATAAGGGCGTCCATTCCATTTCCGTTCCTTTGCTTCTTTGCAAGGAAGATGATGTCGTTGGCAACCACGCCGCAAGTTCCGGCCAGGTAGACCCCGATATGCTTTTTTATCTGATGAGCCGCGGCCTCAGCGAAAACGGCGCTCGTCTTGTCATTGTTGAATCCAATATCCGTCCGGTCATTGACCAGTTAGGCGATGAAACCCTGGCGAACAAGGCTCTCCGGGCAGTACGGGAGAAAATGGAGTTTTGTACCCAGAAAGGAATTTGCGATGAAAAATGTACGGAAAGACTTCCCAATCTTAACTAAAAAGGTCAATGGTCATCCCCTTGTCTATTTCGACAATGCGGCAACGACCCAAAAGCCCTATCAGGTCATCCATGCCATGGTGGACCTATTGGAACACTATAATGGCAACCCCCATCGTGGGGCCCATACCCTCAGCATTGAAGCCACGGAATTGTATGACAGCGCCCGTGAAGCTGTTGCCCGCTTCATCAATGCCAAGAGTGCCGATGAGGTCATTTTCGTCCGCAATACGACGGAAGCTCTGAACCTAGTGGCCAGAAGCTATGGGGAAGCGAATCTCCATACAGGGGACAAAATCGTCATCCCATTTCTGAGCACCATCCGATATTGTGCCTTGGCAACGTGTGGCAAGCCGTACAGGGGCCCAGCTTGTTTATATGTACCTTGATGAAGAAGGCCATTTTACGGATGAAGACCTGGCAAAGATCGACGAAAAGACAAAAATCGTGGCTTTTGCTGCGGTCAGCAATGTCCTTGGTATGAAGCGCCCCATTGAAAAGATCATTGAAAAAGCGCATGCAGTTGGTGCCATTGCCGTCCTTGATGGAGCCCAATCCGCACCTCACATGAAGAGTGATGTCCAGAAGTGGGATTGTGATTTCTATGCTTTCAGCGGTCATAAGATGATGGGCTCTGCTGGCACGGGTGTCCTTTATGGCAAGAAGAAACTCCTTAATGCCATGGAACCTTTCCTCTCTGGCGGAGACATGATTGAATATGTGCAGGAACAGAGTACGACCTTTGAACAGGTCCCGTTTAAATTTGAGGCAGGGACGGAAAATGTGGAAGGAGCGGTTGCTCTTCATGCAGCCATCGATTATCTTGAAGACCTTGGTTTTGATGAAATCGAGCGCCATGAATATGAATTGACCAAGCACTGCCTTGAAGGCCTAATGAAGCTTCCTTATGTCCATATCTTGGGCAGCAAAGATCCGGAAGAAAAGGTTGGTGTCATTGCCTTTACCATTGACGGTGTGCATCCTCACGATGTGGCGACGATCCTTGACAGCTATGGCATTGCTATTCGCAGCGGCCATCATTGCGCCCAGCCTTTGGGTCATCACCTCCATGTCGAAGCATCGAATCGTGCCAGTTTCTATATCTATAACACCATCGAAGAAGTGGACTACTTCCTGGACAAGCTTCCTCTTGTTCGGAAACAGATGGGATTCAAGGATTAAAAGGGTGATACAATGAGCAGCGTGGATATGAATCAACTTTATTCGGACATCATTCTGGAACATAACCAGAACCAGATGAACAAACGTGCCTTGGATAAGTTCACGCTCCAGGAGCATGGACATAATCCGAGCTGTGGTGATGACATTACCCTCCAGGCCGATATCGAAGGCGGCATCGTCAAGGATGCGGCCTATACGGGCCATGGCTGTGCCATCAGCCAGGCTTCGGCAGACATGATGATTGACCTCATCAAGGGCAAATCCGTCAAGGAAGCACTCCGTCTGGTCAATCTTTTCCTCGATATGATCAAAAGGGAAGTGACCGATGACGATGAACTGGAAGAATTGGAAGATGCCATCAGCTTGAAGAATATCTCCAATATGCCGGCTCGCGTCAAATGTGCGGTTCTTGCTTGGCATACTTTGAAAGAAGCCCTTTCCGACGATAAGGAAGCCTCCGAACAATAATATATGGGCTATTGGCTGCTGTACCCAAACGGGTATGGCAGCTTTTTTATGTCTGCAACGAACGGAAAATCCGTAAAGTTCTATACAAAGTTTTTTGAGTTTGTAGTATAATCTATGGGTAATGCTTAACGAGTCAATAAGGAGGATGCAGAGGATGCATACATTTAGCACGGAGCTGGGGGGCAGACCCCTTACCATCGAAACAGGCAAGATTGCCAAGCAGGCCAATGGGTCTGTTCTCATCCGCTATGGGGAAACAGCCGTTGTGGTTGCTGTCACCGGTACGGATACACCGCGGGAAGGGGTTGATTTCTTTCCCCTGACGGTTGATTTTGAAGAGAAGATGTACGCTGTCGGGAAGATTCCTGGCGGCTTCCTGAGAAGAGAGGGCCGTCCGCCTGAAACGGCTATCCTGACGAGCCGTCTCATTGACCGACCAATCCGTCCCATGTTTCCTGATGGCTATCATAATGACGTGCAGATTGTTGCAACGGCTGTGTCCGTCGATCCCGATAATGCACCTGATATTCCTGCTATGATCGGTGCTTCCTGCGCTCTTTCCATTTCTGATATTCCTTTTGAAGGTCCGATTGCCGGTGTCCGTGTTGGCCGCGTGGATGGAAAATTCATCATCAACCCGACCCTTGAGCAGGCTGCGGTCAGCGAAATGAACGTTGCTGTTGCCGGAACCAAAGAGGCCATTCTCATGGTTGAAGCTGGGGCCAAGGAAGTTTCCGAACAGGTCATGCTTGATGCCATCTTGTTTGGACACGAAGAAATCAAGAAACTGGTTGCTTTTCAGGAACAGATTCAGGCTGAAGTAGGCAAACCCAAGATGGAATTTACCCCTTATGTGCCGCCTGAAGCCCTTTCCAAGGAAATCATGGAATACGGTGAACCGAAGATCCACGATGCCCTCATGGATCCCGATAAGCTTCATCGCGACAAGATGGTTTCCGAAACCAAGGAAGCGATCCTGGAACATTTTGTGGAGCTTTATCCTGAAAGTGAAATCGATATTGCCCATATTGTGCAGAAGCTTGTCAAGAAGGTCTTTCGTCACATCATTACCCATGATAAGATCCGTCCGGACGGCCGTGCCCTTGATGAGGTACGTCCTATCAGCTGCGAAGTTGGTCTTTTGGCCCGGCCTCATGGCTGCAGCCTCTTTACACGCGGTCAAACCCAGGTTCTCAACTGCCTTGCTTTGGCGCCGCTCCGCGAAGCCCAGACCCTTGATGGCCTTGGGACGGAGCTGACAAAACGTTACATCCACCACTACAATTTCCCGCCCTACAGCGTCGGTGAAACAAAACCCCTGCGCAGTCCGGGCCGCCGCGAAATCGGCCATGGTGCCCTGGCAGAACGGGCCTTGCTTCCGGTTATTCCTTCGGAAGAGGAATTTCCATACACGATCCGACTGGTTTCAGAAGTCCTGGAATCGAACGGTTCTTCCTCCATGGCCAGTACCTGCGCCAGCACCCTCAGCCTGATGGATGCCGGCGTGCCAATCAAGGCTCCTGTTTCCGGTGTGGCCATGGGCCTTGTCAAGGAAGGGGATGATATTACCATCCTGACGGATATTCAGGGCCTTGAAGACGCCAATGGTGATATGGACTTCAAGGTTGCCGGTACGGAAAAAGGCATTACGGCCATCCAAATGGATATCAAGATTGACGGCATCAACCGTCAGATCTTTGAACAGGCACTTGAACAGGCTCGCAAGGGCCGTGCCTATATCCTCGGCAAGATGCTTGAATGTATCCCGGCACCGCGGCCTTCCCTCAAGGAACATGCACCAAAAATTACGACCCTCAAGATCAATCCGGACAAGATCAAGGATGTGATTGGACCGGGCGGTAAGGTCATCAAGAAAATCACCGAGGAATCCGGTGCCAAGATTGATATCGAGGAAGATGGAACGGTTTACGTAGCTGCTGCTGATCAGGCCTCTGCCAACAAAGCTATTGAAGCCATCAATGCCATTACGGCTGAACCGGAAATTGGAAAGATTTATACAGGTAAAGTCACACGCCTGATGAATTTCGGCGCCTTTGTTGAATTCATGCCTGGCCGGGAAGGCTTGGTCCACATTTCGCAACTCGCCAAGGAACGGGTGGAAAAAGTGGAAGACGTGGTAAACGTGGGTGATGAAATTGTTGTTAAGCTCGTTGAAATCGACGCTAAGGGACGCATGAACCTGTCCCGCAAAGCGGCGCTGCAAAGCCACTGATTCTTGACCCTAAAAAGGGGCATGTTCTGAAAAAAGTCACGAACATGCCCCTTTCTTGCTATATCCAGATGGTAGAATGGGTTTCAACTTGTAAGGAGAGATCATCAATGGGATTTTTTAATTTCCATAAAAAAACAGAATTATTGGCCCCTATGACGGGACGTGTGATTCCTCTTGAAAAGGTGCCTGATGCCGTCTTTTCCCAAAAGACCCTAGGGGAGGGAGCGGCCATCATGCCTGAAGACGGTCTTGTAACCGCACCTTGTGACGGTACGATTGCCTATGTCCCGGATACGAAACATGCGATTGCCCTGACGAGTACCAAGGGAGTGGAAGTCTTGATCCATGTGGGAATCGACACCGTTTCCTTACAGGGGGAGGGCTTTGATGCCCTTGTAAAGGAAGGTGATTCCGTCTCAAGGGGACAGGGGCTTCTTCAGGTTGATCTTTCCCTTCTTGCCAGCAAGAAAATGAATCCTGTGACTCCCCTTGTTGTGACGGGTGGCGCGGCATCCATTACGCTGCTGCAAAAAGAAGGAACCCGTGTTGAAAGCGGAAAAGACGCCATTGTTTCTGTCAAGGAAGAGGAGGAGTGAAGCCATGGAAATCAACGGCAGCGGCGGCAGCCTTATCGAACGGAAATATCGTCTTCCTGTCACTGTCATTTGGCAGCTTGCCCTTGATACAGCCCGGGAGATGGAAATCAGCCTAAAGGAAGTGGATGAAAAGGAGCATCTTTTTCAGGGAAGTCTCCTCACGGGAGAAAAAACCTTTCTTTTTGGCGAGCCAAAGAAAAAAGAGGTTTCCCTCGTTGTGACGCCCGTAGAAGAAGGCTGTCAGGTCATCCTTGATATTCATAAGGAACGGATTGAGGTCTATAGCTTCCGGCCACAAAATAAGGAAACAGAAGCCTTCATGAAACGGCTTGAAGCTAAAATAGAGGCGTATACGCAGGACAGTCCTTGTCCTCACTGTGGCCGTCAGGTTCCTCATGATGCCAGATTCTGCCCCTACTGCGGCAATCTTTTGGCGTAAGAAATAAAAAGACCAGTTACCGAAGTAACTGGTTCCTACCGTTTCCTCTAGCTTAGATGGCGCGGGTCACCTTGCCGGAACGTAAGCAGCGAGTGCAAACATTAACGCTCTTGACTTCGCCGTCTACAACTGCTTTGACCTTTTGAATGTTAGGCTTCCAAGAACGTTTCACATGTCTATTGGAATGGCTGACATTGTTGCCGCTCAGCTCACCTTTCTTGCAGATATCACAGATGCATGCCATGGTCCCACCTCCTTCTAGCTAATAAGGCAATGCTAATTTTTAACTCAATGCAAGTATTTTAACACAAACAAATGAGTTTCTTGCAAGTAAATTTTGGTGAAATCCTGAAGACCATAGGAAATGCCCCCATTAGGACAGAAAATCTGGTATGATTAAAAGAAATCATAGAGGAGGGATCCATCAATGAAAAAATAGATGCCAAAACCCAGTCACTGCCATGGTGGAAAAAGCCCGTTTCCTCCTTGAAAGGGATTGGTCCTAAAAAGGCGATTGAGTTCGAAGGACTAGGAATTGTGACGATTGGAGACCTCTTGAATCATTTTTCCCCGTCAAGGATGTTATCTTGATTATTCTCATGTAAAGACAATCCGGGAACTGACCCTTGATGGTTCCATGCAGCTTTTTCGCGGACAGATTGCCCGCATCATAAAACGGCGCAGTGCTCGGAATATGCGCTATGCGTCAGTCGTGGTCAGCGATGGGACGGCTTTTGCCGAAATCTTTCTTTTTGGGGCCCAGGTCTATGCCGTACGGTATCTGGAAAATGGGGATGATGTCCTTGTCATTGGGAAAGTCGGTCCGGGACGAACCGCCAAGGCTGTCACTCAGGCTGTCATTTCCAAGGTCAAAGATGAGCATCCGGAAGCTCCGGGTATCCTGCCGACCTATGCCTTAAGCGGCAGTCTTACCCAAAAAAATGTGCGTTCTGCTGTGCGCCAAGCCCTGCTTCTTGCAAAGCACCATCTCCCTGAATGCCTGCCTGATTGGATCATGAGAAAAAAAGGCTTCCTTTCCCGCTATGAGGCCTTGGAAGCCATTCACTTCCCGCCGTCCTTGGAAAAAATGGAAGAAGCAAGAAGACGCTTCATTTTTGAGGAACTCTTCTTTATCCAGTGTGGGCTTCTGCACCATCGAGCCAACATCAAGAAAAGGAGCCTAGGTATCAAGATGGGTCATTGCGGGCCCTTATGGCAGTCTGTTTTGGACCATTTAGGCTTTACCTTGACGGAAAGCCAAAAAAAAGCTTGGCAGGAAATCAATGATGATATGGAAAGTCCTGAACCCATGAATCGTCTCCTCCAAGGTGATGTTGGTTCAGGAAAGACGGCTGTCGCTATGCTGGCGCTTGCTAAAGCTGCTGAAAATGGCTATCAAGGCTGTCTGATGGCACCAACGGAAATCCTTGCAGAGCAGCATTACAAAGAAATGCAGAAGGTCTTGGAACCTTTGGGCATCCATACAGCCCTGCTTACGGGGAGCCTGGGGCAAGCGGCTCGGCGGGAGGTCTTGGAGGGACTTGCTGACGGCACCATCAAGGCCGTCGTTGGGACCTACGCTCTGATCCAAGATGCCGTTACTTTTCACTCCTTGGCACTTGCCATAACGGATGAACAGCATCGCTTTGGCGTGGAGCAGCGATCCCGCTTGTCGGGAAAATCAAGCTATACACCCCATGTCCTTGTCATGACAGCGACGCCCATTCCGCGAACCCTTGCCTTAACCGTTTATGGGGATCTTGATGTGTCTCTTATGAAGGGGCTCCCACCAGGACGCAAACCAATCAAGACCTTGTGCTACACCGATGAAAAACGGGCCGATGTCTATGCTGGCCTTATCCATCAAGTGAAAGAAGGGCATCAGGCTTACATTGTGGCCCCTCTGATTGAGGGTTCGGACACGGTCGATGCAAAATCCGCGACAGACCTATATGAGGAACTGACCCAGACTTTTTTGAAGGGTATTCCCTGCGGCCTCCTTCACGGACGCCTCAAAGCAGAGGAAAAGGATGCGGTCATGGCTGATTTTGTGAGTGGAAAGACCAAGGTCCTCATTGCTACAACGGTGATTGAAGTTGGCGTCAATGTACCCAATGCGACGCTGATGATCATTGAAGGGGCGGATCGTTTTGGACTGGCCCAGATGCACCAGCTCCGAGGCCGTGTCGGTCGTGGATCGAGTCAATCGTATTGTGTGCTGCTTACCGGTTCGAATCAGCCCCAGACATTGGAACGGCTCCAGATCATGCGCAGCTGCAGTGATGGCTTCCTGCTTGCCGAGAAAGATATGGAACTTAGAGGCGCCGGCCAGCTTTTTGGCGTTCGGCAGCATGGGCTGCCCGACCTCTATATTGCGGATATCCTTCGTGATACGGATACCCTTGTGGAAGCACGGGAATATGCCAAACGGATTATGGCCGATCCCCAAGGGGCCCGTTTCATTGAGGAAGGCGTCGCTACCACCCAGTTTGATGGACGGTTTGAACAGATTTTTAATTCCTGACTGAAGGATGGATGAAATGAATAAAAAAATTAATTGGAAAAGCGGAAGCTTTAAATGTATTACTTTTCTGCTTCTTATAGGATGCCTGTTGGCTATCCATGTTTTTGCGCCAGGCGTTACGGAAAATCTGTGTCATTTGGCCCGCGGCGGCAATCTTAAGGAGACAACGGATTATCTGAGGAGCTTTGGCCCTTGGGCCATCGTGGTCAGCTTTTTTCTCGATGTCCTCATCAATGCCCTCGGATTTTTGCCCTCCATTTTTTTATCAACGGCAAATGGTGTTATCTTTGGTCTGCCTCTTGGGATTACTGTATCCTGGCTGGCCGAAACCGTCGGTGTGGTGCTTAATTTTTTTGTGCTTCGCTATTTTTTGCGTGATGAAGCGGAAAAGCTCATTACAAAGAGCAATAACCTGAAGCGCCTTGATGAAATGAGCAGCAAGGGCGGGCTTACAGCTATGGCCCTTGCCCGGACGCTGCCTTATTTTCCGTCAGGAATCCTGACCGCGTTGGGCGCCGTAAGCCGGATGAGCGCACGGGATTATATTATTGCCAATCTGATTGGCAAATTCCCTTCAACCGCACTTGAAGTCGTCGTAGGGCATGATGTTGTCAATTTCCGGGCCCATATGGACCGCCTTGCCGTCTTGACTACCCTTGTTATCATCGTCTATGGGGGACTTCTGTACCACCGGAAACGGAAGGAGAAGAAATCGTCCTAGGATGTTATCGCTTCGTTTCAGATCCTTTCTAAACCTAATATTCACGGCAGTGAAACGCCTCTTGATCTGTAACTTACTATACAGATTAAGAGGCGTTTTTTACCGTTAAGGAAAGTCATGCAAGAAAAGAAGGAAAATTCCAAGAAATCAGCGAAAAAGGATACCATGAGATTGTTACGAATAGATTCGATATAAAGGGGGCAATAACGTGAAAGAGTACACAGGTGATAAAATCAGGAACGTTGCTATTGTAGGGCACGGCGGTGCAGGGACGACTTCCCTTACGGAAGCCCTGCTTTATCGCAGCGGCGCCATCAGCCGGATGTGCAAAGTGGAGGATGGACAGACAACAACGGACTTTGAGCCAGAGGAAATCAAGCGCGGTGTTTCTGTCAGTGCGACCCTTGCGCCTGTTGAATGGAACGATGTCAAGATCAACTTCCTTGATACCCCGGGATTTGCTGATTTCGTAGCTGAAGTAAAGGGCGCTTTCCGCGCCGTTGACAGTGTGCTCATAGTGGTCAGTGCAACGAGCGGGGTCCAGATTGGAACGGAACAATGCTGGAATCTCGCAGAAGAAGCCGGATTGCCTCGATTGATTTTCGTTAATAAGATGGACCGTGAAAATGCTGACTTTGATCAAATCATGGATAACCTCCGGACCAAGATTGGTAAACGGGTTCTGCCGCTCCATCTGCCTTTGGGCAAGGAAGAGAATTTCTGTGGTGTCATCGACGTCTTCAATCAGAAGGCCTACCGCGGCAACGGCAATGGAGCCGATGAAATCGAAGTCCCGGATGAACTGAAGGACTGGGTCGCCGATGCTCACAGCAAGATGGTGGAAGCGGCTGTCGAAGCCGATGATGAGGTTATGGAAAAATACCTTGAAGGTGAGGAAATTCCAGACAATGTCATCATGAACTGCCTTGTTAAAGGTATCCGGCAAGGCATCATCTTCCCTGTGCTCTGCGGCAGTGCGTATAAGAACATTGGCCTTGGCCGCTGCCTGAATGCCATCGTAAACTATACTTTCCCCTCCGTTCTCAATGATTTTGAAGTGGAAAATCCGACCACCGGCAAAACGGAAGTCCGCGACTCGAACGCACCTATGGCTGCTCTCGTCTTTAAGACAACGGCAGATCCCTTTGTGGGCCGTCTGAGTTTTGTCAGGGTCTTTTCCGGTGCCATTTCGGCGGATAGTGCGGTCTATAATGCCAGCCGTGAGGAAATGGAAAAAGTCGGGCCTGTCTTTACCTTGCGCGGGAAGACGCAGATTCCTATGAAACAGATTGTAGCCGGTGATATTGGGGTCATTTCCCGTCTCCAGTTCACGGCAACGGGCGATACCTTAAGTGACAAGAACAACCCCGTCCTCTTTAAGCCCATTGAATTCCCGCTGCCTATGTACAGCCGGGCCATTTATCCGAAGAAGAAGGGTGATGAAGAAAAGATTGCCGGCGCTCTCACAAAACTCATGGATGAGGATCCGACCTTCATTGTAACTCGCAATAACGTAACAAAGGAAACGCTGATCAGTGGCATGGGGGATCAGCATCTTGAAATCATCATGGAGCGGATGACACGCAAGTTTGGTGTGGAAGCAGAACTTCGTGCACCGATTGTGGAATATAAGGAAACCATCCGCGGCACGGCAGAGGTTGAGGGCAAATACAAGAAACAAACGGGCGGTCATGGTCAGTATGGTCATGTTGTGGTTCGGCTTGAACCGCTGCCGCCTGGTGGAGGCTTTGAATTCGTCGATAAAATCTTCGGCGGTGCCGTTCCTCGCCAGTATATCCCAGCCGTAGAAAAGGGTATGCGCGAAGCCGTTGAACATGGAGTCCTTGCGGGCTATCCTGTAGTTGATATCAGGATCACCCTTCTTGATGGCTCCTATCATACGGTCGACTCTTCGGAAATGGCTTTTAAGGTGGCGGCTAACCAAGCCTTCCAGAAAGGCTGCGCGGAAGCAAAACCCGTTCTTATGGAACCGTATTATAACCTTGATGTTTACTGTGATGAACGGGTTACTGGCGACGTTATTTCCGACCTTAACAGCAAGCGGGGCCGCATCATGGGTATGCAGACCGCTGAAGATGGAAGAAGCTGTATCAAGGCCCAAGTGCCATATGCGGAGATCCTTGATTATGCAGTTGACCTCCGTGCCTTGACCCAAGGAACCGGAACCTTTGAGATGAAGTTCGATCATTATGAGGACGTTCCGCCAAAAATGGCTGAAAAGATCATTGAGGAGGCCAAGGAAAAGAAGGAAAATAAGCACGTCATGGCCGCTGCCGCAGGCAGCGGCCCCCTTTTTTGGAAGCTTTGTTGCGAAACCAAGCCAAATATCCTATAATCGTAAGGAAAGACCCAATATCCGAGTTATGGTAGGAGGAATATTGTTTTCATGAAAAAAATTGATCAAGAAAGCATCAATACCTTACGTTTCTTGTCCATTGATGAAGTCCAGGCTGCCAATTCCGGCCATCCCGGCCTTCCCCTTGGAACGGCTCCGCTTATGTATACGATCTGGGATCGTTTCATGAAGGTGAACCCCAAGGATCCGTCTTGGTTCGACCGCGATCGTTTTGTTCTTTCGCCAGGCCATGGTTCTGCCCTGCAATATGCCATGCTTCATTTGGCTGGATACAAGGTCTCCCTTGATGATTTGAAACAATTCCGTCAGTGGGGGTCCCTGACCCCGGGCCATCCGGAATATGGGGTCACGCCCGGTGTTGATGTTTCAACTGGTCCGTTAGGTCATGGATTTGCCATGGCCGTAGGTCTTGCCATGGCAGAAAAGATGCTTGCTGCCCGCTACAACAAAAAGGGGTTCCCCGTGGTAGACCATTATACCTATGGCATCACAAGCGACGGCGACCAGATGGAGGGTGTTGCTTCTGAAGCCGCTTCCCTTGCAGGGACGCTGGGACTAGGCAAATTAATTTTCCTTTATGACGATAACAAGATCACTATCGAAGGCCATACGGACATTGCCTTCAAGGAAGACGTGGGGGCTCGTTTTGTTGCCTATGGATGGCAGGTATTGCGTGTTTCTACCTCTGAGGATGTGGAAGAACTGGCCAAAGCCATCAAGGAAGCCAAAAGAGAAAAGAACCGTCCTTCCCTCATTATTGTTCCCACCCATATTGGTTTTGGCAGTCCGCGCCAGGATATGGCCAGTGCGCACGGCGAACCGCTGGGCGCTGAGAATGTGGCTGCCACTAAAAAAGCCGCCGGTTGGGATCCGGAAAAGTCCTTCTATGTGCCTGATGAAGTGCGGGCTCATTTCGAAGAAAAGATTCCCGCGGCAGAACGAAAAGAGGCTGAATGGGAAGCCCTTCTTGATGAATACGCCAAAAAATATCCTGATCTTGCAGCAGAACTGGTGGACCGCATGAATGGGAAGGTCGATCTTGATCTCAAGAAACTCATGGCTATCTTTGATGGTACGGAAAGCGCGGCTACACGTGCTGCTTCCGGTACAGTCCTGCAAAGCCTTGCCGATGCACTGCCAAGCCTTGTCGGCGGCAGTGCTGACCTTGGGCCATCCAACAAGACTGAAATGAAGGGCAAGGGGTTCTTCTCCGCGAGAACACCGGAAGGCCGCAATATCCACTTTGGAATCCGCGAACATGCCATGGGCTGTATCGTCAATGGGCTGAGCCTCCACGGCGGGCTCCTGCCTTTTGGCGCGACCTTCCTTGTCTTTGCTGATTTCATGCGTCCTGCTATCCGTATGGCCGCACTGATGGGCATTGGCAGCCATTTTGTCTTTACCCACGACAGCATCTTTGTCGGTGAAGATGGTCCGACCCATCAGCCTGTTGAACAGGCCATGAGCCTGCGGCTGATTCCTAACGTTTCCGTCATTCGGCCTGCTGATGCCCTTGAAACAGCGGCTGCTTGGAAGACGGCCTGTGAAACAAAAGACCGTCCGACCTGTCTGCTTCTTACCCGTCAGGGTATGCCCGTTCTTCATGATTATGCCAAAGTGATTGCTAAGGGTGCACCCAAAGGCGCTTACATCCTGAGCCCTTGCCCGAAAGAAGAAGACCTCAAGGCCGTTATCATTGCTACAGGCAGTGAAGTTCATTTAGCCCTTGAAGCCCAGAAAAAATTGACGAAACGTCATATCGGCGTTCAAGTTGTTTCCATGCCCAGCTGGGATCTTTTTGACAGCCAGAGTGCAGCCTACAGACGCCGCGTCCTTCCCAAGGATGTACCGGCGATTGCCGTCGAAGCAGGTGTCCGTACGGGCTGGGCCCGCTATACGGGCAGCGAGGACCACGTCATCGGTATCGATACATTTGGCGCTTCTGGTCCGGGTAAGACGGTCTATAAAGAATATGGATTCACCGTTGATCATATCGTTGATATGGTCCGCAAAGTAAAGTAGGGAGCCCGGCTCCTACGGTTCTTGGCGTCCTGTCAAATTGGCAGGACGCTCTTTGTACAGGAAAGGAAGATCCATCATGAAACATCTGCTCACCATTGCAGGTTCTGATTCCTCCGGCGGCGCGGGAATCCAGGCTGATCTAAAGACGTTTGCTGCCCATGGCACCTTTGGAATGAGTGTTATTACTGCAGTAACCGCCCAAAATACGACCGGCGTTACGAGAATCCAAAATATTGACGCTGAAGTTGTCGCCGCCCAGATTGATGCAGTTTTTTCCGATATTCATGTCGATGCCGTCAAGGTGGGCATGGTTTCCATTACGCCCATCATCGAGACCATTGCGAAAAAGATGAAAGCCTATGTACCTTCCTATCTTGTTGTCGATCCGGTCATGGTGGCGACAAGCGGAGCCTATCTTCTTGAGGAGACGGCCCGGCGGACCCTCTTGGAAAAGCTCCTGCCCCTTGCTTCAGTCATCACGCCGAATATGATGGAAGGAGAAGTCCTATCAGGCATGACAATCCGCTCAAAAGACGATATGGAAAAGGCAGCCCATGCAATCCTAGATGCCTGCGGTGCGGCTGTGCTCCTTAAGGGCGGTCATCTTGCCCAGACTGCTGATGACTATCTTTTGGAAAAAGATGGGCGCGGGACTTGGCTTTTGGGCCGTCATATCGATAACTCCAATACGCATGGAACGGGCTGCAGTTTATCGTCCGCCCTTGCTTCAGAATTGGCTTTGGGCCACACCCTTCCAGAAGCGGCTCAACTTGCCAAGGACTATGTGGCACTCGGCATTGAGCATGGCCTTCCTGTCGGTCATGGGCACGGCCCTATCCATCACTTTGTCTCTCTTTATGAAAAGGCAGGGATTGGGAAATGATGCCCCTTGAAAAGGCCTTTTGCTCCATCAGTGAGGCCATGCGGTCCCATCATCCGTTGGTTCATCACATAACAAATTATGTGACGGCCGGATTCTGTGCGGATGCGGCCCTTGCCATTGGGGCATCTCCCATGATGGCTGACGAGGAAGGGGAAATGCCCGCCATCTCACAGCTTTCTGACGCTTTGGTCCTCAATTTGGGAACTATGAATGAACGAACCTATGGCGCCATGAAAAAAGCCCTTGTCGGAACCGCTGCCTGTGGACGGCCTATCCTGCTTGACCCTGTTGGGGTCATGTCGTCGTCCTTCCGCTTTGATGCGGCCCGTACCCTGCTTCAGACTGGGGCCATCACGGTCATCAAGGGCAACAGTGCCGAAGGAAAGGCCCTCCTTTCTTGGCAGGGCGAAGGGGGAAAGGGCGTGGATTCCCTTTCTGATGACCATCCGGAACGGATTGCCAAAGCTTTGGCCTGCAAGTTTCACTGCACGGCTGCTGTAACGGGTGCCACTGATGCTGTAAGCGACGGAACCGTAACTTATCTGGCTCATAATGGAACGGCTTATCTGGGCCGGATTACGGGGGCTGGCTGCATGACGGGAACGCTTATGGCGGCAGCCCTGGGAGTCTATCCTGAATCCCCCCTTTATGCTGCCCTATGGGGCCTTACGGTCATGAATACGGGAGCTGAACTTGCGGAAAAGGACGTTCCCGGCCCTGGGACCTTCCGGGCCCATTTGATGGATGCCATCAGCCAACACGAGGGGCATAGGCTTTATAACCTTTTTAAAGGAGGGCCAGCAAAATGAAACGAACCATTGATTACAGCCTCTATTTGGTCACGGACCGAAAGGTGACGGACAAAAAGGGCCGCGATTTTTATGAAGCTGTCGAAGAAGCCCTCCAAGCGGGCATTACTTTGGTCCAGCTGAGGGAAAAGGACGTGACGACGGAAGAACGTATTGCCATTGGCCGCAAGGTCAAGATCCTGTGCGACCACTACGACGTACCGCTTCTTGTCGATGACGATATTGCCTGCGCCAAGGCCATCGGCGCTGATGGGGTCCATTTGGGACAAAGCGATGAATCCCTTGCCCGGGGACGGCAGGAATTAGGAAATGATGCCATCATCGGTATTTCTGCCCATAACCTTGAAGAGGCGCAGGCGGCCCTTCGTGGCGGCGCCGATTACCTCGGCGTGGGCGCCCTTTACCCAACAGAGACTAAAAAGGATGCGTCCTGTCTAGGCCTCGGTCCCTTCCGGGAAATCATTGCGGCCATTTCCCTTCCCATTGTTGGAATCGGCGGTATCGGTAAAAAGGAATTCCCGGAAGTCATGAAGTGCGGGGCCGCAGGCTGCGCCATGATCAGTTCCATTCTCGGCGCTGAAGACATCACAGCAACGGTAAAGGCCATGAAGATGGCCTATGAGGCTCTGCGCAAAGGGGAGTAGCCTATGCGGGAAAAAAGAAAGATTGAACGTTTGGGGCGGAAGGCCATTACCGCTTTTACAAAACGCCTGACTGATGAAATCTTCCTGTTCATCGAGCGCGACCCGGCCCTTTTGAAGGAATACAAGGAAGCGGTGAAAACCTATTCGGCCCACAGCGTCAATGCAACCTTGGGCAAGATGATTGCCGAAGCTTATGGCTTAGGCAATCTCCAAAAGGAAAGCAATCCGGACAGTGCGCTCTTAAAGCGTTATACCCGTCATTATGTCTATTGGGATCGCAACAAGGAAGAAAAGAAACGGCGGGAAAAGGAACGGGAACAGGCCTTGGGGCTTTTTGGCAGAAGCAGGAGAAAACGTAGGACAAAGGCTGTCAAAAAGCCTCGTGTGGCGTCTGCTCCGTCCCTTGAAAAGAATCTCTTCGATGGGTCAGGACATGACCCATCAGTATCATGATAAAGGATCCGTGGAGGAAGTTCTCCTCCACATTCCTTTTTCCTAGGTAGGGAAAAAGGCCTTCATGCATGGATGAGACCGACGAATCGTTTTTTGGCCCCAAAATGGGAATCCCGGCCAAA
>ENA-OPYT01000215-OPYT01000215.1-human-gut-metagenome-genome-assembly--contig:-NODE-215-length-18458-cov-33.531668_pt1 | contig 18458 bp, 16 predicted proteins | sample MGYA00242636_ERZ504480 | MGnify/ENA primary metagenome ERZ504480 (study PRJEB26092, sample SAMD00036228) | human gut metagenome | host: Homo sapiens | study: EMG produced TPA metagenomics assembly of...
ACTATCATATTCATAGTAACCATCTGCATCTTGTTTAAATAAGTAATTTGCATCAGAATAAAACTCCTTGCCCGTACCTTCCTTCGTTGAGAATAAATACGAACTACTCTCTTTTTTTACCCTTATCTACTATCGGATATGAATCTTCTCCCAATCTCTTTTGCATAATGCCAAGAGAAAGATCAGATGGCCCTCTATACTTATTATAATCCTCGTTTCCTCCATCACTTCCATTACTAAACTTCAAAGAATGACCTTCATTTATTCCAGCAGTATCGTAATTAAACATATTGATAGTAATACCTCTTTTAGCACTATCAACAGTTTCCTCCACACCATAACTACTAGTTGTCTGTACAGAAGTGAAATCATCTGCCAACCATACAACTGAGAAAGTAGAAAAACTCTCTGTTTCAAAGTTTGCACTTTCAATCTCTCCATTGTCGGTTGTACTTACTTCAGCCTGTCCATCGTTGCTCATATTAACAACTTCTGTGACATTACCATTTGCATCCTCCACAAAATGTACCAGAGATACATTCATGTTTTCCTGTGCTGTATCTGTTTCAGCTACATCTTCTGGGATTTCTGCTTCTTTGTAGGCTATAGATACCCTGACACTTCCGTTCTGCGGTTCGATCTTAGTTCCATCGTCATTCAGAAAACTAATATCGTATGCAAGAAAACCTGCTACTGTATAACTCTCATTTTCTGCACCCTCGTGAAGCTGTTTCTCGATATCTGCATACTGGTCAGAACCTTTCTCGATCGGAGTCACAACAAACTGTGCACCTTCCGGAATAACGCCCTTCGCTGCTGTTGCAGTTACAACTACATTACCAACTTCCTGGGAATAAGAAACTTCTTCGCTTTCCAGAACATCCTCAGGCTCTTCTGCCTCATCACTGCTGTCAACAACCTGTGCCATATCACTTCTTATGTAAGCCTCGGTTCCTTCCCAGGAAACCTTGTACCAGGTTGCTCCGTCCTCTGCTGTTACGGTATCCAGAAGTGTGAACTGTGTTCCTGCGTTTACAGTTGCCAGAACCTCTGCCTCGATAGATGGGCTGACGCGAAGATTCGTATCGTCTCCCAGAACCTCGATCAGGCTTGTCTCACCATTCTCATCTGCTGCCGGAACCTCCTCCGGGCTCGCAATATCCTCTGCCGGTTCTTCCACCACATCCGGATCCTCTGCCGGCGCTTCGGTAGGTTCAGCATCCGGATTCTCTGCTGCCGGTGTCTCAGCTGCATCCTGCTCAGGCTCGTCCGAAATATCCATTCCGTCCGTAAGCTCCTCTGATGCGATAGGCACCTCGTCCTCATTACCGGAAACAGCTTCCGCCTCGACATCTGCTGTCTCAGGAGAATCCCACATAACGGCAAAAACAGCTGCGTTGCCAGTCTCAACCTGAAGTGTCTGGATCTGTTTGCCCTCGTTGACATTCAGAACCTTCAGATCCTCGTTGGCCTGTAAGGTGTTAACATCAGTATCACCGGTACTGCTGTTATAATGAAGCTTCTCAACGGTTACACTCGTGCTGGCTGCATCGGTAAGCTCCGGTGCTGCCGGTGTCTTGTACTCAAAAGTTACTCTGACTCTGCCGTTCGGCTCGACTCTGTTTCCGTCGCCATCAGCAAAATACACATCATACGCAAAAAAACCTCTCAGGCTGCTGCCCTTGTCTGTAGCTGCTGCTGAAAGCTTCTGAGAAACTGTATCATAAGATACGGATGAATTCTCGTTTACGCTGTCAGCCTTCAATGCTGTATTCTGCGGAAGAGCTCCGTCCTCCAGTGCCTCTGCTGTTACTTTAACAGAATCATTTTCATATGTAAGCGTCGATTGCTGCGCCTGTTCCGTTTCCTCCTGGTCAGCGCTGCTTACATCCGGTGTCGATTCTTCGGCCGCTGGTTCAGATGTAATTTCGCCATCTGTAAATATATCCTCCGTTCCATCTCCGAACGCCTCACTCGCGGAGATCGTATATGCACTCGGCATACAGGATACCATCAACGCCAAAGCCACCATAAATGCCAGGAGTTTTCTGATCTTATTATTCCTTAATTTTTTCATACCTTTCCCGCTTTCCTATGTGTGCATTAACGTGTACTGTATTTCTTATTACTTTACTTCTGTTTATATTCCTTTCTCTTAAAAAAGCTTCATGTTTTTAGCCGGTGAGTAAACAGGTTACACCTTTTCAATATTTTACCCTTATGTGATTGTAGTGTCAATATACCAGGCATTTTTGGTAAGGATATTGACATTATCAGATGCTATCGAAAATCAGTCTTCAACTCCTCCTTCTTAACTTACTCGTTTACTGGTTCTTTTCGTCTGATTTCTCCGATAAAATCTGACTATTCGTGATATTTATTATACAACACTACCAGTTGTTTTGTAAGGCCCGTTTTTTCAAAAAAAGTGCCTCTGTCACTATTTTAACATGAATTTCTTCAGCTCATCCCGCTTCTTGACATTCAGCTTGCAAAAGATATCCGTAAGGTAATGCTTAACAGTATTAATGGAAATCCCCAGATGCTCTCCGATCTCCTTATTGGTCCATCCCCCACTTGCCAGCATGGCAATAGAAAACTCCATCGTCGACAGCTCCCCCGTAACCTTTCTCCGGTTTTCCGGATTATGAAGCGCCATCCAGCCCCTTGCTGAAAGCAAATCACACCCTCCGTGATCCGCTGATACGCCTCCGGATCCCGGTTCCGGATACAAGCCTCGATCAGCCCCCGCAAAAGCCCATGATGCTCAATAAAAGGCTCCAGAAAACCATCCATCTTCGCCAGCTCCCAGCTCCGGAGCATCTCCTCCTGCGCCTCCTGCTTATGCTTTCGGTTGATCGCACACACCGCCATCATACAGTGGATATACGTCATACTGATCGGATACGACCTCTCCGCCATAAACAAAGCAGCCTTCCCCATCCCATAAGCACTCCATATCTCCCCGTTAAGATAAGTATGGTGTGCCATCACATACGTGGCAAAAAGCCTCAGCCCCTCAGGAAGCATCCTGCTGTACTCCCCAAAAGCAGGCATCCCATCCGTAGGCAAATGAAGCAAAACCGCCCCCACATACCCCGCCAGAAGACAGGACGCATAAACATCCTTAGGAACCTTCTTCTTCATAGCAATCTTCACACAGGACTGGATTCCCTCCATCCCCCGCTTAGCCGCCGCCACATTCCCCAGCGACAGATTAGAATACCCATACAAAATACACGCCGAAAGCTTCAGCTCAATAACCCTACTGGACAGATACCCCCTCGTGATCTCACAACACTCCTCCGCCTGCCCCGTAAAATAAAAAAGCTCAGCCCGCGCAATATTCCTCAAATCCACATCCACAAACCCCTCAACAACCTCCCGAGCCCTCCCAGGCTCAAAAGACGAATTCAAAAGCGGCAAAACCACATAATCACACATACAACCCACTCTACTCCAAAACCCAGGCAGCCCCCAAAAGACCACCCTCAAAATCAAACCAACAAACCTCCGAAACCCTCACACAAGCCACATCAACACACATCCGAAGCCCATCACACAACCCTCATCAACACACATCCGAAGCTCTTCTCTCAAGTCCCACAAAACAGTCACCAAAACTTCGGATATCAATCAATCAGTCAATCAGTCAACCAATCAGGCCAACCATCTTTTTCCATAATTATAATCCAAAATCCTCCAAAAATAAATTTAAATATTACACAAAAACACTACAATATATCCAAACCAGCCTCTATTCCCCAATCCCCTCACGACAAACTGCAAAAAAACTCACCCCACCCACATCCAGCGCAGCGCCGATGCCACACCACCTCCCGGCACATCACAAGGAAACTCAGCCCCTGCAGCCATCCAGCGCAGCGCTGATGGCTCACCCCCTCCCGGCAAACCACCACACCTCACACTCCCCAAAAAACAGAACGGACAGACTGCCAGCGGGGCGGCTGCATGGTCGGGACCCGGTGCGTCGGAGTAAGCCGCTGGTCATACTTGGCGCCTGAGGCACCTGGCGGGAAGGTACTCTGCGGCCACAAGCCGCAGAGTAAGCCCCATCTGTCTGAGCCAGGTACGCATCAGCGTACATGGCGAGTTATGGGGCGCCCTGCACGACAGGCGCCTCAGACGCCTAGTATGACCCGGCGAAATGACCGCACCAGGCACGACCATGCAGCCGCCCCGCTGGCAGACTGTCCGTTCGTCCCTCCCTCCATTCATCCCTCCCCACCCACACAAAAAAAAGAGCCCCCAGGCCAAACACCCGGGAACTCTCCCAAAAACGCAAAACTCAAATTTTCAATTATCATCAATCGTTACAAGTCGTTACCAGTTGTCACCCAACGCGCAACCGAAACTTCTGAATCTCCTTCTCACTGGAAACCCTCTCAATCTCAGCCCCAAGACTCCTGAGCTTCTCCTCAAAATTCTCATACCCACGCTGGATATAAACAATATCATCAACAACCGTAACACCCTCAGCAGCCAGCCCCGCAATAACAAGCGCAGCCCCCGCACGAAGATCCGGCGCACTCACACGCGCCCCCGTAAGCTTCCTCACACCATCAATAATAGCAGAGTTCCCCTCCACCTTAATATTGGCACCCATCCGGGAAAGCTCATCCGCATACTTAAACCGGTTCTCAAAAATACTCTCAGTAACAATACTCGTACCCTCAGCCAAAGCCAAAGTAACCGCGATCTGCGGCTGCATATCCGTAGGATAACCAGGATAAGGCAACGTCTTCACATGCGTACGATGAAGCACATGCGGCGCACGGACACGAACCGCATCATCAAACTCCTCAACCTCACACCCGATCTCCTCAAGCTTAGCAGTAGTAGCCTCAAGATGCTTAGGAATAACATTACGAACAGTAACATCACCACGAGTAGCCGCAGCAGCAAACATAAACGTACCAGCCTCGATCTGGTCCGGAATGATCGAATACTCCGTACGATGAAGCTTCTCAACACCACGGATACGGATCACATCCGTACCGGCACCCTTGATATTCGCCCCCATACTGTTCAGGAAATTCGCCACATCAACAACATGCGGCTCCCTCGCAGCATTCTCAATGATCGTACGACCAGTCGCCATAGAAGCAGCCATCATAATATTAATAGTAGCACCAACAGAAACCACATCCAGGAAAATATGGCTGCCATGCAGATTCTCCGCCTTGGCAACAATAGCACCATGACAGATATCAACATCCGCACCAAGAGCACGGAAACCCTTCAGATGCTGGTCGATCGGCCTGCTGCCGATATTACATCCACCCGGAAGCGGAACCTCCGCATGCTTATACTTACCAAGCAAAGCACCCAGAAGATAATAAGAAGCACGGATCTTCTTGATAAACTCATAATCCACGCTGAGATTGCCGATAGTAGAACCGTTGATCTTTACAGTAGACTTATCAATACGCTCAACCTGAGCCCCGATCTCGGAGATCGCCTCAAGCAGAACATTGATGTCCCTAACATCTGGCAGATTCTCGATCAATATAGTTTCATCAGTCATAATGGCTGCTGACAATATCGCAAGCGCCGCATTCTTCGCACCCGCAATATCCACTTCTCCAACCAGAGGATTGCCGCCTTTAATCACATACTGTTCCATAACACACCTCTATTATTTACTCCTCTATGAGCAGAAACTTTCTCTGAATTTACTGCAGGAACAAACGTTCCGCAATACCGTTTTTTAGGTCAGTTGTATATTATAACACATATTTCAGATTTGTAAACAATTTATGACGAAAACCTGTCACAACCCATGACCCGAAACACTCCAGCAAACCGTTTCCACAAGCCAACAGTTACGCCTTATCTCCCCTGTTCTTCAGTGCCTCAAGCACAACCTGGAGACTCCCCTCCAGATCCTTATCCTCTTCATCCACCACAATGTCCGCATATTTCTCATACAAAGGAACACGCTCATCATAAAGACTCGCCAGCGTCTGCCCCTCCTTGAGCACAACACCACGCCCCTTAAGATTACCAAGACGCCTGGAAAGAAGCTCCAGCGAGATCTTAAGATACACCACAACACCCTCAGACTTCAGATGCTGCATAGCCTCATCGCAGTAAACCACACTTCCACCGGTAGCGATCACCGTATTCTCCACCTGGATCGAAGCATTCACACGATTCTCGATTGCCTTGAAGCCCTCTGTACCCTCATCCGCAATGATCTCACTCAGAGTCCTCTTCTCCGCCTTCTGGATCAGCAGATCAGAGTCAATAAACTGGTACCCAAGTACCTTCGCAAGAACGACACCGATGCTGCTCTTCCCCGCACCAGGCATTCCTATCAGTGTAATATTATTCATACTGTATCCTTTCATTTTAGCATAACAGCTGCCAAACCTCAACAAACGTTACGGCTCCGCAGAACCTACCGTTTCTCTCTCCCTGCCTTCCCCGACGTCTTTAATTTCCCTGACATCCCTGGCTTTCCTGACATCTTCAACTTCCCTGACGTCCCTGGCTTTCCTGACGTCTTCAACTTCCCTGACATCCCTAGCTTCCCTGACATCCCTGGCTTCCCCGACGTCTTCAACTTCCCCGCCATCTCTGCCATCTCTGCTTCGCTGTCTGCTTCCCTGTCTGATTTCTTATCCAACTTCTTCTGCTGCTTCTTCTTTACGCTGTAGCCGAAGGTTCCCACCTTCCGGCCACCCGCCAGATACTCCCCATGGGAATAAACCAGAAGACCCGCATCATTAAGATGAAACCTGTTATTTTTATCCATATAAGCTTCATCCGCATGGACCGCAAGCACATCCGCAAGAAACATGTCATGAGACCCCAGCTCCTTCACCTCACGGACCCGGCACTCGATTGAAACCGGAGCCTCCCCGATCATCGGTGCAGAAACAAACTGCGCTTTCTCTTTCGTAAGGTTCAGCTTCCGGAACTTGTCCACATCACGTCCCGAACGGACTCCGCAGAAATCCGTTGCATACGCCAGCTTCTCCGTTGTCAGATTGATCACAAATTCACCCGTTTTCCGGATCATATCATAGGAATAACGGGAAGGTCGGACAGAAATATAAGCCATCGCCGGATTGGTACACACCGTACCCGTCCACGCAACCGTTATGATATTATCATGCCCCTCACCATCGGTAACACTCACCATTACAGCCGGCAGCGGATAGATCATGTTCCCCGGCTTCCATAACTGTTTCGCCATTTTCCGTCACCTCTTATGCATAATCGCTGTTCATCAGCTGAGCAGCCTCCATCATAGCCGGGATCAGCTGCTTCTTTCTGGAAACCACACCCGGCAGACTGAAGGTATCTCCATCCGGTTTCCGCTCAAAAGCGATCTCCGCCATCTGCTGGCTGCCCTCCCCGTAAAACAGAAGCTCTGTAGACTCCTCCAGGATATTCGTCAGCATAAAATAAACTCTCGTGATATCATGACGGCCACACTCACTCACCATAAACGGCATCAGCTTCTCCTTGATCTCCTTAAGCTCCTCGCTGTCCATGGAACTGATCTGACCCACACCAAAGGAAACATTACCCTCACCGATAAACTTCTTGTAATCCTGATAAAAAATCTCCTCCGGAGACTTATCCTTCAGATTACTTCCCGCAGAAAACATCTCTCGGGCAAACTCCTCGATCTTGATCCCCGCGATCAGCGCAAGAGCACTGGCAGCGATCTTATCCGTCTGCGTACAGGTCGGTGAACGGAACATCAATGTATCCGAAATAATAGCCGCACAGAGAAGCCCCGCGATCTTTTCCGGGATCTCCAGTCTCTGCTCTCCGTAGATCTCATAAAGGATCGTACCCGTACATCCCACCGGCTCATTACGAAAAGCAACCGGCGTCATAGTCTGCAAGGTACCCAGCTTATGATGATCGATGATCTCAAGGATCTCCGCCTTCTCGATATTATCAACAGCCTGATCCACCTCATTATGATCCACAAGAACCACTTTCTTTTTATGCATATCCAGAAAATTACGTCTGGAGATCGTACCGATACATTTACCATGAGGATTGATCACCGGAAACGCCCTGTGACGGTTTTTGATCATAACATCCTGGATATCATCCGTAAAATCCTCGGTATTAAACGTAACCATGTTATCCCGCTTCATAACAAAGCTGACCGGAATACTCTGGTTGATCAGACGCGCAATATTAAACGTATCATACGGAGACCGGATGATCACGATATTCTTCTCATGAGCAAGCTTTATAACCTTCTCGGAAACCACGATATTCAGCCCCACGATGATACAGCTGACATTCTGGCTGATCGCCTGAAGATGATCCTCCTCACGGTCACCCATGATGATCATATCATCCTCCATCAACGTAGCCCTCCAGCATCTTCGGGTTGGCAGTACCGACAAGCACACGCCCCTTCACAAAATATCCGTGTCCGTTACCTTCCACCACTTCACCGCCAACAGTCTCGGCAATTCTCTGATACTGCGTCCTCGCAATTTGGAAAGAAGATAACTGTCTGTAGTATCCATATAGGTCTTTGCGATATCACCAATCGTCACAAGCCCCTCCAGACACCCATCCTTATCCCGGATCGGAAGAGAAACAATCCCGTTCTCCTGCATCAGATCCCAGGTATTCTTCAGCGACATATTCTTATCCGCCTGCGGACTGATCCGGATATCCATATCCTTGACCTGCGTACCGATATTTCCCAGATAAGCCGGCGGCTGTACGCCAAAACGGTTCAGCACATACCTGGTCTCCTCATTGATCTGCCCCGCTCTCTTCGGGATATATTTTTTGTTCTGCGTAGTTCTGTTCTTAATATCCGCATAAGCAATAGCCGAACAGATGGAATCCGTATCCGGATTCTTATGTCCGATTACAAATATTCTCTCCGGTTTTTTCATACACATCCATCCTTTTTCATCCAAAATAATCATAATTTAATATTTGCAAACAAAGCACCCAGGGAAGTAGTAGCCTCTTCCCCCGACTCCGGAAGCTCAAAAGACTCCTCCTCAACCTCCTTAGCCATCAGATCCGATGCCTCTTTAATACTCAGGCTCAGCTTACCATCCTTGATCGCGATAACCTTCACCTTAACCTTATCCCCAACACTCAAAACCTCAGAAGGCTTCCGGATCCTCTTCTCACAGATCTGAGAAATATGCACCAGCCCGGAAACCCCGTTCCCAAGCTCCACAAACGCACCATACGGCTGCAAACTCTCAACCGTACCCTCCGTCACAAAGCCAACCTGGATATTGGAAATCTTATTCCGTTTCTCCACCTCAGCCCTCTCACGAAGAATCTCCCTCGCCGAAAGCACCAGCCTCTTCTTCGCCTTATCAACCTCGATCACCCGCACCTGGATCGGCTTATTCAGAAACACCTCAGTGTCCTCAACAAACTCCAAAGCAAGCCTCGACGCCGGAATAAAACCACGGACACCCTCAACATAAGCAATGGCACCCCCGTTAACGATCCCCTTCACAACAACATCCAGCACCTCACCAGAATCCTGAAGCTCCTTCAGCCTATCCCAGGCAAGCACATCCGCAGCATCCGCTCTGGAAAGAAGAATATTCCCCTGACCATCATCCCTGCGAAGAACCATCGCCTGAACCTCATCCCCCGGCTGAACAGCCTCTTTAATATTAAACCCCGGCACCCGGGAAAACTCCTCCACCGGAATAAAACCCTCGGCATAAAACTTAAGGTCAAGAACAACCCCCGACTCATCCACACTCACAACAGTCCCGGAGATAATATCCCCCTCATCGATCCTCTTAAAAGAAGCCTCCAGCTCCCTCTCAAAATCCTTCATAGACTCCGCCATATCCAGACCTCCCATTCAAACAAAAACCCAACCACCGCCGCCCCAAACCAGACGACAGCACTATAATCCTAATCATTATAGCATGCACACCCCACCCGCGCTATATTTTTTGCACTGGAAATTTCTTAACCCCTTTATTTCTCTCCAACGCACAGGACAGACTCAGATCAGCCCATTTATCACAACCTTGATGCTTTCTTTATTTCTCTCCAACGCACAGAACGGACTTAGTACGATTCCAGAATTTCTTTGTAGTGCATCCTTTTTGTTTCTCTCCAACACACAGGACGGACTCAGATCAGCCCATTTATCACAACCTTGATGCTTTCTTTATTTCTCTCCAACGCACAGGGCGGACTTAGTACGATTCCAGAATTTCTTTGTAGTGCATCCTTTTTGTTTCTCTCCAACACACAGGACGGACTGCCGGAGGGGCGGCTGCATGGTCGGGACCCGGTGCGTCGGAGTAAGCCGCTGGTCATACTTAGCGCCTGAGGCTTCTGACGGGAAGGTACTCTGCGGCCACAAGCCGCAGAGTAAGCCCCATCTGTCTGAGCCAGGTACGCATCAGCGTACATGGCGAGTTATGGGGCGCCCTGCACGGCAGAAGACTCAGACGCTTAGTATGACCCGGCGAAACGACCGCACCAGGCACGACCATGCAGCCGCCCCTCCGGCAGTCCGTCCGTCCCTCCCTCCATCCATCCCCACCCACAAAAAAAAGAGCCCAAAAAAGGCCCAAAAACGAGGAGTGCCCCGGTAGTGGCTTACCGGGGCGATTATTATGAAAAAAATTGTATGTGTAATGATACAGATACACACCATTACAGCGTCTTTCGTAACGTTCTTTCGAACTATCCCTATACTACCAGACAAATATGAACAAACAATGAACATCCCGTAAACAATTAGCGCATTTGCACAATTTTTTCCAAAACACCCTCCCCCAATTTATAAAAACACCACATTCACAAACAAAACCAAAACCCTAAACATTGTACATATTGTACATCTCAACCAAACAAACCAACAACAACCCCAACAAAAGAGCCACAACCCTCACCCTCTAACTCAAACTCCATCTAAAACATCATCAAAAACACCAGCCATCACAAACCATCACCGCCGTGAAAGCATCCCCTTAACAAACTCAATCGCCTTCTCAAAAATATTCTTCACATCAGACTTCGTAACACCCATATCCTTCAAAGTACTATAAGCATCACTCACATACCCCTTGATCTGATCATCACTCATCTCGATCCCACGGAACTTACTGATAATATTAACCAGCGAACTCTTATCATCCTCATTAAGACTCACCCCAAAATGATCCGCAGCCTCATCGATCCCCTGAGAAATCTCATCATCCGTGATCTGGTTAGAATCAAAAAGCCCCTTCACATAAACAATGATATCCCCAACCTTATCCGGATCAGAAGCAAGAGACCCAACCTCATTATCCTTCAGGATCTCCTCCGCCTGACTCATAACAGAACCGGAATCAGACGCCATAACCATCATCGGAGATGTACATGAAATAACACCCGCAATAACCAAAGCTGTAACCTTGTTCAATCTTCTCATAATATTCAACCTCCATACGGGCACCAGCCCTTATTAAAAATTGCCTTTTACTATTTTTAACTATCTTTTACTGCCTTTTTATTACCTCATCATTACCTTTTCGACGCCCCTCAGTATACCACACACCCCCACCCCTCTGTAAACCTCAATTTTCCCCATTCCCACCCACATCATTCAGACTTTATGTATATCGCCAAAAATATATTCACAATATTTTCATATTTTAAACAAACTTTCCTAACATCTCATCAGTAAAATAAAAAATGTAAATTTTTCATTACTTACTTATGTCTGACGCTTCAGACATAACCTCCTTTCTATAACAAATATATAGGTCCGGACAGGAAACCTCTCCAACATTCCCGTCCGGAAACGCAAAAAGAACCCGGAACAGCTGCCCGGGCTCTTTTTGCGTTTATCATATATTAATTTTTCTCATCATAAATACAGTTGGCAAGCATCGCAAACTGCTCCAGTGTCAGCGCCTCACCCCTGATATTCAGCGGAAGATCACACCTGTTGAACACATCCTCGATTTCCTCCTTACTCAGGGAAAAATCTCCGGAATTTCTGATCCCGTTCACAAGCGTCTTTCTCCTCTGGTTAAAAGATGCACGGATCAGACGGAACATAAGCCCCTCATCCTTCACATCCACCGGCGGCTTCTCATAACGCGTCAGCTTGATCACCGCACTTCCAACCTTCGGCCGCGGCATAAAACAGTTCGGCGGTACATTCGCAACGATCTCCGGCTTCGCATAATACTGCACAGCCAGGGAAAGCGCACCGTAATCCTTGGTACCGGGACCAACCTGCATACGGTCTGCAACCTCCTTCTGCACCATGACAGTGATCGAATCCACAGGAACATTCTTCTCAAAAAGCCCCATGATGATCGGAGTCGTAATGTAATACGGCAGATTCGCAACCACCTTCACAGGCTTACCGCCGTTTTTCTCATCTGCGATCTTTTTGATATCCGTTTTCAGGATATCGTTATTGATCACGGAAACATTATCCCAGTCCTTCAACGTATCCTTAAGGATCGGGATCAGCGAACTGTCGATCTCCACAGCAGCCACCTCTCTGGCAGCCTCCGCAAGATACTGGGTCATAGTTCCAATACCCGGACCGATCTCCAGTATAAAATCATCCTTCGTGATACCCGAAGACTCAATGATCTTTTCCAGAACATGCTCGTCGATCAGAAAATTCTGACCAAACCTTTTCTGGAAAACAAAATGATACTTTTGAAGGACTTCAATGGTATATTTCGGGTTACCAAGATAAGGTCTGGCCATATTTTTTACCTCTGCTTTTTCTTATTTTCAGCTGAAATCCTTTTCAAAAAGTACCGTGTAGCCATCACGGTCCACACGCTTCTTGGAACGCTTGAACAATCCGCTCTGAGCTCTCTCCATAGCCTTATCCAGCATGGTCTTCACAGTACCGATGCACATCGGCTGATCCTCCTTCTGGTTGATCCCGATCAGATTATACAGAGCAAGCATGCCCATCTGGTCGATACGGAATCCATTCTCCATGGTATAGACCTTAGCGAAATTAACAAGTTCATCGTTTGTAAATACAGGAAGTTGATCATGGATGTAAACTTCTTCGCAAGCTTCGGATATCTCGCGATCAGCTTACGCATACCGATCTTTTCATCCTCCAGGATCACGATCATTCCCTTTGTGTTTCCGGTCATAGCTTCCTCAAGCTCATCTGCTGTTTCCTGGGAAAGCTGGTTTGCATCCTCGATAACAAGGAAACCGCCGGCAAGCTTGGATACGATCTCCGGAATATCCTTTCCGTTGAGATCATCCGCAAATATATAGGCAACCTTGGAAGCCTCGATATTCAGCTCTTTACAGATTGCCGGGATCAGACTTGAGATCAGTCTCGTCTTACCTGTTTCTCTGCCGCCCATAACGATCACATTTCCGGTCTGGGAGGTCTTGTCTGCTGCGCCCATCTGCACATCGCAGAGTACATCAAGCAGCTGTTCCTTCATTCCGGGAACTGTAACAAAATAGGTGAAAAGCTTCTTCTCTTCATCTGTGAGCTCTTTCTTTCTGGAAACGATCTTTGTAGGATCCTTCTCCGGATGGATCGTAGCGATAAATTTCTCAAGCTGCTCTTCCTCGCTGAGCTCCTCTTCCTCATCGTCCTCTTCCATGGCTTCATCAGAATCATCACCGATGAGACTGCTGATAAAGTCATCCTCTTCCTGGAAGTCAAAGGCGTCATCACTGTATTCTTCTTCCTCATCAAGAAGATTTTCCTCTTCCGCTGCAGCCACCGGTTCCTCATGATGAAGCTTCGCAGAAGGCTCTGCTGCCGACTTCTGCACCTGCTCCTCAGATTCCAGTGAAGGAATCTCCGGAAGCACATCCTCTTCTTCCACCGGCTTCTGTACTCCTGACGGACCATTCAGGAACTCTGCTTCTGCAGCCTGAAGATCCTCCTCAGTAACCGGCTCCTCATCTTCATCAAATACGATATCCGGAATTCTGGTATCGGAAGTCTCCGTTACCTCTTCCTCCTGCTGAGCGGAGATCTGCGCCATGATATCCTCGATATCTGCCGCATCCGGCTCCTCCGGAACAAATTCATCAGCCGCAATATCCAGATCCTCAATACCTGCCGGCTCTTCCGTTACGTCGGACTGCTGGACATCCGGAGATTTTTCTTCCTCCGGGATATCGATTCCCTGCTGTGTAGCTGCTGCCAGAATAGTATCCTCCAGGTTGAAGTCCTTATCTTTATCCTTCCCGGACCTGTCACCTACAGATGCCGCAATCTCCTCGATACTTCCGAAAATTCCGGACGCGTCCGGGATCTCTGCGGAACTGCTTGCATTCTCCGGGTCCACATTGATCATGGACTTCGGGATCTTCAGCTCCGGCATACGGATCGTTGCGGAAAAATCAGGCTTTCCTTCCTCATTGAGCGGAACCCCTGCAGACTTCTCCTCACTTTCCTCATTTCCGGCAGCCTTCTCCTTCATGATCTCTGCAACACTCTGGGACAAAGACATCTCTGTAGCTTTCTCAGCCTCAGCTTCTTCCGCTTCCTGATAAGTCTCTTCTTCCTCTTTATCCTGCTGTTCCTGAGCCTGCAGCTTCATACTTCCGGATGACAGGTTCTCAACACCGGATGCCAGCGGGATCTCATCCGCTTCCTGTCCGGAAAACTCTTCCTGCTCTTCAGAAAGCTCATCCGAAGCTTCCTCACTTCCTTCTGCTGCTTCGATCTCCTCAGAATCTGTAAACTCCTCTGACGGTTCTGCTGCCGCAGCAGTCTCAGCCTCCGGCGCTTCCGCCTGTTCCGTCACATCCTCAGAGCCTGTGGAAACCTCATCCTGCTCTTCATCTTGCGCAGCTTCTTTTTCCTCCATATCCTCTTCCGCAGATTTCTTATGTCCGCCAAAGATATCACGGAATCCCTTGGAAAGCTTCTCCTGGAATGTCTCCGCACTGTTCAGATCCCGCTCATCATCTACCTGGATGGTATCTGTGACCGGTTTTGCCTCCTCATACTCGCCGGATGCTTCCTTGCTCTCCCTGATCTCCTGCGCCTTTTCCGGCGGGATCAGCTTCGGGATAAAACGCTGTTCGTATTTCTCTTTCTCTTCGCCAGTGAGAACACCCATCCGCTGTTTCAGGTCAAGGGCCTTCATCACATAAGTTCCGTCATTGAACCAAAGGATCATCTCATTGCAGAGATCCAGGCACTTCTGCTTGTCTCCTGCCTTGTAATAGAGCTTGGCCAGCTCATAGGACCAGCGCTCCGTAAATTCCTTCTCCTTATATTCCTCAAGAATACGGATCTGTTCATTCAGAGATGCATTCTTCGCTCTGGCGATCTTATATTTCAGTATATACTGGCTGTTATCATTACCTGCCACTTCTCTGTATTCATCAAAGAATTCTGTGGCTTCACTGATCTGTCCCATTTTCAGGGAAACCTCGATCAGACGGTAAAGTATGTTCTTGCCGATCGGCGCTCTGTGGTAGGCAAGAAGAAAAATTTCCTTGCTCTCTTCATAGCGCTTGTTGGCCGCGTAGATCTCGCCCACTACACAAAGGGTACGGACGTTTTTCACACGACGCCAGTCAATGCTGTCAACAATCTGCATGGCGCCTTTGTAATCCTGGGTCTCGACCAGCTTATTGATCTGTCCCAGCTTAACGCGAAACTCCTCTTTATCCAAAATATTCACCAACTTTCCATAATCAGAATCAGTTTACCATATGCATACGGGCTTGTCAAAACCCTTTAGGCATATAAACATGCCCCTTTACCACCTGAAAAACCCTGTTGATCTTGAACTGATGGCTGACAAAATCATCCAGTCCTGTACAGGTGATCAGAGTCTGTATATCGTGGATGCTTTCCAGCAGATATGTCTGCCTGCTGCTATCCAGCTCCGAAAGAACATCATCCAGCAGAAGCACCGGTGTATCCCGGATTTTTTTCTTCACCAGATAGATCTCCGAAAGCTTCAGGGAAAGGGCCGCAGTCCTCTGCTGCCCCTGGGAACCATACCTCCGGATGTCGATCCCGTTGACCTTTACGCAGAAATCATCTCTGTGCGGTCCCACGGAGGTCAGCTTCATCCGAAGATCCCGCTCCCGGTTCCTGGAAAGCTTATCCTCAAACTCCGCCGCCGTCACACTTGGCTCGTACAGGATCTCCAGCTCCTCGATCCCGCCGGTAAGGCCTTTATGAAGCCCCCTTGCAATCTCGTTAAGCTCCTCCACAAAGGCTTCCCGCTTCCCGATGATCTTCTTTCCGTAATCGACCATCTGCATATCCCAGACATCCAGGGTACTTTTCAGCCCGGGTTTCATATAACAGTCTTTGAGAAGACGGTTTCTCTGGTTCACGATGTGATTGTAGCCGGCCAGCTCCGTGATATAAACACCATCCAGCTGACAAAGCTCAGAATCCAGAAAACGTCTTCTCTCTCCCGGTCCATTCTTGATAATATTAAGATCCTCCGGAGAAAAAAACACCAGATTCACCACCCCCAGCAGCTCCCTTGCCTTGCGGATCGGCAGCCCGTTGATGGCAACTCCCTTTGCTTTGTTTTTCCGGAGGTGCATGTCTATTTTGTATGAAAGATCGCCCTTCTTCACCATCATTCGGATATGGGATTCCTCATTCTCAAAGCGGATCATCTCCCGGTCCTTGCTTCCCTTGTGGGATTTGCTGGTACCTGCCAGATAAACCGCCTCCAGGATATTGGTCTTTCCCTGGGCATTGTCGCCGTAGAGAATATTGGTGCCCTGATCAAAATTCATCTCCAGCGACTCATAATTCCTGAAATTATTCAGTCTGATGGATTCAATGTACATTCCTTCACCCGATCACATAAATATCTTTTCCATCGTAGGAAATGGTATCTCCAGGATGGATCTTGCGGCCACGGCGGTTCTCCACCTCACCGTTCACCAGTACCAGACCATCATTGATGGCATATTTCGCCTCAACGCCGTCCTCCACAACACCGGCCAGCTTCAGCGCCTGGCCAAGCTTGATAAATTCGTCTTTAATTCTGATCTCCAATTTTTTCTCCTCTTATCTCCGGGGTATTTTCTCCGTCAGATCGATCTTTTCTGATCTCCTGGCGGTATTTAAAATCCCCCAAAATACAAATTTCACCGGAAGGTGGTAATTTAACTACCCCCTTCCAGCAGTTTACGCATGAAACAATTCTCAGAACACGATCGCATTCCCATGCACAATCGTTCAAAAACGGTCACGCATTTTTGGTGTATCCGTTTATATCAATCCTGATATCTGCCGTCAGGCTGTACGTGCTCTACGGACACTTACATATCCTGACTGCCGAGCTCAATTCTGTTCACAGCTTCAAGCATGTGCGTCTCACACGTACACTCACATTCCCGAAGCTGCTGCGTACATCTCTTGTCCCTTATTCCTTATATTTCCCAGGTTTTATCTGGCCTGATTCTGGTTGATGTTTACAGGAAGGATCAGGTAAGTATAGTTCTCCTCATCGTCACGGATAAAGCATGGTGCCTTCGGATTTACAAGATAGATCGTCACGGTTTCATCATCAATAACACGAAGCGCATCGATCAGGAATTTCGGGTTGAAGCCGATCATGATATCCTTACCCTCTTTTTCAATATCGATCTCTTCATTCATGGAACCCATTGCAGAATCAATGCGCAGCTCCATATCATCGTCTGTGATGTTGATGATGATCGGTTTTTTATCAACCTCACGTACCAGAAGTGTGGCACGGTCGATACAATCCAGGAACTCTTTTTTGTTGATCTTCAGTTTGTCTCATAATCACTGGAAAGCATCTGGTCAATTCTGAAATATTCTCCCTCGATCAGTCTGGAAACTACCATAGTCTGATCAAATTCAAATAAAATATGGTTTTTTGTAAAGTAAATGCTGACCTGATCATCCACTTCTCCGGAAAGGATCTTGCTGACCTCGCTTAAAGTTTTGCCCGGAACTACCACCTTACGGTCAGAATAATCTTTCTTAAGGGGCATTTTTCGGATAGAGATACGATGTCCGTCCAGAGAAACTACCTTCAGACAGTTATTTTTGATCTCAAAAAGTTCACCGGTCATAAGCTTATTGTTTTCATTTACAGCAATCGAAAAAATAGTCTGGCGGATCATTTCTTTCAGTGTGTACTGAGAGATCGTCAGCGGTTCATCCTTCTCGATCATCGGTAAATAAGCAAAATCTTCTCCTGATTTTCCAGGGATATTGAATTTTGCTTTTTCACAGGTAATAGTTGCTGCATATTTATCATCGGTCTTAATGGTAACATCATTATCCGGAAGTCGTCTGATGATTTCATAGAAGATTTTTGCATCAAGAGCAACTTTACCTTTTTCTTCAATAGTACCCTCAACGATCGTTTCAATTCCCAGCTCCATATCGTTGGTGGTAAATTTGATCTGGTTTGTGGTTGCATCCATGAGAATACATTCAAGGATTGGCATTGTGGTTTTTGATGGAACTGCTT
>ENA-OPYT01000219-OPYT01000219.1-human-gut-metagenome-genome-assembly--contig:-NODE-219-length-18247-cov-13.851932_pt1 | contig 18247 bp, 21 predicted proteins | sample MGYA00242636_ERZ504480 | MGnify/ENA primary metagenome ERZ504480 (study PRJEB26092, sample SAMD00036228) | human gut metagenome | host: Homo sapiens | study: EMG produced TPA metagenomics assembly of...
CTGCGTGATCTCGTCCTCGCTCATCGGCGAGGTGTCGGTCGGGGTGCTTGAGCCGCAGCCGGATAATAGCAGCAGCATGGCAAGCAAACCGCAAATCTTTTGTTTCATGATTCTCCCTGCTTTCTTTTACTTGTTTAACAATTCCTGCATGTGCTGGCTTGCCTCTGCAATCGACATACCAGCTATCGAATACGTTTCGTAATCCCGTAGAATTTCATTCCGCACAGCACTGTCCATCACTCGGTAGCACTCGACCTCTTTCTCAAATCCGTCCGAAGTCGTCAGCGTGCGCGTTCCGCTCGGATACGCATACACCGTTGTTGCACCTGACTGGGAAAATGGTTTGGTGGTGATCAGAACATACTGTTCATCGCCCGGATAGGTGTTCATATCAATGTAGCCCTGTATCAACGATGAAATAAAGTCGTTCGTCACATTATTCGCCAGATACTCATATGTGCCCGTCATAGACTCCTGCGCCGCATCGATTGCCTCTCCCACAGCACTGATTACGCTATTTTTGCTGTTTGCGGCAGAACTTTTCAACTTGTACTGCAGATAAAACGCATGCTCTTCGGTTTTTATCTGCGGCGCTCTTTGCACCGGACATACCGCCCGAATAGTCCGAACGGTATTTCTTGTCCAGTTCGTCCATCTTCTTCTGGTCGTCACAGATCTGATCCCACGCCGTGAGCACGTCCTTCATCTGCTCTGTCTCCGGAAACGTCTGCCTGTAGATTGTGAGATAACGGTCGAGCTGTGTGCGATCGTCCTGTTCGATCAAATCCGGTAGCATCTGCTGATAATAGGCGTACACCCAGTTCTCCTTCACGTGGGAGAGTTTTTTCGCTGCCTTCTCGATGTTATCCTTGCCCAGCGCTTTCTCTATTTTTTTGTTGGCGCGTTTCTGTTGGCGCGCCAGCTTCTTAGCAGCTTTCTCCTCCTGCCTTTGCTGCTTTTCTGCCTCCTTCTGCTGTTTCTCTGTCTCAGCCTTCGCCGCCTGAACTGCCTCTTCCTGCTTTTTCTGTTCGGAGGCCGCCTGCTGTTCCGCCTGAGAAGTTGTTTCTTGCTCTACGGTTTTGTTTTCTGTCGCTTCAGATGTTGTTTCGGTGGCCTGCGATTCACCCTGTTCTGTTGGTACTGCCTCTGCTGATGTGGTCGTGCTGCTCTCGGGCGCTGTGACAACCAGCCCATATTACGAACGCAATGCAGAGTTGCCGAAATAATAAGTTTGTCCACAGCTTCAGCTATAATTTCGGAATTTGGTTAAAAATCAGCCGTGCAAACTGCTAATCCAATGCCCACAGCCGTGCCGAATGGAGGCATGACGAACAAAAGTATGATACTGATTGGCCAGCGCAGAATCAGCGGCAGTTTTTCGCTCAGCAGACGATTCTGCTGACACTACCGTTGGTTCTGCCGATTGTTCCTGTTTTTTCTTAAAAAAACACAATAAAAATCTGATTATCCGCTAAAACACAGTATCTATCAGCATTTTCAAGGAAACAAACACATCAATTTACTACTTATTTACTACTAACGAATGAGCCTTGATACGCAAGTTTTCCTAGATATGCAAAGATATGGTACAGCACATCAGTATTGAATAGATGAAAAATTGAATATCGCAAGTAGATTATGGAACGCCGATATTGACGTTCCCTTTTCTATTTTCCAGCCGTTCAGAAATGGACGGCATTTTTCTATATCCAAACGAAAGGAGAATTTTAAAAGCTATGAAAAAGATATTGAAGCGATTAGCCACAGGCTTCCTTGCCTTTGCGACTATCGTTACCGCTTTGCCGACAACGGCAGTCCACGCTTCTGAAAACGCAATACTGGACAGAAAGTGCGGAGCGAGCAGGCTATATCGAAAAGGTTATGAATGACGGTTCTATCGGTTCGACCTTTAATGAGGGCATTATGAAAGTTGAGGGCGAAACTGCCTACTGCGTGGACATCAATACCAATTTCAAGAATGGATATAAAACAAGGTCTGACGCAAGTACACGCATGAGTAGTGATCAGATTGCGGACGTTGCTCTTTCCTTAGAGTACGTCAAGCAATATACCGCTACTCATACCGGACTGAATAACAACCAGAAGTATTTGCTGGAACAGTGTGTTGTCTGGCAGAGATTGAGTGAACAGCTCGGCTGGCAGTGCGATAACGTCAGAGCTTCCTATAATGAAATCTCACAGGCAGTACAGAATGAAGTGTATGCTGGTGCGAAAGCATTTGTGAAAGCAAACAAAGGACGCTATGAATGTGGCGGTTACATTTATACTGGCGAAGGACAGGACATCGGACAGTTCTGGGCGAAGTTAAATGTGGGAAATGCAAAGGTCAAAAAGACTTCTTCCAATCCCACGGTCACAGATGGTAATGCCAGCTATTCCTTTGAGGGTGCGACATTTGGTGTCTATTTGCTGATGTGTGATAAAGAAGTAGTAGAAGTGTAAAAAATTTTGCCGTTCCTATCCGGCGTTTGCGCATTGCGCCGGATAGGTCGGGCGGTCATTCGGGCAGGTCTACCTTGCCAACGAAAGAGTAATAAATATCAATGTCCTGTCTGCGTGTGCCGTTCTCGTCATAGCTGCACTCATGCACAACGATTTTCTCCACAAACTCACGCAAAAGGGTAGGGGTAAGTTCTTCAAAGCTGGTGTACTTGCGGACAACATTCATAAACTTTTCTGCGTTTACCGTGGCTTCCTGCGCTTTGGAAAGCTCTGCCCGGATAGCGGCGGCTCTCTCTTTCAGTTCTTTCTGCTCGGCTTCATAGTCTGCCGACAGCTCCGTGAAACGCTCGTCTGAAATGCGCCCGGTCACGCTGTCCTCATACAGCCGCTTGAAGATAGCGGATAACTCGCTGATACGCTTCTCGGCGGCTTCCAGCTCCTTTTTCCTTGCGGCGTTCCTGCGCTTGCCCCCGTCCTCGTTCTGCTCGATCAGCAGCTTCATAAACCGGGCTTCGTGCTTCGCTGCATAGCTGGTGACTTTCCGCAGATTGTCGGTCACTCCGGCGGTCAACAGGTCGGTGCGGATAAAGTGCGCCGTACAGTCACGGGTACGCTTCTTGTAGCTCCCGCAGATATAACAATCCTGCTTGCGGGTGGCGTTCTGGTAACGCTGCTGGTAAAGGACGCTGCCGCAGTCGGCACAAAAGAGTATGCCGGAGAATAAGCCCACTTCATCATAGCGGTTCGGGCGTTTGCGCTGCTTGCGTAACTCCTGCACACGCTCCCACATCTGGGTGTCAATGATAGGCTCATGGTGGTTCTCGAAAATCGCCTGTTTCTCAATGGGGTTCTCTACGCTGTGCTTGGTCTTGTAGGACGGCTTCTCCGTCTTGAAGTTTACCAGACAGCCCGTGTACTCCCTGTTTTCAAGGATATGTACCACGGTATTGGTCGCCCACTTGCACTCATAGCCGGGGTGGTAGCGGCGGGTGCTTCCCGTCCGACGGTATTCCAGCGTTCCCGGCGTGGGGATCTCCTGCTCTGTGAGCATACGGGCTATCTTGGTCGGCCCGTTCCCGGCAAGGCACAAGCTGTAAATCTGCCGCACAACAGGGGCGGCTTCCCCGTCAATGATAAAATTTTCGTCCTCGTCCATAAAGTAGCCGTATACGGGTTTGCTCGTGACGGGCTTCCCGCTCATACCCTTAGACCGTTTTACTGCTTTGATTTTCTTGCTCGTATCTCTCACCAGCCATTCGTTAAAAATGTTCCGCAGAGGGGCAAAATCATTGTCGCCCTGTGCGCTGTCCACTCCGTCATTGATAGCGATAAAGCGGACGCCTTTCTGTGGGAAAATCATTTCCGTATACATTCCCACTTGCAGATAGTTTCGCCCTAACCGTGACATATCCTTGACGATAACGGTGCCGACTTTTCCGGCTTCAATGTCCGCAAGCATGGCTTGAAAACCGGGTCTTTGGAAGTTCGCCCCAGAATAACCGTCATCTGTGTACCATTGCAGATTGGAAAAGCCGTTCTGCTTCGCATAGGTTTCAAGAATACGCTTCTGGTTTGAAATAGAATTGCTCTCACCTTGCAGCTCGTCCTCGTGGGATAATCTCGGATAAAGGGCGGTAATAAGGTTTCGGGTGGTCTGTCTTAACATAGTGTCCTCCATTTCCGACAGCCAGCCCCACTATTCCGTATGACTATCATACCACACGCCGGGGCTGGCTGTACAGTCCTTTCTGCTTCTTTACGTCCCGTCAAATTGCCGATTTTTGTGTAGCAGCTTCCGCTTCCAGCACTTTCAGCATTTTATCGGCGGCGGTGGCGGTGGTGTCCTGCTTGAAATAGCCGGAAACGACAAGGACAGAATTACCTATGCGGATTTCCGTCACGCAATCCGGGCGGCGGGTGCTGCGGTCATTCTTTGGGGTGTTGGTCATAGGCGGCTCTCCTTTCTGTTCATCAGCTTTTTCAGTTGTCCCATTTTCTCCTGCGCCGTGGCTTTTCGGAAGTTGCTCCCGGTAAAGCGGACAGGAGAACACATTTCAATCAGACGGTCATAAATGCGGGCGTGGGCGGTGTCCTCCGGGTGCTGCAAGTCCTCCAGCGTGAGATTAGTCGTGACGATCAGCGGCCTGCCGCTGCGGTAACGGCTGTCAATCACGTTGTAGACCTGCTCTAAGCCGTATTCCGTTCCCCGTTCCATTCCAAAATCGTCAAGGATAAGCAGCGGGAAGCTGCAAAGTCGGGAGATATATTCATTCCTGCCCTCAAAGCTGGCGGCAAGGTCACCCAATATCAATGCAAAGTTTGTCATGCACACGGGGATTTCACGCTCCATAAGGGCATTTGCGATACAGCCCGCAAAATAGCTCTTGCCTGTGCCAACGCCGCCCCATAGCAGATAGCCAATGTTGCGCTCTTTCATGGTTTCCCAGTTCTCCACATAGAAATGGGCGTGTTCCATTTGCGGGCACTTGCCGTTGTCGTTCTCAAACGTCCAGCCCTGCATAGCCGGGTCTGTAAAGCCCCGCCGCTTCAACCGCTCGACAGTTTCAAGGTGACTGCGCTGTTTCTCTGCGGCTTCCCGTTCCTCACGCTCTGCCCGCTGGCAGTCACATTCTGCCGGGTGGCGGTCACGCCCCAGCCATGCGGCGGTTTCTTTGGGGAAATAGCCCTCTTTGGGCTTGTGGCACTTCCCGCAGTATAAAAGCCCGTCCTCGCCGGTGTAGTCCTCCGGCTCCGGCGTGGTGTCGGTCATATTCAAAATCATTTCATCAAATCCATTCGTCATAAGCTCTCGCCCTCCTTACAGGTATAATCGGGTATGCCCTTTTTCGGGGCTTTCTTGGCTGCGTCCTCCTGCGCCCACTTGAAAATCGTGGCTGCATGGCTCTTGTATTTCCTCCCGCTGGAAGCGATATGGCAGGATAGGCGGTCAATGTAATACTCCCACTTGCCGGGAAGCTCTGTTTTCAGCCCGTCAAGCTCCGTATCGGAAAGAATGACATTGTGGTATCTGCCATAGGCGGCGGGGGCGGGGTGTCCCGTTTCTAACTCTCTCTCTTTTTTGCTATTTCTATATCTATCTCTTTCTCTATCTCTATCTCTGGTGGACAAATGTCCGCTCGATATGGTGGACATTTGTCCGCCCCTGTCTGCGGCAGGGCTTTTTGTTCCTGCAAAGCCAGCCGCGCCCTGCGCTTGCGCTCCCCCTCGGTAGAGGACTGGCCGATTAAAAGCTCAATGTTGCTCATGTAGAGTGCGCCGCTTGGCAAAGGCTCCACAAGCCCCAGCTTCATAAAGATTTTCAAAGCTCTCTCTACGGTACCTACCTGCTGGCGGGTAATGGTCGCAATCATCTGGGCGGTGTAGGGGATATTCTCGTCAAGCTGCAATTTCCCGCCGTTTTTCAGCGATTTCAAGTACAGCTTCAAGAGAATGTTGGAATAGATAACGCCGTCCTGCATACTTTCCAGCAGAACGATTGCATCATCGTCAAAATAGCTCTCTTTCAGCTTGAGGTAGTAATATTTGCGGTTATCTGCCATAGGCTGCGTCCTCCTTTTTCCAGCGTTTGGAATAATAGCGAGGGCATAGTATGATAACCGCCCGGAAGCTCTGTTTGCAGTCACGGGTGCAGCCCCGGCATAGGTCGTTGTAAGTGATACGGTTGCGGTGGTTGAGGAAGAAAGACCATTCCAGCCGCCGCTTCTTGCTCATTCTCGGCAATGGTAAGCTCCTTTCTGCCGTTCCTATCGGTGTAGCGGGATAGGGGGCATTTTCTGTATGTTCTCGGTATCATTTTCGGGCTTTTTCTGCCCTGTAAGCCCCGTTTGGAAGTCGGGGAGTATTGCGGTAAGGGTTCATATCATACCTGTATTTTTGTAGGGTTTCGGTATCATTTCGGGGCGGTCTTTAACGCTCCTGTTCACGCTTTTTCTGCTGGCTCGGTGCGCCCCTTAAAATCTGGTCGATATTGCGTCTGACTGTCTGAAGCTCCTGCGCCCGCTGGCGTTTCTCCCGGTAGTCGTTATATCCGGCGTTCTTCTGGACGGTAAGCTGCTCAATCTCCCTTTGCAGGGCTTTGCTGGCTGGCAGCTTGGTTATTCCATGCTCCCGGAAATAACGGGCGGCTGTGTCCGCTATGATAAAATCGCTTTCGTGCTGTTCCCGGTAGGCTCTCCGGGCTTTCTCCGATTTCTGCGCTTTCAGACCGTCACGGGCGGGCTTCGTGCCGATATAGCCCAAAAGGTTGCGCTGCAATTCCTTTTTCTCCCGGATAGCGGCTTCCAGCCCTTTCAGTCCGGCAAGGCTCTCCTGCGTGGCGGTGTTGGCTGCGGAAATGGCAGCGTCCAGCTCGTCCGGGGAAGAAAAGCCATACTGCTGGTAGAGCATGAGGGTAGCCGACATCTGTTTGAGGTTGTGCATGGTCGCCCACTTCTCATAGCCCCGTCCTTTCCCCTCGGCTCGCTTGGCGGCTATGTCTACCATGCGCTGTACAGCGTCATTGTTCGGGGCGTTTTTCGCTTCTTTTTTCGTCCGTAAGCGGTCTTTGATACTGCCGGGGTATTCCGCTATGGCTGCGGGTTTTTCGGCGGCTCTGGCGGCGTTCTGCTCCAAAACGGAGAGGACAGCAGCCCGGTCAAAATCGTCCCCCAGCTTCCGGGCGGTAATTGGCTTCGTCCTGTCCGGCGTGAGGTAACTTAGCCGCCCCCGGCTCTCCTTGACGGTCACACCATGCCGGAGAAGCAGGGCGGCAAACTCATCAAAGCCGGAAGCAGCGGCAAGGGCTTCCCGGATAGTCCGGCGCAGCTTCGCCTTATCCGTTTCAAACTTGGTCTGCCGGGGCGCGATACCGTCCGCAGCAATAGGGGCGTTGGCTCTGTCAAGGGCAGCCTGTCCTTTCTTCTGCGCCCAATACTCACGCTCGGTAATGCGTTCTTTGCTGCCGTTCAAAAGGTCTATCTGGTAAAGCCCCTCGCTGTGGCACATCTCCATGACTTCGGCTTTCAGATAGTTCATAGCTGCGTCCGTACAGCGGTGCTTGCAGCCTGCTTTCCTGTCCGCTGGCCTGTCCATGTGGGGCAGCATGGGAACCTCCGCAATCCGCAGACTGTTAATGACGATATGCACATGGATATTTTCGGTGTGGCTGTGTCCGTCCGGGTGGGTGCAGACAAGGGCCTGGTGTCCGGGGAAATGCTCGGCGCAGAACTTCTCGCCCAGCTCCTGCGCCCGATCAACGGTCAAGCCGTTGTCCGGGCCGTCCCGTGGGTCAAAGCTGATGATGTAGTGGTGGCTCTTTACGTCCTCCCGTTTCTGGTTCTTGCCGTAGCGGAGATTGGAGCGCATACAGGCAACGGCAAAATCCTCCCCGCCACAATTCAGAGAGGATATGCGGTAGTCTACCCTCGGTATGAGCCGCCCGTCTGCGTCAAGGGTGGGCTTCATGGTAAACTCGTCATGCTCGAATGTGAGGTATTTTTCAGCGTCCCCGTAGTTGGCATTTTTAGAGCTGATATGTTTGAGTATCGCCAACGGCTTCACCTACTTTCTGCAAGACTTCAAACTTCAAGGCGGCAAGGTCGGCGGCGGCTCCCCGCACTTCCTTTTCCAGCCCCCGGTAGGGGCTTCCGTATTCGTTCAGGCTCCGGGCAATCTGGTTTAAGTTGCCGCCGATTTTCCCGTACTCTGCCGTGAGCTTGGAGAGGGCGGCAAGCAGCCCGTCATTGACCGGGGAAACGGTGACAATGGGGCGTATGGTCGCTTTCCGTATGGCTTGCCGGATAAACTCGGACTGGCTGATTTCATAAGCCGCCAGCCGCCCGGTGAAGTCGGCGTATTCTTCATCGGTCATGCGGGTCTTTACCACATGACGGCGGTGGGGCGTATTGTATTTCTTTCGCATGGTCTGTGACCTCCTTTCTCGCCCGACAGGGCGCATAGCAGGGTTTGGGGAAGGCACTCCCCAACAAGATTCCCGCAGGGGCAAAAATAAGCGGAGAGCGAATTTTGGCACCTCGGTAGAATCTTGCTCTAAGAAACTGCCGGACTGCCGTTCACTTGCTACTGCCACTTTTTCGGGAAATCTATAACCAGCTTTTTTATAAAAGGCTGCGGGCGGCGTTCTCCCCTTACTCCCTACAACACCGCAAAAAGCAAAAATGACGGACTTTCCGGCAAGAACTTTTCCTGCGGCGTGGTCTTTCCCGACAATAAGGCGTTTTGGAAACTGTGTTTTGCTCGCCGTCTGAAAAAAACGGCAATCTTTTTTGGCTTCACTGTCTAATACGGAACATTTGGAAATTTGCCAAAAATGGGCGCAAAAAAAGCAGCAAATCTTTTTCGGATTTACTGCTTCATGTGCCGCTGCGGGGCGGCGGGATATTCAGTTTTTATGTTATCGGTCAAGCCGAAACTTGAACAGGCTTTCAATCAGCTTTGTTCTGATGTAGTCCTCCATATCAGAGTTATAATAACCGTTCATGTTGGAGAAGTAGCGGATATATCCAGCGTATCGGTCAAGGACGGCTTGTATCGCTATGGGGTCGCCCTCATGTGCCTTTATGATAGTGTCATAGGGGAGAAGTCGGTTACTCATGGGACAACACCTCCATTTCCTCTTTCAGCCGCTTCAAGGCAAGCTGAATATGCCGCCCGATTGTGCTGCGTGTCCAGCCGCTTTGTTCTCCGATTTCTTTCTGTGTCAAGTGCTGGAAGTAATATAAAAAGATTTCCTCTTGTGTCTGTTCCGGCAGCCCGGCAAGAGCCGCCGCAAGGGAACAGCTATCTAAAAATATCGTCTGCCCCCGGACAGAAAACAGATAAGTTTCGCCATAGTCCGGCACTTGAAAATACTCGTCTGTGGTGCTTAGTGGGACAAACTTTTCTTCGGTCAAATATTCAAGAGAGATTTCCCGTCTCCACCTCGCCGCCAGCATACGGGCAGCGTCAAAGGACGCATGGCGAATAACAATCCGGCAATAGGTATCATGGGTATAGCGGATATGTTCTTGATAGGCTTCCTGTTCGGTCATGGAAAATCCCCCTTTCTTCAATTATGGGAAAGGGCGGCAGCATTTTCTGCTGTCGCCCCTTGATTACCCACCGGCAAGGACAGGCGGGGCTGTCAACGGTGGGTGCAGCCCATTTACTTGCCGTTGACTGGCTCGGCTGGATTTGCTATTTATATTATCATTCTTGTGTTTTTGCTTCTTGTCTGTTGTGCATGATTTGTATTTGATATATAAGAACGGGAATCAGAGAAATCAAAGCAAGCACACCAAAAACAATCGAATGATTTATAACTGCAAATATTGCAAACATAAGCAGTATCAACAACCATGGATTACGCAGATTTCTGTAATAGTTTTCCTTGTCCTCATAGGAAGTATGAAGTTCAAACGGCTTTCCATCATTCTCTTTTTCTACAATCAACAATTCACGGTTGAAGGTTGTAGTGTTGGTCGCAATGCGTCCGCCTTTTTCAGCCCATGGACGCCAACGCACCTTACCGACAGAATAGTTAAGATTGATATTTTTGAAAAATACCTTATAGCCCATATCTTCCAAAAAGAGGGAATAGTCTTTTGCATTCTCTTTCGATTTTTCTCCGATAAATTCTACACAGTATTTTACTTCATTAGGTTTACATTCTTCAAACTCATATAACATTTTCCCCGCTCGAATAAGACGATAGCCCTTCTCCGACATTTTATTCAGCCAATTCGCCTGTGCATTCAACAGACCACCAAAAAAATTGATAACATTTTTTTCTCATACTGTACCTCCAATAATTCCACTTGCAACCTCTACAAGTTCATTAAGCCTTACAAGTTCTTTTTTCGCAACTTCTTTTCCCAGTGAGGTAATGATGTATTCTTTTTTCTACCTTCACAATCTCCGCAAGGCTTAATCCATTTCTTTTCCTGCAAAGAGTTTAGCGCACCATACAAAGTGCCTGCTCCCAATGAAAGACGCCCACCTGTTTTTTCTTCGATAAATTGCATGACAGCATATCCATGTTTTGGAGCATAGAGAGAAAGTAAAATGTAAAATGTCACTTCTGTAAGCGCACCACCTTTCATATTATCACGCATTGTTTATCCTCCTTGTTACGGTTACTGTAATAAATATATCACTAACCGTAATAGAAGTCAACAGCGTTCAAAGAAATTTGGAAATATGAAAATGAAGCAGCAACATCTTGGTGTTACTGCTCCATTCTTATACGGTATAGCGGTAGCCTTGGCTGCCTTTGTCTTGGTTTAGCTTCTTTACCGCACATGAGCATTTGCCGCAGGGTTGTCCGACCCGTAACCTTCCAGAAGGTTGATGACGCCCCACACCGCCAGACCGGCGCCAAGAGCCATGACCAGAATTTTAAGAATGTCGATTGCCTGATTGAAAAATTCCATATACGTTCCTCCATTTTGTTTGTTTGATGATTTTGGGTACAAAAAAAGCCGCCCACATCGGCGGCGCTTCGGGTCAACATGGCCCGAAGTTACACAAACTCGTCGCTGTCCAGATCATCGAAATTCAACAGGTCAGCTTCTTCGTCCGTGTCGGAGCCGTCCACTTCGTACACCGTGTATTCGTCCTCCGGCTTTAGTCTCAATGGCCGGTGGCGGAACAGGCTTTCCAAGCGGAAGGCGTTTTTCTTTTTATCAAATTCGGCTGTGTACTTGTAATTCGGGTGCTTTTTCAAGTCATACTTCGGGGACAGGAAGGGCGGGAGCCCCCGAAGCTGCAAGATACATTTATCCCCGGGCATGGTGGTGATCTCGCTGGTGGTCATCAGCTCCCGGCCAAGCCGCTGCATATTCTGGCTGTAACTTTCAGACTGTCCACGGCTTCGGCCCTCGGTCTGCATAGAGATGGTGGCCTTGCCCAGCCAGTTTTCCGAAATATCCTTTAGGGTGGAAGCCTCCCGGCCTCCGAGGAATACGATACTGTCCATGTTGCCCATGATGGTTTCGGAATGGTCTTTGTACAATGCCTTGCACTGGCTCATTGCCTGATAAAAAAGCGTCAGGCTGATCTCACGGGAGCGGATGACGGCCACGATCTTTTCCAGCCCCGGCACCTGTCCGGTGTTGGCTGCCTCGTCCCACAGCACCCGCACATGGTAGGGCAGACGCCCGCCATAGGTGTTATCAGCCCGTTCACACAGAAGGTTGAACATCTGCGAAAAAGCGAGGGCAACCAAAAAGTTGTAGGTGGTGTCCGTGTCGCTGATAAGAAAGAACAGCGCTGATTTTTCATCCCCCAGCTTATCCAGCTCCAGTTCGTCATAAGACATGATCTCCCGAAGTTGGGGAATATCAAAGGGAGCCAGTCTTGCACCGCAGGAAATCAAAATGCTTTTGGCTGTCTTGCCGCTGGCGAGCTTGTATTTCTTATACTGCCTCACGGCGAAGTGCTGGGGGCTGCGGCGTTCCAGCCCGTCAAACATATAGTCCACCGCGTTTTTTGAAGGTTTCGTCATCCTCCCGGACTTCCATGCTGCTTATCATTTCCACCAGCGTATTCATGTTGCGTTCTTCCTCCGGCCCCTCAAAGACGATGTAGGACACAAGGGCGCAGTACAAGAGGGTTTCTGCTTTTGTCCAGAACTCGTCGCCCTCCTTGCCGTCGCCTTTGGTGTTGGCAATCAGGGCGGTAACAAATTTCAAAACATCGCTTTCTGTCTTGATATAGGCCAGCGGATTGTAGTGCATGGATTTTGAAAAGTCGATACTGTTGAACACCCGCACCCTGTATTTCTCCCGTTGCAGAAACCGCCCGCACTGGTCGAGGGTGCCGCCCTTCGGGTCTACCACCACATACGAGGAATGGGCTTGAAGGAGCTGCGGGGTCAGCCAGAACCTTGTCTTTCCCGAGCCGGACGATCCGATGACACAGGCGTTTAGGTTCCGGGCATTGGCGGGTATCTTCGGACGGGTGTTCATGGTAAGGAACTCCGTCCCGGTCAGAATGACATTGTTCTGAAATTTAGGGTCAACAAATGGCTTTATATCTTCCTTTGTTCCAAAGCGGGCGGTGCCGTACTCCGCATCCCGCCGGAATTTTTTCGCCTGCCTGATCTTTGACTGTATCAGCAGATACATCCCAGCCGCACCGGCAAGGCCCACCAGCAGGTCAATACCTCCCAGCCCCGGCCAGTAGGTTTCAAAGGCTTTGGGGAAGGTATCAAGCATCCCCATGAGCTTTGTCCCGAAGTCTGTGCCGGGGGCGATCCGGTAGGCCGTCCCGATTTTGGAGAAAAACCAGAACACAAAGAGGTACGGCAGGTTTGGGAGCACATATTTTCTGATCTTGTCACTCAACGTCCGTCCTTCACCGCCTCTCTGGTCCGCTGCTTTTCCTTTGCCTGCGTCCTGATTTGCTCCGTGAATTTCCGAAGCTGACCGAGGATGGAAGCCTTGTCCTGCTCTTTGTTCAGCACCTTTGCGCTGTACTTCTGGAAGGCCGCCGTGATAGCGTCCGCCTGATTGGCTTTGAAAAACAGCAGGTAATGACCGGGGCTCACTTTATGGAAAGCGTAGTCCACATGGAACTCCTTCGCGATCCGGTCAAAATCCTTTGGAGCTCCCACATAGGGCATGGCACTTTTGCCGCCATAGTGGTTCATCAGCTTTTTCACGCTCTGGCGTCCCTGCGGGGTCAGCGCCTTCTGGTGGTGCTTTTGCAGCGCCCGAACCACCTTGCCAAGAGCGGCAGCCAGCACTTTTCCTGTGAGCTTCGTTGTCCTGATCGAAAGGGCAACCGTTTTTTGGTTTACTTCTTCCTGCATAAAACCTCCTTTCCGTCGGGGTTCCCGCTATCCGGGAGGCCCCCGTACAATCTCGGGGAACAGAAAACCTCGGGCCAATGTGGCCCGAGGCTTACCGCTCGGCATCTCTGCCGGACGGAGCTTTCTTTTCCGGCTCCGTCTGGACTTTTTCGCCCTGTTCCCGCATGGTCTGCAAGATAGAGGGCTTCTTTTGAAGCTGGGAGGGCTTTTCGCCGGACAGCGGCTTGATACATTCCAGACGGTCAGCCGCCCGGATGGCGTTGTCCGTGAGCTGCCTCTGCCATGCGCCCACGCTGGGAGCCCAACGAAAGCCGCTGCTTTTCAGCTCGGCCCGGGTGTCCGCGTCAGGCTTTCCGTCAAAGAACACCTGCAAGCGGTTGTCCTCCCGGTTCATTTCCACACGACCCCATCGAACTCCCAGCCGGAAAATTCCTGCTGTGCCTGTTTGGAAAGCTGTTCGATACGGGCCTTTACCCGGCGGATCTCCGCATTGTTGTTGGTAAGCTGGTAGCTTTCAAAGGGCCTCGGGTCGCTCCGCCAGCTTGACGCCATGCTTGCTTTCAGCTTTTCGATCTGGTCCGGCGACAGCAGCGCACAGCCGTCCAGCTTGCCATGCTTGCGGTAATAGGCGTTGACCTCCTTCATAATGAGCTGGGAGCGTTCCAGCCCGTCCAGCTTCTTCTGGAGCTTTTCAATCGCTGCCGGGTCATCGGCGCTGATCCCGCCCATGCCGGTACTGCGTATCTTATCCAGCAGCCCTTGAATATACCGCCATTCCTCCATGTTGCTGTCCCGGGCCCGGTTCTGTTTTTCCTTCTTTCCCACCGGGAAATTGGCAGGTCCGGCGATCATCACAGAGGGAACCCTTGCGTCAATGGCAAAGCCCTGGTTCATGTTTTCGGCCAGCTTGCGGGCGTAGGTGTCTAACAGATGGTCGATCTTCTCATGGTACATGGGGTCCACCCGGGATTCTGCTTTCCGCTATGGCGCGGCCTTGTCCACCATTGCCCGGTATTCCGCCGTTGCGCTCCCTTCCTTGTAGTCGGAAAAGCTGTTCATTTCTTTGCCCGGCGGGCGGCTCCTTCATTGATAGGGTAATAGTTGATGGTATGCACCTCCTTATGCTTCGGGCCATGCTGGCCCGAAGTCCTACCGTTCTTCATGGGAAGGCCCCGCCTTGTCCTTTTCGGAGCGGGTGGGGCTTCTTGAAACTGTTTGAGTGTAGCGAGAATGGAGTGGACAGGCTCGGCCTTTTCAGGATAGGCAAATATCCGGTGTTCCGGCGGGATGTCCTGCTTCCCGTGGTAATACTCCTTGAAGCCCTCCGGGACTGCCGACACATACCCACCGGGAGCGAATACGCCGCCCTCGTTGATACGCACATCCCGCCCGTATGCCTCATAATCGAAGTAGTTCTGAATGTGCTCCGGTATGTCGATAGTCCCAAGCTCGTCGGCGTAAAGACGGCCCAGCCCTTCATCATCGGAAATATCCGGGTAAAAGCGGTAAAGGTCAAGGTTCTGCGTCAGGTTTATCAAATCCTTCACGCTCCTTGTGTGGTTTCCCAAGACAAGAGCGGCTTCAAAGGTTTCCAGTCCGCCCTTATCCCGTACTTCCAGCAGGGCGTGGCCCAGCTCGTTCAGCTCGTCGATGTTCTCACATTCGTAGAGATGATCGTAGAGCCCCAGCACATCACTGTCAAAGCTGGTAAAGAACACTTCGCTGTACCGTTTCCCGTCTATCCCGATTTTGGCAAGGGCGGCCTGCAACTCCTGTGTCGTCATGGGGAAATGTACCGTTGTCCCTACCTCAATCCCCATTAAGGGGTATAGGGCTGTATTGGTTATATAGGCTTCAAACATGGGCTCATTCCTCCTTTCCGGCCCGGTCAGCCAGCACCTCATAGATCCCGGCCATAATGTAATCGGCGCAAGGGAGGGCAATCGCGTTTCCCAGTGCCTTGTAGCGTTGCAGAGGCCGGATCTCCACGCCGTCCGCCCCGTACTTTGTCCAGCCCTCTGGCAGCCCCATCAGCCGTTCGCTTTCCGTTTCCGTCAGAAAACGGATACAGCCGCCCTCCGGGTCGCCCTCATACCAGAAGGCAAAGGGCGTTACATCACTGGCTAAAAGAGTGGGAAAAGGGTCAGTTGGTAATCCGAAGCTGTTTCGGAAGGCCGTTTCTTCCTGCCTTTTTGCCGCTCCCCGCATACGGAAGCACTGAAAGGGGTGGATGACTGGTATCTGCCGCCCTGTTTCAAAAGAAGCTGTTCGATCTCCTTCGGCGGCGGCCCACCCGCCCTCTCCGCAAGGCGGAGGAAGTGGGAGCATTGGACGGGGCTTAAATAGTATGTCTGCGGCACGTCTGCCTCCAAAATCCGCCACGACGAAAATCCGCTGCCTTCGTGCCAGCCTTCGGGAGCCTGCCCAATACTGGGCGTCCATGAGTCGCCAGCACACATCAGGCGTTCCCCCTCGCACCATTCCGGCGTTTCCCCATCTTCCCGAAGGAGGCATTGGAACTTCGGTGTCCGAGAAGGCGGATAGGACGGCTCTAAAGTCCATCCGGTCATTTGTAGAAAACGCTCCCATGACGTTTTCCCAAACAGCGATAGCTGGATATAGGTTATCAGTAGCATCCCTCATTTCCTGTATGATACGAAACGCCTGATAGAACAGGCTTGATTTTGCCCCGGCAAGGCCGGAGCGGTTGCCGATCAGAGAAAGGTTCTGACAGGGGGAACCGAAGGTAATTACATGGACAGGTGGGATTTTCCCGCCGTCCACCTTCGTAATATCCCCCAAATGCACCATGTCGGGAAAGTGCCTTTTGGTTATGGAGATGGGCGCTTTTTCAATCTCGCTGGCCCATACCGGACGGATACCGCACCGGGAAGCAGCCAGAGGGAACACGCCAATCCCGTCGAAAAGGCTTCCCAGCTTAATGTCCGGCATGGCCCGGGGTGCCGTGTCCCTTCACGGCAAGCACCCCTTCCAGCGTTGTCGCCGCAATGCCCAGCCGCCCGGCAACCGCAATATCGTTTTTTACATCCTCGTCCACAACGCTACCGCAGACGATCAGGGTATGGGAGCGCCGCAGCATATCCCGGCGCATATCAATCCCGGCCTTATGTTCCTCGGGAACGCTGTCATTCAAAAACAGCGGCAGGTACAAGAGCGGGCAGATCGGGGAAAAGCCCGCCTCATAAGTAAGACGGCAGTAGTGGGCCGCCAGCTCCATATCAACATCCGGCTCGCCGCTCCATGCGGCAGTCAGGTATGCTAAAGGTCGTTTCATTGGTTGAGCCTCCATTTCTGTTTTGGTTTAGGGAAAAGCAAGAGTTCGCCCAACCCCTCCGCCCCTTCCCCCGGGAAGGGGAACGGCTCTGGAGAATTTATATCCCCGTCGCTTGACCGGGAAAAAGCATAACCGGGAGAAATCCGTCAAGGGTGCCTCTGGCACCGCCTGCGGCGGCGCTGCCCTTGACTGATTTTCCCGGCTATGCTACGGAATAACTGGCGACGGGGAATCATTTATATCTCCAGAGCTTCGGGGCGCGGGGCAGAGCCCCGCAATCCTCGGGCCATGCTGACCCGAAGTTTGGGCTTACTTTTCCTGTTCGGTTTTCTTCTCCGGCTTTTCATGTTCCTTCTGCTGACCCTTCCAGTCGTCCAGCAGCTTGATGATCTGGTCCTTCATTTCCCTCGGCGTAGTTTCCTTGCCGAAATACTTGCTCAGTTCCGCACCTGTCAAAATCACTTTGTCTACCTCCTTTTTGTCCTCCATCATAATGCCGTCGATCACATCCCCGTTGAGCAGCTTCTTTTCGTCCAGCTCACGCATACGCTTTGCCTGCGCCTGTGAAGGCGAGGACTGCTGGCTGTCAATGGCGACGGCGATATAGTTCTGGTTCTTCTTGCCGATATAGGAAAGCTCCACCGCCGTAGTAAAGCCCAGCTTTTTTTCATCCATCAGCTTCATCAGGTCGGGAACCAGCTCATTGAGCCGGATATACCGCTGCACCTGTTTGACGGCCATCTTATTGCGCTCGGCCACGATCTCGTTGGAGCGTTTGCCAGCGTCCTTCGGGTCAATCTGGCCCGAAGTGCGGGAGCCCTGGTGCTTGATAGCCTCAAGCTGCATTTTCAAGGCTTTGGCCCGCTCACTGGGGAGGATTTCTTCACGCTGGTTCAGATTGTCCTCGACCATCTGCGTGATGGCTTCATCGTCTGTCAGGTTTCGGATGATACAGGGCATATCCGCATATCCGGCAAGCTCACTGGCTTTCTGGCGGCGGTGGCCGGACACGATCTCATAGCCGCCATCCTCACGGGGACGGACGATAGCGGGCTGGGTCACGCCCTTGTCCTTGACGCTGGACACCATAGCCCGCATTTCTTCATCATCCCGAACCTCAAAGGGATGGTTCTTGAAGGCGTGGAGCTCGTTCAGCTTGATATAGACGATCTGCTCCTTGCCCCGGCGTGGTGCATCCTTCGGCTTTTCGGGTTCCTTCGGGGCGGGAGAGGTCTGCACCGTTGGAGCCGTTTTTTTCTCCGGTTCCTTTTTGACCGCCTTTTCCGGTTTCTGTGCAGGAGCTTTGGACTTCGGGGCTGGGTCCTTGTCCTTATCTGCTTTCGGGGGACGGCCCCGGCGCTTCGGCTGTTCCGGCTCTTTGGGTTTTTCCTCTGCTTTCTTCGGAGCCTCCGGCTGCTTTTCCGGTTTCTCCACTTTTGCCGGGTCAGGCTTTTTCCACGCCGGGAGCTGCCGCCCGTTCCTCGGCTTTCTTTTCCTTCATAATTTCAGCGAAGTTATAGACGGAAACCTGCGGGTTCTTTACCTCCGGTTCCGTCTTTTTTTCCGGCTCCGGGGAAACGGAAACCTTCTCCGGCTCTTTTGGGGGAGTAGGCGGTGTTTCTTTGCCCGGTCCGCTATCCATTACCGGCTGTTCCGGCGTTTTTGTGGTTTTATCATCT
>ENA-OPYT01000221-OPYT01000221.1-human-gut-metagenome-genome-assembly--contig:-NODE-221-length-18190-cov-12.423794_pt1 | contig 18190 bp, 17 predicted proteins | sample MGYA00242636_ERZ504480 | MGnify/ENA primary metagenome ERZ504480 (study PRJEB26092, sample SAMD00036228) | human gut metagenome | host: Homo sapiens | study: EMG produced TPA metagenomics assembly of...
GCGGAAACAACCGGAATGTTCCGAAGGGTACGTTGTCCGGGGCGAAACCGTTTTAACAAAAAGACGGGGCTCTGAACGCCCCCCCTTTTCATACGCTATAGGCCCAACCGGTTCCTTCCATCTCGGAAGTTCGGGATCGAGGGGCGAGGTAGTCGGGCGGCAGGTCGGGGGCCTTGGGAGCGGTAAGGGCGGCGGCCACGTCGGCGACCGTGCGGACGTTGACCACGCCGGGAAGGCCCTGCAAGGGGCAGAGGTCCACGTCGTCCTCGGCGGCCTGCACCAGCACGGGCAGCTTGCGGAAAGCGGCCTCCAGCGCCACGGTGGTGGAGTTGGAAGCCCAGACCACGGTGCCCGGCGTGAGGAAGTTCCCGATGGGGCCGTCCACGATGCTGGGCGGCTCGGCGGCGCCGTACAGGTTCTTGAGGCGTTCGGCTACGGGCAGGTAGGGATGCGGCTTGACGACGACTTCCCATCCGTCCAGCGTCCCGGCCTTGGCGGAGGCCGCCAGCGTGGCGAGGTGGGCGTCGGTTTCGTCGGCGAAGAAGCTGGTGACGACGAGCAGGCGCGTGGGCTTGGCGGGCATCTCCGGGGCGGCTTCGGCATCGGGCTTGGGCGTGAGGTAAAGATACCGCAGGGCTTCCACCAGTGCGGTACGCTCCTTCGGCATGTGTCCGGCGAGCAGGGCATCCTGCGCACCGGTCCCGTTGCACAGCCACAGTTCGGGCATGGCCCGGCGGCAGGCGGGATCGTTGATCATGCGGGGATCGTCGAAATAGCGGAAGTCCGTGGGGCGCACCGTGGAGTGCTGCGCGCCGTAGACCGGCCCGGCGTCCGCGTCGTGCATGGACTGGCAGAGCATACGTTCCCACGGGCAGTTTTCCTGCGGGAAGGTCGTCCAGTCCTGCGGCCCGGCCCATTCCGCATAACGGCGGAAGGCTTCGCGCATGAGGCAGCGTTCCAGCGCCCGCCAGCCTCGGGTGGAATCGGCCCAGTTGTCTTTCAGGACGGGCCAGAGATCCATCTGGGAACCGGGGAAACGGAACAGTTCCTTGACCTGCGGTTCCACGGCCCGGCTGGAGAGCAGGAGCTTGCCGAACCGGACAAGGCTCTTGGCAATGTCGCCGTTGGTGAGGAACTCTTCGAGGAAGTGGAACGAGGCGCCGTCCCGTCCGTTGGCGCGGAAGCGGTCGCGCAGCTTGATCGCGTCGGGGAAGGAGCACTGTGGGGCTGGGAAATAGAGGAAGACCCAGTTCACGCGGTTGGGCTTGCCGTCGGCGGGCTGGAGGGCGTCATGGAGCTTTTCCCAGTAGCGGGAGCGGAACCGTCCGTTCTTGGCGGCGGCCATGTCGATGTTGGGGAAGTAGGTCACGATGCTCGCGGGCTTCACGCCTTCGGGCAGGGCGGGCCGGGAAAGCGGCGTGCGCGGCAGGCGGCGGCGCACGATCCACAGCCACGCCGGGAAGCGTACCAGCGCCTTTACCGGGGCGGGCAGGCGGTAGTAACAGGCTTTGAGCCTGGCCTTCAGGCCTTCCGGTTGCGCCGCTTCCGCGCCGCCGATACGGCGCACGGCGAACTCGCGCCCGGTAGCCTTGCAGAAGCGTCCCAGAACGTCTTCCATCCACGGGTCGGCTCCTGCTGCGGCGCACAGTTCCAGCCGGGTGACGCCCTTGTCGCCCATCAGAAGCTCAAGGGCGCGCAGTTTCAGCGCCGGGAACAGGTTGTGCGTCACTTTGGGGTGCTTTTCCACCAGCGTGGAACACCACCACATGGACAGGTTGTCGTCGGCGCGGAGGTGTTCTTCCAGCAGTTTGCCGTTGATCCGGGCGCAACCCGTTTCGTAGGTCCATGCCGCCAGCTCGTCACGGATGGGGAGCAGGCGTTCGTTCAGCTCCACGGGGATGGAAATCTGCCCGTCGGGGACGCTGCCTTTGTCCCATACCGCCACCAGTGCCTCGGACGGCATGCCCTTCGGCAGTTCCGTTTTGTTCAGCAGGATGAGTGTAGCCATAGAAAACCCTTTTGAAAGGAATGGTTGCCATGATTGGGGAAAGAAGGTCTTTCTGGAGAAAGGCTGCTCCTCCCCTTCCCCAAACCTGCCAGTGTGGCTCGCGCCCACCCCCTCATCTCTCAAGGTTTTTCACTGGTGGGGAGGCGGCGCGGCGGTCCGTTTCAAGAACGGCAGTGACAATGAAAAAAGCTTGTCTTCCAGTTTCGTACAAAGCGGGGCTTGTGTCCAACAGGAACAACCGGAGGCATCCCGTGAGGGAGAGCCGTCGAGCGGCTTTTTCCCGTTTTCCGGTGAGTTTATTTTCCTTTGAAATCTATACTGTTGGGGAAATATGTATCAGGGAATGCTGCGGACAGGGATTCGATAAGCGCAAAAGTCTTTGGAAAGGGAGGGATGGGGTTTGGGGAAGGGAGGGAAAAGCTTTTCTTCAGAAAAGTTTTCCCTCCCTTCCCCAATCTCCCTTAAAATCGCTTTCCCTAGCCCGCGAAATGATCAAACCCGCCGGACACGGGGACGCCGCCAACGCGGATCACGCCGCCTTCGGTGACTTTGCCGAGCATGGTGGTCTCGGCGTTGGCGACCATGACGTGTACGGCAAGTTCGGGCGAACACGTCCCGATGAGCGCGTAGTCCTCGCCGCCGAGGAAGGCGTGCCGCCTGGCTGCGGCGACGGGTTCGGCCTCGTTGCGGGAACGCATGAAGCGCAGGATTTCAGTGTGCGGCATGGGCATGCCGATGTCCGCGCCCATGCCCGGCCCGACCAGCCGGGGCAGATCGCGGGCGAGGCCGTCGGAAAGATCCATGAGCCCAAGCCGCCCGCAGGTGGGATCGCCTTTCTCGCGGCCCCAGTCCGCCGCAAGGCGCGACAGGCGCATGCCTTCCTTGAGGCGCGGGGCGGGGCGCAGGTGCGCCTCGCAGGGGATGGGCCACCCGTTGAGGGCGGCGCGGCCCCGCTCCTCAAGCAGCAGCAAACCGGCGCGTGCAAGGCCCGTCCTGCCGATGAGGAAAATAACGTCGCCGGGCTGTGCCTCGCCGCGCAGGAGCGTCTTTTCCGCCTGCCCGAATACAGTCAGGCAGAGGTGGAGCTTGTCGGCGCGGGAGAGGTCGCCGCCCACGAGGGGCACGGAAGCCTGGGCCGCCAGCTCGGCCATGCCCGCGCACAGGCCGTCCACAAGGGCCATATCCGCATCGGGCGGCAGGGACAGGCCCACCGTGAACCCCATCGGACGCGCCCCATCGGCGGCGAGATCGCTCAGGTTGACGGCAAGGGCCTTCCAGCCGATGTCTTCCGGCGTGAAATAGGAGCGCCGGAAATGCACGTCCTCCATGAACAGATCCGTGCTCACGCACAGCGGCCCGGAAACGCCGAGCACGGCGCAGTCGTCGCCGCGCCCGAGCAGCACGTCCGGCCCTTCGTTGGGGAAATGCGAGGCGATGCGGGCGAGGATGTGATCCTCGGAAACGAGATCGGACATTTATTCCTCCAGAGTCAGAAACGCGCTGAGAATGACCTTGAGCCCGAAGCCGGGGAAGTTGACCCGGCACTTGTCGGGCGGAAGCTGCTCCACGATCTTGCCGCGCCCGAATACCTTATGCCGGCAATAGCCGCACCCCGCGCCGCCCTTGAATGCGGCCTTATCGTTTTTGGCCTCAGGGATGACCGGGGGCGGGAACACGCCTTTGACGCGCCCGGCGTTGGGGTTGGCCAGTTCGCGGGGAATATCCAGAGAAGGCCGCGAAAAGGCGGGATCTCCGGCAAAGGATGTGCTGCGCTTGGAGATGCGGCCCGTGTAGCCCTCCTGCCACTCCTCAAGGGCGCTGAACGGCAGTTCGCGCACGAAGGGGCTCGGCGTCGCGGGCTCATTGCCGCCGTTCTGACGGCTGTAGAGCGTGGCGGGCACGAACAGTTCCAAATCCTCGCGGGCACGGGTGCAGGCCACGTACATGAGGCGGCGTTCCTCCTCGAAGTCCTCGGGCCGCACCAGCGCGTGGCGCGAGGGGAAACGGTCCTCGACCAGATCGAGCAGGATGACGGCGTCCCACTCCAGCCCCTTTGACGAGTGGATGGTGGAAAGCACCACCCGGCCCGCCTCATCGAACTCGTCGGCGTCGTCCTCCGGCGTTTCCAGCGACAGATCCGCCACGAATTGTTCGAGATCGGTGTAGGCCGAGGCGATGTGCGCGAGTTCCGAGAGTCCCTGCTGACGGCGGGGCCAGTCGTCGGGGAAGATAGCCTGCAGGCGCGGCGTGTAGTGCTCAATGACCATTTCGATGAGCGCGGCGGGCGTCAGGTTGTGCTCGCGCAGCTTGTCGAGCAGCAGCATGTCGGACCACAGATCCGGGTACTTGGTGCAGGCTTTGCGCAGCGCGTCGAAATCGCCCTGCGCGGCGACATGATAGATTTTTCGGCGGTTTTGGTCCCCACGCCCTTGGACAGCCCCGCCACACGCTCGAAGGAGGGCATGTCCAGCGGGTTGATCGCCAGCCGCACGAACGCCACCACGTCCTTGACGTGTACGGCTTCCGCATAGCGCAGCCCGCCGTATTTGCGGAATTTGACGCCGCGCTTGGAGAGCGCGACCTCAAGGTGGTAGGACTGGTAGCCCGCGCGGAACAGCACGGCGATTTCCTTCGCCTGATAGCGGTCAAGAAGCTCTTCCACGCGCGCCGCCACCACATTGGCCTGCGTCAGGTCGCTCATGGGGCGGACGAGGCGCACGCGGGGCGTTTTGGGCGTGTTTTCCTTGGTCGTGAACAGGTTTTTGCGGAAACCCTCGGAGGCCGGGGCCAGCACCGCGTTGGCGACGTCGAGCACGGGCTGTGTGGAGCGGTAGTTCTCCTCAAGCCGGATAACCCGCGTTCCGGGGAAGAGCTTGGGGAAGTCGAGGATGTTGCGGACGTCCGCGCCCCGGAAGGCATAGATGGACTGGGCGTCGTCGCCCACGGCCATGACGTTGCCCGCTTCCCCGGCGAGGAGCCGCACCAGCCGGGCCTGAACGCGGTTGGTGTCCTGATACTCGTCCACCATGATGTAGCGGTAGCGTTCCCGGAACCGCCCGGCAAGCCCTTCGCGCCCCGTTTCGGGATCGCCTTTGAGCAGATCCTCAAGCTCGAACAGCAGGTCGTCGTAGTCGAGCAGCCCCGTGCTGGCGGCGGTAACCCCGGTATGCCTCTCCGATGCTTTTCCAGCGCATCGGCGTGGGGCAACAGGTGCTGCGCGTCGCGCTGGAGCACGTCGCCGATGGAAATTTCCTTGTTCCGGGCCTTGCTGAGGAGGCCGATGATGGTCTGCGTCTTGGGGAACGAGCGGTCGCCCTTGCCGACTTTGAGCCGTTCCTTGCACTGCTGGATGGCCGAGGCGCTGTCCGCCGAGTCCATGACCGTGACCGGGCCTTCGGCCCATGCGGGCCTGTACTGGCGCAGCACCGAGAACGCGAAGCTGTGGAACGTGCCGCCGTGGACGCCGCCGATGCTGTAGCCGAGCAGATCCGTGGCCCGGAGCAGCATTTCGCGGCTGGCCTTGCGGGTAAACGTGAGCAGCAGCATGTCGCTTGCCGGGACGCCCTGTTCCGCCAGCCAAGCCAGACGGTGGACGATGGTGCGGGTCTTGCCGCTCCCCGCGCCCGCGATGACCAGCACCGGGCCGTCCGGCGCGGTCACGGCTTCAAAGATCCTTCAGATCTTCTACGCTTGCATCCTTCGGGTTGCCCGGTGCGCAGGCATCTGCGTGTGCGGAATCTGCAAGGAACTGCAGATCTTCTTCTTTGACTGCCTCGAGAACAGATGGGATTCCAACGTCTGCGGACAGCTTCTTAACAGCATCAATCGCTGCTTTTCTATACTCTTCCTGAGACATTTCGTCTACACCTGTAACGCCCATGGCACGTGCGATTTCGCGGTATTTCTCACCGGTGCACTCCTGGTTGTATTCCATAACGATCGGAAGCATCATGGCACATGCAACACCGTGTGGGGTATCATAAACAGCACCAAGGGTGTGTGCCATGGAGTGAGCGATTCCAAGACCTACGTTGGAGAAGCCCATACCTGCGATGTACTGGCCAAGAGCCATTCCTTCGCGTCCCTCTTTGGTGTTTGCGACAGCACCGCGCAGAGATTTGGAGATGAGTTCGATGGCTTTCAGATGGAACATGTCAGTCATTTCCCATGCAGCTTTTGTTGTGTAGCCTTCGATTGCGTGAGTCAGAGCGTCCATACCGGTGGAAGCGGTCAGGCCTTTCGGCATGGAGGACATCATATCCGGGTCAACAACTGCGATGATCGGCATATCGTGCGGGTCAACGCATACGAATTTACGTTTTCTTTCTACGTCGGTGATAACGTAGTTGATGGTGACCTCTGCAGCAGTACCGGCTGTAGTCGGAACGGCGATGATCGGTACACACGGATTTTTTGTCGGTGCGGTGCCCTCAAGGCTTCTGACATCCTCAAACTCCGGGTTTGCGATGATGATACCGATGGCTTTGGAGGTATCCATAGAAGAGCCGCCGCCGATGGCGATCAGATAGTCAGCGCCGGATGCCTTGAAAGCTTCTACGCCGTGTTTTACGTTTTCGATGGTCGGGTTTGGCTTGATATCGCTGTAAAGCTCATAGTCGAGTCCGTTTGCGGTCAGAATATCGGTTACTTTGGAAGTAACGTTGAATTTAATCAGATCCGGGTCAGAGCATACGAATGCTTTCTTGAAGCCGTGTGCCTTTGCTTCATTTGCGATCTCGGCAATAGCGCCTGCTCCGTGATAAGAGGTTGCATTTAAATTAATACGATTTGCCATGATTGAAAAACTCCCTTCTAAAATGAATGAATGGTTTTACTGAACTTGTTATTATATTAACAAATCCGGAAGGGAAAAAGAAAGTGACAGAAGAAGCGAAGTGTAACACTTTAAAAAAAATCGCCATTGTGACAAAAACAACAGAACAAAATTTGTGAAAAATAACCAGAGCGTGTCTGAAAAACCATTTCCGCAATCTGCAAGCCCCACTTTGACACGCGCTCTAAGAGAGCAACTGCAGATTCCGGAACAGATTTTTTTAAGTCTTCCGGCATTGCCCGGACGAGAAGAGCGGCAAACTCGGAAGGTGTCAGATCCATGCCGGTAAGCACCCATTTTACGGTCATGGTGATGGAACCCTGACAGTACATTTCGAGAAGAAAATGCATTTCCGGTGAAACCGGACTGCCGCTTTTTTTCGTGAATCAGATTTTCGTAGAACGCGAGAATCAGATCGAAATCGTGCTCACGCAGAGAATTCTGCTTGTCGTAGCGGAAGGCAGCGGCGAAAAAAAGCTTTTTCTTTCTGAATATAGGTAAATTTCTTTTCCAGACTGTCAAAAACGGTCGTTCCGCGCCCCATATGTTCAAAGGATTTTGTCAGTAATTTATCAAAATACCAGTTGATCAGATCGTATTTGTCGAGAAAATTGCGGTAGAAGGTCTGGCGGGTAACACCGCAGATTTCACAGATCTGGCGCACGGTGATCTCTTCAACGGGTGTTGTTTTCATGCACTCCTTCATAGATTCGGCAAGACGGTATTTTGTTTTTTCTCCTTTGGGAGCAGATACGGTGGAATGGATCATCCGGGCAGTTTCCTTTCGTTTCGAAAATTATAACTATGCAGAGTTATGCATACATTATAACGCGAATCAGAAGAAATAAAAAGCCCTGAACATGTTTCCAGGATGAAAGCGAGAAACATGCCAAGGGCGTTATTGTTATTTTCTTTTGTTTACGGCCTGTCCGACACAGTAGCATACAGCGGCAACAACCATGCCGTTGATGGAAGCGATGCCCCAGTGTAAGAGGTTCGCAACAATGGCACCGAGAATGACACCGGCGACCGCAAACCAGTCTATGGTTTTAAGCTTCGGCTGATCGGTTTCAAAGTCCTCTTTGTTCATGAAGTAGGCGAGCACCAGAATCATGCCGACCGGCGGCAGGGTACAATTCAGAATGTTGAGCCAGCCGCAGAAGTTGTAGTACAGCCATACGGAGGCAACCGTTCCGATGATACCGGAAAGGAGAACCATCGGTTTTTTCCTCTGATGGAAGATGTTGGCAAGACCAAGACCTGCGGTATACAAAGCGTTGTCGTTTGTAGTCCAGATATTAAGACCGAGAACGAGAACAGCCAGGTAGAACAGGTTCAGGCGGACCATAACCTCGAAGATATCGTTTCCGCCGACAAAGATCGAGGAAACAGCACCGAAGAAAAACATCAGGGAATTTCCGATAAAGAAAGCCACAACCGTGGTGATGGCACCAGATTTTCCGTTCTTTGCAAAACGTGCGAAGTTCGGAGTTGCGGTTCCGCCGGAAACGAAGGAGCCGACACCAAACCATCCGATCTGCGTAAAGCTGGTCATGGCTGACGGCAGATAGGAACCTTTTTCGCCAAAAGCTCTCTGGGACAAAAGATCAAGTGACAGACCGGTTTTTGCACCGACGTAGCCGAGCAGACCGGTATAAATACCAAGAATGATTCCACCAAGGATCAGTGATCCCAAAAAGCCCCAGAAATCGAGGCCGTCAGCGAGCTGCTGGCCTACCCACATGCTTGCCGAGAAGAAGGTGAAGCCAAGCTATAAACTTTTAACAGTGTAAGGTGTAGCAACCTGATTGTCAAGGGAAAAGGCGAATTTACATGATTTTCTTACAGAAGAAGGGAATGCACCGCGAGAAAAGGAATTTTACCGGGTTTTGCCTTCTCCGGAAAAATATTCCTTTGTAAGCTCCACAACCTTGCCCGAAAGCAGGAAGAGCGCAATCAGGTTCGGGATTGCCATGAGGCCGTTGAAGGTCTCGGCAATGCTCCACATCAGGCCAAGATTTGCGGTGGCGCCAAGGATGGCAACCAGCGCATAGGCGGCCATAAAATATTTTGTGATTTTTTCGGAGAACAAAAACTCGATGCAGCGTGCACCGTAAAGTCCCCATCCGAGAATCGTGGAAAAGGCGAAGCAGCACATCGCGAACGCGGTGAGCAGCGAAACCCAGTTTCCGTATGTAAGGGTAAAACCGCTGATGGTCAGCTCTGCGCCGGCAGCCTGTCCGTAGGTGATGGAAGTACCGCTGCAGAGAATAACAAGTGCAGTTAAGGTACAAATCACGATCGTATCAGTAAATACCTCAAAGATACCGAACATACCCTGTTTGACCGGCTTTTTTGTGTCGGCACAGGCGTGCGCGATCGAACCGGTACCAAGACCTGCCTCGTTTGAGAAAATACCGCGGGACACACCTTTTTTTACACTCATAAGCATGCTTCCGACGATACCGCCTGTAACGGCGGAGGGACGGAAGGCGCCCTCAAGGATCGAAACGAAAACAGACGGAATCCGGTTGAGATTCAGTAAAATTACACCGATGGCAAGGACAATATAAAACAGAGCCATAAACGGAACGAGCTTTTCTGTTACCTGTGCGATCCGTTTGACACCGCCGAGCAGGATCAGCGCTACGAGTACCGCAATGATGATACCCTGAATCAGGTTGGAGGTCGGGATCGCGTCCTTTGAGATCACATGGTAATTCATCAGTGCGGAGTTGACTGCGGTTGTGATGGTGTTGACCTGCGTTGCATTTCCGGTTCCGAACACAGTCAGTACACCGAAAGCAGCGAAAAGATAGGCCAGAAAATGCCATTTTTTGCTGAGACCGTTTTTGATGTAATACATCGGTCCGCCAACGAGTTCCCCGTTGGCATTTTTCTCGTGATAGAAAACAGCCAGTGTTACCTCGGCAAATTTCGTACACATGCCGAGTAGGGCGGAAACCCACATCCAGAACACGGCACCGGGTCCGCCGATAGCGATAGCGCCGGCAACACCGGCAATATTACCGGTACCGACCGTGGCGGCAAGTGCTGTACAGACCGCCTGGAACGGTGTAATTGCGCCATCGGAAGCATCTCGTTTGCGGAACATTCTTCCGAGCGTTGTGCGGATCGCATACGGGAATTTTCGAATCTGGAGAAAACGGGTGCGCAGACTCAGGTAAAGGCCGACACCGAAAATGCAGATCATAGCCGGAACACCCCAGATAAAATTGTTCACGGCATTGTTGATGGTTTCAATCAGTTGGAGCATAGATACCTCTTTCTTTTTCATAAGCAGAAGCACTTTCTTGGAAGATCAGTGCTTTCATAAAGTAACACAATGCAAAAAGTATATCATCTCAGACGAGATTTGCAAGTTTTTTTCGAGAAAAAACGCGGACCCCCAATTTTTTGCGATTCCGGAAAGATATATTTTCTCTAGCCTTATGGGTTTACCATGAGCCAGGCGGTTTTTTACGTTTTCTTCCAGTTTTTGTGAAGGAATGCAGCGAAGTATGATAGAATAGAGAAAAAACAGAAAAGAGGATTATTGCCATGTTTCAGGTAATTGATATGCACTGCGACACCATCCCGGCGCTGCAGTGGAAGGAAAAACAGGAGCATCTTGCGGATGCGGATCTTCAGATCAATCTGGATAAGCTGGAAAAGGGCGGCAGCCTCTGCCAGTGCTTTTCTTTGTTTACGTTCCTGAAGGGACTGAAAGACGAAACACCGTTTGAGCATGTGAGAAAGCTGGCTGATCTCTGGAAATCAGAGGTGGAACGGTATCCGGACCGCATTTGTCAGATCAAAACGTATGCGGATCTGATGCAGGTACAGAAGGAAGGAAAAATAGGTGCGGTGATGACCGTCGAAGAGGGTGGTGTCTACGAGGGAAGCATAGAGAAGCTGCATACGCTGTATGATCTCGGTGTGCGGATTTCCACGCTGACCTGGAACTTTCCGAATGAGCTTGGATTCCCGAACCCGGCGCAGGAAGAGGGAAAGCCATATCTTCCGGATCTTGAAAACGGGCTGACACCGACCGGTATTGCCTTTGTCGAGGAGATGGAGCGGCTCGGCATAGTGATCGATTTATCACACTTAAATGATGCCGGAATCCGCGACGTTTTTGCGCATACGAGAGGTCCGGTCATTGCGTCCCATTCCAATGCGCGCGGCGCGTGCTTCCATCTGAGAAACCTTTCGGATGAAATGATTCGTCAGCTCGCAGAGCGTGGCGGCGTCACCGGTATCAATTTCTGTCCGTCGTTTCTGCGCGAGGAGGAGCCGGCGGCGAAAAAGGCATCGACGATGGATATGGTACGCCATATGAAATATCTGCGAAACGTTGGCGGTATCGATATCATCGGCCTTGGAACCGATTTTGACGGTTTCAGCGGTGAAACGGATGTGCCGGACACCGCGCATATGCAGCATCTCGCAGATGTGATGAGCCACGACGGTTTCACCGATGAAGAGATAGAGAAGGTCTTTTCCAAGAATGTACTTCGGGTGTTTAGAGAATGCTGGAAATAAAACTACAGCTCTGGTGATGCCGCCAGAAGCTCCTTTGTATAATCATTCTGCGGATGCGCAAACAGTTCTTCCGTCTCCGCGTTCTCCACAATCCGGCCTTCTTTCATCACGAGAACCCGGTCGCACATCTGGTAGATCACGTTGAGGTCATGCGAGATAAAGAGAATCGAAAGCTGAAGCTCCTCCTGAAGCTGAACCATCAGTTCCATGATCTGTTTCTGAATCGTCACATCGAGAGCGGAAACCGGTTCGTCGGCAAGAATCAGGCGTGAGCCCTGGATCAGTGCGGCCGCGATGCTGACTCTCTGGCGCTGGCCGCCGGAGAGCTCATGCGGGCGGCGTTTCAGGTGCTCTGCGGAGAGGCCGACTCTTTCGGCCATCGCAAGAACCCGTTTTTTTCGTTCTTCTTTTGGAACTTTCTGCATCCGAAGCGGCTCCTCTAAAATCCAGGAGATTTTCTTCGCAGGATTCAGGGAAGAAAACGGATCCTGGAAAATCATCTGCGGATGGTCGACCTGCGAAATTATTTCGCCTTCATCTGGGCGGATAAATCCTAAGATCACTTTGGAGAGTGTCGATTTTCCGCATCCGCTCTCTCCGACGAGACCGAGAATTTCATTTTCATGAAGCTCGAAAGAGATATCATGAAGCACCGTTTTTCTCTGCTTTCCCTCCTGATAGGAGGCAGAAATATGGCTGACTTTCAGAATGTTGTTCGGACTGATTTCTTCCATGGGTTATTCCTCCTTTTCCGCCGGCGGAGCAGCTTTTTTGTCAGAGCCTGTCGGCCATTGAGCTGTTGGAGCGATTTTGATTCGCTTTCGCAGCGATGTTCGTCGGTTCGGAATTGCGTCGAGCAGGCGGCGGGTGTAGTCTTCCTTCGGGTGGAAAAAGACATCGTCTACACTGCCGGATTCCACAATCGTCCCATGATTCATGACGATGACCCGGTCACAGAGCGAACGGATGACGCCGAGGTCGTGTGAGATAAAAAGAATCGCCGTGTGATGGCGTTCATTGATTTTTTTCAGCAGCTTTAAGATCTGCGACTGAATCGTCACATCAAGAGCTGTTGTCGGCTCGTCTGCAACCAGAAGCTTCGGTTCTGTAATAAGCGCCGCAGCGATCATCACCCTCTGGCGCTGACCGCCGGAGAGCTGGTGCGGGTATTTTTTGCAAAGCTTTTCCGGGTCGGGAAGCTCGACCTCATGCATTATGGCAAGAACCTTTTCATGACGTTCTGCCGGTGTGCAGCTCTCATGGATCAGCAGTCCCTCTGCAATCTGTTCTTCGATGGTCAGAACCGGATTTAAAGAGGTCATCGGTTCCTGAAAAATCATGCTGATTTCTTTTCCGCGGATGCGCTGCAGATCTTGGCTGGACGCGTGCGCAACGGAAGAATCTTCGTAGAGAATTTCTCCGCCGGATACGGCGGAATTTTCCTTTAAAAGGTGCAGAATGGAGAGCGCCGTCTGGGTTTTACCGGAACCGGATTCCCCGACAATGCCAAGCGTCTCACCTTCTTCTAAGGAAAAGGAGATGCCTTTTACCACTTCGGTCGGTGGCGTGGTATCGTAAAATGCAATTTTTAAGTCACGTACATCGAGAAGTGCCATATCAGTTACCGCCTTTCTTCTGTAATCCGTCGCCGAGGAGCGATACGCCAAGCGCCAGTAAAATGACGGCAAGACCGGGGAAAACAGAGCCCCAGGGAGCAGTCATCAGATACGTCTGGGATTCTGAGAGCATCCGTCCAAGCGAGGCATCGGGCGGCTGGACACCGATGCCGAGAAAGCTCATGCCGGCCTCGGAGAGAACGGCGTTGTTGAAACCGATTGCTGCCATCGAAAGAAGGGACGGGACCGTATTTGGCAGGATATGTACAAATATGATCCGAAGATGGGAAACACCCATCAGACGGGCACTTTTGACATAGTCCATATCTTTGCGTGCGAGAAATTCGCTTCTGGTGATACGTGCAAAGCTCGGAATGAATACGATACCGAGTGCAAGGATCACGTTGTATTTGCCGGGACCCAGCAGCGCGATAAATACCAGCGCCAGCAGGATTCCCGGAAAGGAAACAATGACATCGTTTATGCGCATCAGGATTTCGTCAATCCATCCGCCAAAATACCCGGTGAACGCACCGACAAGAACACCAATGGTTCCGCCGAGCAGCAGAGTAGCGAAAGCGACGAAGAAGGTTGTACCGGTTCCTTTTAAGACGCGGCTGAAAATATCGCGTCCAAAGTGATCGCAGCCGAACGGGTGTGACAGAGATGGAGCAGCAAACTTGGCTGCGCCGTTCATTGCGTCCGGGTCGTACGGTGTGTAGAAAAAGCCGATCAGAAGAAACAGAAGCATAAAAGCGGTGAGAACAGCTCCGATGATCAGCGTGAGATTGCGTTTCTTTTTCATAATGAAAACCCTTTCCTTTGTCGTGGGCGGCTCCCCACGACCTTTCGGTCGCGGGAGCTGATGATCGAAAGCTCCCGTCAGTCTTTTACGCGGATACGCGGATCAATTCTGCCATACAGCAGATCTACCACGAAATTGATGATAATAATGAGGGCGGCGATCAGTACAAGGATGCCCTGAACCACGGGGTAATCGCGGTTGGAGATCGAAGTGATCAGAAGATTGCCCATGCCCGGAATCGAAAAAACCTGTTCCAGAATAATGCTGTTTGCTACAATATCTGCGATTGTCATGCCCCAGAAGGTCAGTACCGGAATCAGGGCGTTTTTCAGCACATGGTGATACATAACACGGCGTGTACTGTTTCCGCGGGAATAGGCGGTGCGCACATAGTCGGCATCGAGCTGCGAGAGCACAGAGCTGCGCAGCATTTTGACAGCCATGGAACAGCGCGGAAGTGCAATGGCGGCAGACGGTGCAACAAGATAACCGATAAAACCGGAAAAATTTTCAGAAATCGGCACATAGGCGCCCGGCTGAAACCATTTGAGAATCAGACCGAAAAGATACGTGATCAGAATACCGATGAAAAATCCCGGCACAGACATGATCACCTGATTGATCGTCATGATCAGCCGGTCCAGATGGCCTCCGGCGTGCTGTGCTGTGAAAATGCCGATGGGAATCGAGACAACAAGGATCATCAGGAATGCGATAACGGTGATAGCGATGGTAATCGGAACTTTATCGCGGATCAGTTCTCCGACCGGCATCGAGTACGAATACGAGGTGCCGAGATCTCCATGAAAAAAGCCGGTTACCCACGAAGCATACCGTTCCAGAACCGGCCGATCCAGGCCCATTTCCTTTTGCAGAGCCTCAATCCGCTCCGGCGTCGCCTCCGTTCCAAGCTGCGATTTTGCCGCATCTCCGGGTATGACGGAAAAGGCAAAGAACGATAAAAAGGATACAAGAAGCAGCGTAAGAAGGAGAGAGCCGAATTTCTTTGCAAGGTATTTCATGAATGGAAATTCCTCCTTGTGTAATGTAGGATACTCCGGGAATTTTTCCCGGCTTATAAAAGCAGGCACAGAAAAGCTTCGGGCGTATCGGTTGAAGGTTTTCGTGCACGTCATTTTTATTGTAGACAATGCAGGTGTAAATAGCAAGATAAAATTGGAATATCTCGAATTACAGAATAACAGGAAAAGGCCTCTTGCATAACCGGTGCGGATGATGCAAAAAGCCTTTGATAAATTGCCTTCGATAAATCCCCTGTTTAGTTTTCCATTTCCCGTCCGAGATACGTTGCCGCTACCTGGAGGAGCTTTTTTTCCGTGTCGCCCGGCAGGGACTCCCTGTCTTTGCCGCAGAGAATGACCGAACCGATGGCATCACCGGAGGAGAGAATCGGAAAAATGAGCTCCGGCAGAGGAGTAGTATTGTCTGTGTTTTCCAAAATTGAAAAATAAGCCTTTTCACCGGGACGCGCAAGTACTGTTTTCCGGTTCAGAATCGCCTCCTCCAGCCGGCTGCTGATGGACTTGCCAAGATAATTTTTCTGTTCCGGCCCGTTTGCCGCCACAATCTGTTCCTGATCCGAAACACAAACGAGACACCCGGTCACCGTTGAAATCGATTTTGTAAACCCTGCTGCGCATTCCGCCAGCTCTTCGATCGGTGAGTATTTCTTCAGGATAATCTCACCCTCCCGTCCGGTATAAATTTCCATGGCCTGTCCCTCCCGGATCCGCATCGTGCGCCGGATTTCCTTGGGAACTACCACACGCCCCAGATCATCAATCCTTCGAACAATTCCCGTCGCTTTCATATGAAAAATTCCTCCTGTTTTTACAATGTACTTTCGGAATCTTTCTGCACTTGCTTTTGCGGCTGATTTTCCGCCAGTTGCACCCGAATTTCATCAACGTACGCGCCGCGTACGCCTCAGAAATTTAGGCACAACGGGCAAGAAATCATCTCACAAAATCAAGCACAGAAAGACTCCGAGAGTACATCACATACTTTCCATAATTTGTGTTGTATGGGTAGTATGTGGAAAAACAGGTGGAATTATGCATGGAAAGAAGAAACGTATTTCCGCTGTTTACAGCAATTTCGGAAAAAATACAGTGGAACAGCAGTGGTTAGTCTGGTTGCTCCTTTTACAGAAGACTGCGGTCTTTTCCGAGATAGAACAAAGCGATCGTATCCGGTCCGACATGGCTTCCGGTGCAGTAATCGTAAGAAGTATTGATAAATTCACGCACCTTCACTCTTTTCTGGATTTCTTCCATCATATAAAGAGATTCCTCATAGGCATCTGCATGTGCGATTCCGACGATCTGCTTTTCCGGTTCTTCGATCGTTTCACAGAAGAGACGGATCAGTTCATTTAAAACGGCCTTGCGCCCGCGGACATTCTTGTAGGAAACAATATAGCCATCTTCACTTCCACGCAGAATCGGTTTGATTTTCAGCATATTTCCGACCACAGCGACACTTCCCTTGATTCTTCCGGTACGGGAAAGATATTTCAGATCGCCGACGGTGAAAACACCGTTCATTTTGCCAACATAGGTTTCCAGAAGATCTGCCGCTTCGTCTACGTTCATGCCCCGATCGCGCATCTCGCTGGCATAGATGGCGAGGATGCCCTGTGCAAGAGAGGCATTCAGGGAATCGACGAGGCGGATTTTACGTTTTCCGCCGTATTCTTCAAGAAGCTCCTCTGCAGCAAGTCTTGCGGAGTTATAAGTTCCGCTGATGTTTTTGCTTAAGGAAAGATAGATGACATCCTGATCTGCCTCAAGAGCGGTGCGGAACGCATCCGCAAAATTTGCGGTGCTGATCAGTCCGGTCTTGATTTCACAGCCGGTGCGCATGGCATTGTAATATTCTTTTCCTTTTGCAAGCTCCTCTTCCGGTGACAGATCCGGGTCGAAGCAGACCAGCTCTTTTCCATTCACAAGATTGACGAAAGAAACGACATGGATATCGTATTTTTTCGCAGTAACAGCAGGCAGATTTGCCGCTGAATCAACAAAAACCTGAAACATAAATAAAATTCTCCTTTGTAGTGTAAATGTCCCCCAAAATGATGTAACTTTTGATAAGCATTGTAGCACATTGTATCACCAAAGAAGAGAGATTTCAATGGAAGATAGACAACATACTACAAAGGAGTGTGCCGACAAGTTGATTCCTGAAATCATCTGTTTTCGGAAGAAATTTGACCAGGTATCAATGCATAGTAATAATGACCAAAAACGGCAGACGTATTTTTAGTAAAAACCGCTTTTGAAATAAAATCGTTTTATCTATAAATGAGCAAGTTCGTGATTTTGCATAAAAGAAAGACACCTTGATTCTTGATGTTGTATAATGAAAGTGACGAAACAAACATTTGCAACATTTACGAAAGAAGGTGCCTCTTGCAAATACTATACATCATTCTTTATTCATATACAACCAGCTTAAGCAATTAAGGATAGAGTAAACTTACTGTCAGTTGGAGAGTTGCAGAAGATTCCCTGCTATGAACTTGACCAGATTGTTTTCTCATAGTCTACTTCTCCCACAGTGTTTTGGTAGCATTTCGTATTTGCTGAAGGTACATGAAAGTGTTCTCCTGTTAAATAATATTCTGTAAGTTATTTTCTATAGATATCCGCTGATAGTAGGTATCTATGATATCCTGTAAAGTAATCGTATTCATTTTTTCTTCAGCAGTTTTTTGGATTTCATTATAGAATTCCTGTAAAGACAACTGAATATTAATGCCAACGCCGCAATCAGGGTTGGTATGAGTATCTAAATGAAGCAGCGGCTTCTCACCTTCAACTGCTTTATAAATATCCAGTAATGTAATCTGATCTGCTGGTTTTTGAAAGAGAAGGACGGGCATGTCCGGCTACACTGGTCATAAGTCCGGCCTTTTTTAGTTTTAACATAAGCTGGCGTACAAAGCCGGGATTTTGTATGGACACTTTCTGCAATTGAGGCACTGGAGAGAGATTTTTCCTGGTTGATAGCAATCAGAACCATCACATGAACAGTATCACTTAATTTCGTTGAATATTTCATGATAAGAAACTCCTTGTAGTATGATATAATGATTTTGCTTTCACATTTTGAGACAAAAATATTTCTGGTTTGTCTAAAACATTTCAAGTTCTCAACAGTTCTTTCCAATATGTTGAGAAACTGTGCATATTTATTATTTTGATGATTGTAAATAATATAATTACAACTATAATGAAATTTAAAGGAAAAGTCAACACAGGAATGAAATTTACGGAGGATTGTATAATATGCAGATCGTAGACAAATTTATGAAACCACCAAAATCCTTGAATAAACATTGATTATTACATGATGCG
>ENA-OPYT01000225-OPYT01000225.1-human-gut-metagenome-genome-assembly--contig:-NODE-225-length-17987-cov-8.567637_pt1 | contig 17987 bp, 11 predicted proteins | sample MGYA00242636_ERZ504480 | MGnify/ENA primary metagenome ERZ504480 (study PRJEB26092, sample SAMD00036228) | human gut metagenome | host: Homo sapiens | study: EMG produced TPA metagenomics assembly of...
AATTAACTGGTTAGGGTTGTTTAAATACGGAAATCCAAAGGAGTTTCCCTTAGATTACACAAAAGTCTAACATTTTTTTTTAATGCGCAACTTTTCCCGTACATATTTTTAATACACAAACAACGAAAAAGCTTGAAAAGAAGCAGGATACGTTTAATTACAAGCTTATTTAACACAACTGCTTAATTATTAAGTTATTTGACTGAACGCCACTTCCTTTTGCATTTTATGCAAGAATTAATGTAACTTTGTCCCCTGACAAAAAGATACCGGCACTGCTTATGCTACAAACGCTTAAAACATACTTCGGATACGACAGTTTCCGTCCCCTGCAGGAAGAGATTATCCGTCACATTCTGGACGGAAACGACGCACTTGTGCTAATGCCCACCGGCGGTGGAAAATCAATATGCTACCAGCTTCCCGCCCTGCTGCGCGAAGGAACCGCGGTAGTCGTTTCGCCGCTCATCTCGCTGATGAAGGACCAGGTGGAGGCGTTATGCGCCAACGGAATCAGCGCCGGTGCGCTGAACAGCAGCAATGACGAAACGGAGAATGCCGCCCTGCGCCGTGCCTGCACGGAAGGCAGACTGAAACTGCTGTATATCTCGCCCGAAAAGCTGCTTGCAGAAGCCAATTATCTCCTGCGGGACATGCACATCTCACTTTTCGCCATCGACGAAGCGCACTGCATCTCGCAATGGGGACATGACTTCCGGCCTGAATATGCACAGATGGGGATTCTGCACCGGCAGTTCCCGCACGTGCCCATCATCGCCCTGACCGCCACCGCCGACAAAATCACGCGCGAAGATATCATCGGGCAGCTTCACCTGAACCATCCCCGGACGTTCATCTCCTCGTTCGACCGTCCCAACCTGAGCCTCACCGTAAAACGGGGCTACCAGCAGAAGGAAAAATCCAAGACAATTCTTGACTTCATAGCCCGCCATCCCGGAGAAAGCGGCATCATCTATTGCATGAGCCGGAGCAAGACGGAATCCGTGGCGCAGATGCTCCAGAAGCAGGGTATCCGCACCTCCGTCTACCATGCCGGCCTCTCCCCCTCCCTCAGGGACAAAGCGCAAGACGATTTCATCAACGACCGCGTGCAGGTAGTGTGCGCCACCATTGCTTTCGGCATGGGTATAGACAAGAGTAACGTTCGTTGGGTTATTCATTATAATTTACCAAAGAGCATCGAGAGTTTCTACCAGGAGATAGGGCGTGCCGGCAGAGACGGACTGCCCAGTGACACGCTACTGTTCTACTCGCTTGCAGACCTGATTTTGCTTACCAAATTCGCTACCGAGAGCGGACAGCAGAACATCAACCTGGAGAAACTGCAACGCATGCAGCAATACGCCGAATCCGACATCTGCCGACGCCGCATATTGTTAAGTTATTTTGGAGAAATAGCAGACCATGACTGCGGCAATTGCGACGTCTGCAAGAACCCGCCCGAACGCTTTGACGGAACTGTCATCGTACAAAAGGCCCTGAGCGCCATTGTCCGCACAGACCAGCAAATCGGTACAGGTGTTTTAGTGGATATTCTCAGAGGAAACATGTCGCCCGAAGTCGTAGGCAAAGGCTATCAGCAACTGAAAACCTTTGCCGCCGGACGTGATGTTCCCGCCCGCGACTGGCATGATTATTTATTACAAATGCTGCAACTCGGATACTTCGAGATTGCCTACAACGAAAACAATCATCTGAAAATAACTTCCGCTGGAAGCGATGTCCTCTTCGGCAGAACCACCGCCCGATTGGTAGTGATACGCCGGGAAGAAGCAAACGAAACCAAACGTGGCAGAAAACGCAAAGCAACCGTCCCCGCCCAAGAGCTACCCTTAGGACTTCCCAATACAGAGAACGAAGCCCTCTTTGAAGCATTGCGCAAATTAAGAAAACGTCTTGCCGATGAAGAGGCCCTGCCTGCCTATATCGTCCTGTCCGACAAGGTTCTCCACTTGCTCAGCACCTCACGCCCCACCAACCTCGAAGAGTTCGGCAACATCAGCGGCATCGGAGAACACAAAAAAAGAAATACGGCAAAGAATTTATCAACCTAATACGAAAATATAGTGATTAGTGATTAAGGATTAGTGATTAGCGGTTAAGGATTAGTGGTAAGTGATTAGTAGTGAGCAGTTAGTGTTTTGCGATTAGCAATTAACTGTTTATTGTACATAACTTAATCACTAACCACTAACCACTAACCGCTACCCCCTATTTCCCCGTTTGTTGTAAGAAGTTGCGTAAATCAGATTGCGGTACTCCTAACGATATGGCTTTCTCGAAATCGCGTTTGGCAAGTTCTTTCTTCTTTTGGGCGAGGTAGATTTCGCCGCGCATCAGGTATATTTCAGGCTGCGAACTATCCAGGCTTATCGCCTCTTCCAGGTCTACCAATGCCATATCTGTATGGTGTAAGTCTTTTTCTACTCCGGCACGAGCCACATAAAGCATGGCATATTGGGAAGGAGACAACTGCCGGTTCTCTCCTTTGGCGGCAATCATAGTGTTCAATAGCCTCAGTGCTTCTTCGTATTTTCCCTCTCTCTGCTCTAAAGTAGCCAAGCCGAGACGGCCGTTGTAACTGGTGGGATTCACTTTCAACAAGCGTTCGTAATCCGCCTTTGCCATTTTATAGTCACGCTGTTGCATATAAATATAAGCGCGCATCAGCAGGGCTTCTTCGTTGTCTTTCTCCAAATCCAGCACCAGCGAATAGTCGGCTTGTGCCAGGTTGTTGCGCCCCAGTTCCATATAAATGGTCGCACGGTTCAGCAAGATAGGCACTGCCCGCGGGGCTATATTCAGGGCGAAGTTATAGGACTCCAAAGCCTTTTCGTACTTCCGCTGGCGGCGTTGTATCGTACCGAGGTTGGAGAACAGAAGGGCGTTATGAGGATTCGCAGGCTCCAGCTTCAAGGCTCTGCGGATGTACGTTTCCGCCTGCGGCAGACTATCCTGCTCCGTATAAGTTACGGCACGGTCGCAAAGTTCCTGATAGGTTTGCGCGAATGCAGGCATACCGCTTGCCAATAAACATACTGCGAGAAAAATCAGTTTCTTCATACTTATGATTCTAAATTTATTAATGCACCCGTATCCGTGCCACCTGCCGGTACGGAAAGTACCAAGCAAGGGTACAAAGAATATCAGGCGGTGGTACGGACAGTACCAAGCGCTGGTACAAAGAGTACCAAAGGATGATACGGGCAATACCACGCGACGGTACAAGTGCTACCACCCGTCGGTATGACCGCTACCACCGGGTGAAACAAACGTCCGTCCCCGGCATTTAATCCAAAGGATAAGTGTCAAAAGCAAACAACTCCGTAGAGAGATACCTCTCTCCCGTATCAGGCAGCAAGGCCACCACCGTTTTGTCGGCAAATTCGGGACGCACCGCCAGCAGACGTGCCGCATAGACAGCCGCTCCGGAAGATATTCCCGCCAGCAATCCCTCGGTGGATGCTAGTTCGCGTCCGGCGCGAATGGCTTCATCATCCGGCACGGGAATCACCTCGTCCACTACCGAAGCATCGTAAAGGGCCGGAATGAAGTTTGCCCCGATGCCCTGTATGCGGTGAGGAGCGTCCTCGCCCCCCTCAAGCACGGGAGACGATGCAGGTTCTACGGCCACAATGTAGACATTCGGATTATGCCTTTTCAAGGCGCGCGCCACACCGCAAATCGTGCCGCCCGTACCTACTCCCGCCACAAACACGTCCACTTGTCCGTCCGTATCCGTCCAGATTTCCTCGCCCGTAGTAAGTTCGTGTATCCGGGCGTTGGAAGGGTTCTCGAACTGTTGCAGAATCACGGCGCCGGGTATCTTGTCCCTCAGTTCCTGCGCCTTGGCGATAGAGCCCGTCATGCCTGCCAGTCCGTCCGTCAGCACGATTTCCGCTCCGAGGGCTTTCAGCAGGTTGCGGCGTTCAATGCTCATGGTTTCGGGCATGGTCAGTATCAGATGATAGCCTTTAATGGTAGCCACCATTGCCAGCCCTACTCCCGTATTGCCGCTGGTAGGCTCTATAATGGTGGCGCCGGGCTTCAACGCTCCGCGCGCTTCGGCATCCTCGATCATCGCCAGCCCTACGCGGTCTTTTACGCTGCCTGCGGGATTAAAGGACTCCAGTTTGGCAACCACCTCCCGTTGCAATCCGTACTTCCGGCTGTACCCCGCCAGTTTCATCAGCGGCGTACCGCCGATAAGTTCCGTCAAGTTATTCGCTATTTTCGCCATAATTCGTCCGAGTTTATACAGAATAAGACACAAATGAGGAGACACACCAAAAGCAGGCTCGCTATTGCCGTACTCTTGACGCATCTCCTCGCAAAGGTAGGAAAAAAACGTTTCGCCCTTTCTTTCCTTAATAAAGATTAGTGTTTGATATAGTCCACAATCCACGCACCCACTTCTTTCGTGCCGTATTTGCCACCGCCTTCCACCTGGATTTCCGGGGTACGGATATTGGCGTCGAGCGAAGCATCCACCGCCTTGCGGATAAGCGCGCCTTCTTCCTTCAGGTCGAAATACTCGAACAGCATAGCTACGGAAAGAATCTGTGCCAGCGGATTGGCTATGTTCAGGCCCTTAGCCTGCGGCCATGAGCCGTGAATAGGCTCGAACACCGGCGTGCTTTCGCCCGTGGAAGCCGATGGGAGCAAGCCCATGGAGCCGCTGATGCAGGAGCCTTCATCGGTCAGAATATCGCCGAAGGTATTCTCGGTCACCATCACGTCGAAGAACTTCGGTTCCTGAATCATGCGCATGGCGGCGTTGTCCACGTACATATAGTCAGTGGTGACTTCCGGATAGTCCGGGGCCATTTCCTGCGCAATCTGTCTCCACAGGCGCGAAGAGGCAAGTACATTTGCCTTGTCCACTACCGTAAGGTGCTTGTTGCGCTTCATGGCATACTCAAAGCCCACTTTCAGGATGCGTTCAATCTCCGGACGGGTGTACATATTGGTGTCGTAGGCCTTGTCGTTGTCCTGATACTTCTCGCCGAAATACATACCGCCCGTCAGTTCGCGGATGCAGATGAAGTCCGCACCGTCCACCAGTTCCGCACGGAGCGGCGACTTGTGCAAGAGGCACTTGAAGGTCTGCACCGGGCGGATATTGGCAAACAGCCCCAACTTCTTGCGCATAGCCAGCAGTCCTTGTTCGGGACGCACCTTGGCAGTGGGGTCATTGTCGAATTTCGGGTCGCCTACTGCCGAAAAGAGCACTGCATCGGCATTCTTACAAGCCTGATAGGTAGCTTCGGGGAAAGGGTCGCCCACTTTGTCGATGGCGTCCGCACCGCACACGGCATACTCATAACTTACTTTGTGACCGAATTTCTCGCAAACGGCGGTCATTACGTCCACACCTACGGCGGATATTTCGGGGCCGATACCGTCACCGGCCAATACTGCAATTTTAAAGTCTTTTTTCATCTTTATGATTATCTTTATCGGTTCTTTTTATTTTTACCTGATTGTTCATATACAACAAAAGATATGCTAACACATAGTAAGGAATGGCAACCGCTGCTCCTATCAGCAAAATTTCCTCCCAATCAACCGGTTTATCATTCCACAGACATAACACGACTCTTACTCCACAATAAACTGCAATCAGCATGCAATCTATCAAAAGCACCTTAATCCATCTTTTCATATTCGGTTTCTATTATATTCAGCATCTTTACCGTAGCCTTAATGGCCGCTTCCGTCTGGTCGGCATCCAGTCCGCGGGTACGGAACACCTTGTCTTCAAAACTCCAGGTAATAACCGTCTGCACAAAGGCATCGGTACGTCCGCCGGGCGGGATGGTCACCGCATAGTTCGTCAGCATCGGGAACTTACGCCCCAGAGTCACCTTGTATATCTTGCGCAGCGCACGCACAAAGGCATCGTACTGACCGTCGCCGCTGGAACTCTCCTCATACTCCTTGCCGTTGATTTCTATTTTCAACGTAGCCATCGGTTTCAGTCCGTAGGCAAGGTTCACGATGTAGCTTTTCAGGTTCACCCGCTCGTCCATCATGCCGTGTTTCAAAACATCGGAAATCGATGTACGGCAAATCTTCCTGCGTCACCAGTTCCTTTTTATCGCCCAGCTCGATGATACGTTCGTAACCTTGCGCATGGCATCCTCGTCCAGCTCCAGCCCCAGGTCTCCAGATTCTTGCGGATATTCGCCTTGCCGCTGTTCTTGCCCAGCGCATACTCCCGCTTACGGCCGAAGCGTTCGGGCAAGAGGTCGTTGCAGTACAGGTTACTTTTATTGTCTCCGTCGGCATGCACGCCCGCCACCTGCGTAAACACATTCTCACCCACAATCGGTTTGTTGGCGGGAATTACGATGCCCGAATAAGACTCCACCACACGGCTCACATCATTGAGGCGGCTCTCGTCGATATTGGTGACAGCGCTGAAATGATCTTTCAGGATGGCCTGCACGCTGGCAAGAGGCGCATTCCCGGCACGCTCGCCCAGACCGTTAATGGTGGTGTGCAACCCCTTGCAACCGCTCAACACGGCTGCCAGCACATTGCTCACCGCAAGGTCGTAATCATTGTGCGCATGGAAGTCGAAATGCGCGTGCGGATAGCGTTTCACCATTTTCCGCATGAATTCAATGACCTGCAACGGGTTCAGCACCCCCAACGTATCGGGCAGCATATACCGCTTTATGTTGGTCCGGATCAATGCGTCCATCAATTGAAACACATATTCGGGCGAATCTTTCATGCCGTTGCTCCAGTCCTCCAGGTAGACGTTCACCTCCATGTCCTGCACGTTTGCGTAGTCCACCACTGCCAGAATGTCCTCGATATGTTCTTCGGGCAACTTCTTCAACTGGCAGGAGCAATGCTTCAGCGAGCCTTTGCACAGCAAGTTAATGACGCGGCAGCCGGTAGCGTGTATCCAGTCCACCGACGTATGCCCGTCTACGAAACCGAGCACTTCCACCCTCGGCAGCATATTGCGGCGGGCGGCCCAGTCGCATATCATTTTCACCGCATCGAACTCCCCTTCAGACACCCGCGCGGAAGCTACTTCCACCCGGTCCGCCTTCAAGTCTTCAAGCAGCAAACGGGCTATCATCAGCTTCTCATGGGGCACGAAAGACACTCCGCTGGTCTGTTCGCCATCGCGGAGTGTGGTGTCCATGATTTCTATCTTCGGATGATTATGCTTCATGTTTCTTCTCCCAGGATTCTATTTTGTCTTTGTTCTCTACAAGGAAATCTATATCGTCCAATCCGTTCATCAGGCAGTGTTTCTTGTAGGCATTGATTTCAAAATGCTCGCTCTTGCCCGTGGCCTTGTTGGTAATGGTCTGTTCGGGCAGGTTCACTTCCACTTCCGTCTTGGGATTGGCGAAAACCGAGTCGAAAAGTTCCTTCAGGAACGATTCGCTCACCACCACGGGAAGCACGAAATTATTCAGTTCGTTGTTCTTATGGATATCTGCAAAGAAGCTGCTCACCACCACGCGGAAACCATAGTCGGCAATGGCCCATGCCGCATGCTCGCGGCTGCTTCCCGAACCGAAGTTCTTGCCGGTCACGAGGATTTGTCCGCCGTAGGTAGGGTCGTTCAGTACGAAAGATTCTATTTTGTTGCCTTGCTTGTCATACCGCCAGTCGCGAAACAAGTTCTCGCCAAAGCCTTCTTTCGTGGTGGCTTTCAGGAAACGTGCAGGGATTATCTGGTCGGTATCCACATTCTCCAACGGAAGAGGTACACAAGTGCTGTTGATGATATTGAATTTCTGTTTCATTGTTGCTGTTATTTGATTGTTCTTTCTTCACTGCAGAGGACATAGAGCCTCAGTTGCTCCACTTACATTTTTTTCGGACATAAGAACAAAAGAACATATGCTATGCAGAAAGATGCCGGTTATGCAGCGCAGCCAAATCTGTTCTTTTGTTCTTATGTCTGAAAAAAACATGCTCCTCTGTAGTGAACCTTGATTTAGATAAACTCCCTCGGGTCTGTAATCCCCCCCGTCACCGCCGCTGCCGCAGCCACCAGCGGACTGGCAAGCAATGTGCGTGCACCCGGTCCCTGACGTCCCTCAAAGTTACGGTTACTGGTGGACACCGCATACTTTCCGGCAGGCACTTTGTCATCATTCATCGCCAGACAAGCCGAACATCCCGGCTGGCGGATAGCGAATCCCGCCTCTTCCAGCACTTTGTCCAAGCCTTCCTCGCGTATCTGCGCATCTACCATCCACGAACCGGGAACCAGCCATGCCACTACATCCGCCGCTTTCTTACGGCCTTTCACGATAGAGGCAAATGCACGGAAATCCTCGATACGGCCGTTGGTGCAAGCACCCAGGAACACGTAATCAATCTTCTTGCCCAACAACGGTTCACCCGGCCGGAAGCCCATATACTCCATCGACTTCATAAAAGACGCCTTGGCGGCCTCGCCCATGCCCTCGGTAGCGGGGATGTGCTGCGTGATGCCCATGCCCATACCCGGATTGGTTCCGTAGGTAATCATCGGCTCGATGTCGGCGGCGTCGAAGCGTACTTCCTTATCGAACACGGCATCCTCATCGCTTTTCAACGTTTTCCAGTATGCCAGCGCCTTGTCCCACGCTTCGCCTTTCGGAGTATATTCACGTCCCTTAATGTACTCGAAGGTCGTTTCGTCCGGAGCAACCATACCGCCGCGCGCACCCATTTCTATGCTGAGGTTGCACAGCGTAAGGCGTCCTTCCATGGACAGGCTGCGCACCGCCTCTCCGGCATACTCCACAAAGTAGCCCGTAGCGCCGCTGGTAGTCATCTTGGACATCATATAGAGCGCCACATCTTTGGCGGTCACCCCTTTACCCAATTTGCCGTCTACGGTAATGCGCATCGTCTTGGGGCGGGTTTGCAGAATACACTGCGAAGCCATCACCATTTCCACTTCGCTCGTACCGATGCCGAAAGCCACCGCCCCCATTGCGCCGTGAGTGGACGTATGCGAGTCACCGCATACAATCGTCATGCCCGGCAAGGTCAGCCCCCGTTCCGGACCCACCACATGGATAATGCCGTTCTTCTTGTCCATCATGCCGAAATGCTCCAGTCCGAAATCTTCCGCATTCTTGGCAAGCGTATCCACCTGCGTCTTTGACACGGGGTCTTCGATAGGTTTATCCTGGTCGTGCGTCGGCGTATTATGGTCGGGCATGCAGAATATCTTTTCCGGACGGAAACACTTGATTCCCCTGGCACGCAATCCGGCAAAAGCCTGCGGGCTGGTCACTTCATGGCAATAAAGCCTGTCTATGTAAAGTTGTGTAGGGCCGTCTTCCACCTTCTGTACAACGTGGGCATCCCAAATTTTATCAAATAATGTATTCATCAGAATAAGTATTAATTACAAATTATCAATCACTAATCGTTAATCACTAACCGCTAAAATTTATTAATACAGTCTATATACGCTTCCACCGACGCAGCTATAATATCCGTATTGGCGCCGAAGCCATAGTAGATACGGTTATCATATTCCACCTGCATATGCACCTTACCCATATCATCACTCCCCTTGCTGATGGCCTGAATGGTAAACTCCTTCAACGTCATGTGACGGTCTATTATCTTCTTCAGGGCTTTGATTGCGGCATCTACCGGACCGTTTCCGCTGGCGGCGGCCTCGAACTTCTCACCCGAAATGTTCAGCCCGATGCTGGCTACCGAACGAACACCTACGCCGCTCGTCACCTGCAAGTATTCCAGTTTGATACGATGATTCTGCGAGCGGTCCGCACCTGCCAATACCAGAATATCATCGTCGTTAATATCTTTCTTCTTATCGGCAAGTTTCAGGAAATCTTCGTAAATCTTATCCAGTTTCTGCTGATCCAGAGACACGCCCAACACCTGCAGGCGGTTCTTCAAGGCAGCGCGTCCGCTACGGGCGGTCAGTACGATAGAGTTGTCATCGATGCCCACATCGTGCGGGTCGATAATCTCATAAGTCTGCACATTCTTCAATACGCCGTCCTGATGAATGCCCGACGAGTGCGCAAAGGCATTACGGCCTACGATTGCCTTGTTAGGCTGCACCGGCATATTCATCAGGCTGGATACCATACGGCTGGTAGGGTAAATCTTCTGCGTATTGATGTTGGTTTCAATATCAATATCCTTATGACATCTGATAATCATAGCCACCTCTTCGAGCGAAGTATTTCCGGCACGTTCGCCGATACCGTTGATAGTAACTTCCACCTGGCGGGCGCCGTTCAGCACACCTGCCATTGTATTGGCAGTAGCCATCCCCAGGTCGTTGTGGCAATGCGTGGAGATGACAGCGTTATGAATGCCGTCCACATGCTCCATCAGATATTTTATCTTCGCACCATACTCACCGGGAAGGCAGTAACCGGTGGTATCGGGAATATTCACCACCGTAGCGCCCGCTTTGATAACGGCTTCCACCACACGCGCCAGGTATTCGTTATCCGTGCGTCCGGCATCTTCGGCATAGAATTCGACATCCTCTACATAGCGGCGGGCATACTTCACTGCCGCTACGGCACGTTCGATAATCTCCTCGCGGTTGGAATTGAATTTATATCTGATGTGCGAGTCGGAAGTACCGATACCGGTATGAATACGTTTATGCTTGGCAAATTGCAGAGCTTCCGCCGCCACGTCAATATCTTTCTGTACGGCACGTGTCAAGGCGCAAATCGTAGGCCACGTCACAGCTTTGGAAATCTCAATCACCGAGTTAAAGTCACCCGGACTCGAAATAGGGAATCCCGCCTCAATCACATCCACGCCCAGCGCTTCCAGTTGCCTTGCCACCTGAATCTTTTCCACTGTATTCAACTGGCATCCCGGAACCTGCTCGCCATCGCGGAGCGTTGTGTCGAAAATAAATAATTTATCACTCATCGCTTCATTGTATTTATAAATTCATATTCCATAAAAAAAGCCTTTCACACAGGGAAGTGAGAAAGGCTTTCGTATATTGTTATATCTTACATATATTTATGCACAGCACTCACTTCCACTAAACTTTGCCAGTAGAATAATAATACCACACAGTAGAATATATGTAAAGTTCTGAATCATCTTGTCTTTTTTGTTTTAACGATGCAAAGGTATAGATTATTTTGTAGCATGCAAATAAATCAGTAACTTTTCATCTGAAATAATATCATTTTATAAGATTATATTCACTTATCACACCAATATATCACAAGAAAGGCGTACCAAACAGGCACGCCTTTCCTTTATGTTTCAGTTCGATACAAGTCCTGAATTACTTCTTTTCACAAGGTTTGTCACACTTGGCGCTATCGCAAGCGGCCTTCGGACAATTAGCTTGCGGGCAACCGGCTTTCGGACAAACGGCAGAATCAGCCTGGCAGCAAGCCTTTGCAGAGTCACATACCTGTTCTGTTTGTGCAGCGCAACAAGAGTCTTGCTACCGGCAGCATTGGCATCAGCAGCTTTTTGTTACCACATGATGTTACAGCGAAAGAAAATGCTACTGCCACAGCAGCAAATAAAACTTAGTTTTCATACTTCAATTTGCTTTAAATATTAATCAAAAAAATCAGTTCGCTGACAAATATACGAAAACAACCCGGTTTTCCAAAACGGGGAAGAAGAGAAGTAAGAATAAACTTATCGGTAAATTGATTGTTTGTCTGGTGACACTATTATTTTTTGTGACATTACTTTTATATTCATTTTTTTAGACAGAAGAACAAAAGAACATAAAGAGAGGGGGATATAGTTCGGGGTGTTGTTCTGGCTGCACAATAAATTCTCTGTACTAAGGGGATTTAGGAGAGATAGCATTCTTTTTAGACATAAGAACAGAAAGACATAAGAGAAGATGCTTGTCAGGTATATGATGTGATACGGGTATGATACGATATAGTACCCTAAAAGCAAAGAAAGAAAAATACTTCACAAGTATAAAAATAATCCCCACTAAAAATCTATTGACCCCAAGAAAACAAGCAAAGAAAAGAAAAGCAAAGCAAGCAAAACAAGGCAAGGCAGACAAATGAACTTAACTTCTCTGTTCGGAATGATAACCAGAAAACAAGAAAGCCCCTGCATCTTCCGATACAAGGGCTTCTCTCTAAAAAACGGCGACTACCTACTCTCCCACTGTTACGCAGTACCATCGGCGTGACTGAGCTTAACTTCTCTGTTCGGAATGGGAAGAGGTGGAACCTCAGTGCTATAGTCACCTGAATAAGGCAGACATGATGTAAAAAGTAAAGAACAACCGGTAATGAAACCGGTAAACTGAACGTATATACCACCCATACACGGCAAAACCAAAAGTGAACGGGCAATTAGTAATGCTCGGCTATGACATCGCTGCCTGTACACCTGCATCCTATCAACGTCATCGTCTATGACGACCCTAAGAAATCTAATCTTGTGGCTGGCTTCGTACTTAGATGCTTTCAGCACTTATCCAATCCCGACTTAGATACCCGGCAATGCACCTGGCGGCACAACCGGTAAACCAGAGGTCAGTCCAACACGGTCCTCTCGTACTAGTGTCAGAGCCACGCAAATTTCATACGCCCACGATAGATAGAGACCGAACTGTCTCACGACGTTCTGAACCCAGCTCGCGTGCCACTTTAATGGGCGAACAGCCCAACCCTTGGGACCTTCTCCAGCCCCAGGATGTGACGAGCCGACATCGAGGTGCCAAACCCCTCCGTCGATATGAGCTCTTGGGAGGGATCAGCCTGTTATCCCCGGAGTACCTTTTATCCTTTGAGCGATGTCCTTTCCATACAGAAACACCGGATCACTATGCTCTAGTTTCCTACCTGATCGACTTGTTAGTCTCCCAGTCAAGCGCCCTTATGCCATTACACTCTGCCGACGGTTACCAATCGTCGTGAGGGCACCTTTAGAAGCCTCCGTTACGCTTTTGGAGGCGACCACCCCAGTCAAACTACCCACCAAACAGTGTCCCCGCAACAGCGGGTTAGAACTCAAATAATCAAAGGGCCGTATTTCAACAGCGGCTCCACGAACACTGGCGTGCCCGCTTCAAAGCCTCCGGCCTATCCTACACATCAATTACCCAAATTCAATGTTAAGCTATAGTAAAGGTTCACGGGGTCTTTTCGTCCCATCGCGGGTAATCGGCATCTTCACCGATACTACAATTTCACTGAGCTCACGGTTGAGACAGCGTCCAGATCATTACACCATTCGTGCAGGTCGGAACTTACCCGACAAGGAATTTCGCTACCTTAGGACCGTTATAGTTACGGCCGCCGTTTACTGGGGCTTCAATTCAATGCTTCTCTTGCGATGACATCTCCTCTTAACCTTCCAGCACCGGGCAGGTGTCAGGCTGTATACTTCATATTTCTATTTTGCACAGCCCTGTGTTTTTGTTAAACAGTTGCCTGGACCGATTCTCTGCGCCTCAAGTCACCCTGAGGACCCTTTATCCCGAAGTTACAGGGTCAGTTTGCCTAGTTCCTTAACCGTGAATCACTCAAGCGCCTTAGTATATTCAACCCGACTACGTGTGTCCGTTTGCGGTACGGGTACCACAAGGATTAAGTTTAGCGGATTTTCTCGGGAGTATGTTTACATGCACTATTGGATTGTCCCGAAGGACGCTCCATACTATCAGGTTCGACTCTTCCTGCGGATTTGCCTGCAGGAATCAACATCTACACCCTTTAACGGACTATTCCGTCAGTCCGCGGCACTGTCACTGCTCCGTCTCCACGTCACTCCTTGAGGTAGTACCGGAATATTAACCGGTTCTGCCATCGGCCTCGCCGTTCGGCTGAGCCTTAGGACCCGACTAACCCTGATCCGATTAGCGTTGATCAGGAAACCTTAGTCTTTCGGCGAGGGGGTTTCTCACCCCCTTTATCGTTACTTATACCTACATTTGCTTTTCCACACGCTCCAGCAAGGCTCACGCCTCACCTTCAACGCCGAGTGGAATGCTCCCCTACCGATGTTTACACATCCCAAAGCTTCGGTAGAATACTTAATGCCCGATTATTATCCACGCCAAACTCCTCGACTAGTGAGCTGTTACGCACTCTTTAAATGAATGGCTGCTTCCAAGCCAACATCCTAGCTGTCTTAGCAATCTGACTTCGTTAGTTCAACTTAGTATTCATTTAGGGACCTTAGCTGTTGGTCCGGATTGTTCTCCTTTAGGACATGGACCTTAGCACCCATGCCCTCACTCCTGACATAGAACTGACACGCATTCGGAGTTTGTCAAGACTTGATAGGCGGTGAAGCCCTCGCATCTTATCAGTCGCTCTACCTCATGCCAGTATAAGTCAAGGCTGCACCTAAATGCATTTCGGGGAGTACGAGCTATCTCCAAGTTTGATTAGCCTTTCACCCCCACCCTCAGGTCATCCAGAAGCTTTTCAACGCTTATTGGTTCGGTCCTCCAGATGGTGTTACCCATCCTTCAACCTGCCCAAGGGTAGATCACTTGGTTTCGCGTCTACTCCTTCCGACTATACGCCCTGTTCAGACTCGCTTTCGCTTCGGCTGCGGATCTGAGATCCTTAACCTCGCCGGAAAAAGTAACTCGTAGGTTCATTATGCAAAAGGCACGCCGTCACACTAAAAGTGCTCCGACCGCTTGTAGGCACATGGTTTCAGGAACTATTTCACTCTTCTGTTCGAAGTGCTTTTCACCTTTCCTTCACAGTACTGGTTCACTATCGGTCTCTCGGGAGTATTTAGCCTTACCGGATGGTCCCGGCAGATTCACGCAGAATTCCTCGTGCTCCGCGCTACTCAGGATACCACTAGGCTTCGGTTGGCTTCGCATACGCAGCTATCATGCTCTATGGCTGTACTTTCCAGAACATTCTGCTCACCAACTTTCTTGCCACAACGTGGTCCTACAACCCCACACATGCCGTAACATGGATGGTTTGGGCTGTTCCCCGTTCGCTCGCCACTACTGGGGGAATCATTATTTATTTTCTTTTCCTGCAGGTACTAAGATGTTTCAGTTCCCTGCGTTAGCCTCCCGCATTGCGGGATGATATCCCTTCAGGATATCGGGTTGTCCCATTCGGAAATCCGCGGATCAAAGGTCATTTGCACCTACCCGCGGCTTATCGCAGCTTATCACGTCCTTCATCGCCTCCGAGAGCCAAGGCATCCGCCATGTGCCCTTACTTACTTTTTGTCTTACCGATCACGTATGGTCGATATATACTTTCAGCTTTCAACTTTACTTTTTTTGGTCACATCATGTCAAAGATCGTTGTCAAGGATTAAGGATTAAAGATAATTCCTAATCTTGAGAAGTGGAGAATAACGGATTCGAACCGTTGACCCCCTGCGTGCAAAGCAGGTGCTCTAGCCAGCTGAGCTAATCCCCCTTCACCATTGATGAAAGACCCGCTAAATCGTAACCGGTCGGTCACCAACTGAGAAGTAGTCCCAGGCAGAGTTGAACTGCCGACCTCTACATTATCAGTGTAGCGCTCTAACCAACTGAGCTATAGGACTGTCAGTCAAACCCTCGCCTTACGGCTCGGCTTCTACTTTTCTCGTATATTTTAATAAACAAGTACGCGCAGTACAAGAGGTTCTTATGGAAGCATAACTTCAAGAACCAACGATCGAGTCGAGACGTCACTCCAGAAAGGAGGTGTTCCAGCCGCACCTTCCGGTACGGCTACCTTGTTACGACTTAGCCCCAATCACCAGTTTTACCCTAGGGCGCTCCTCGCGGTTACGCACTTCAGGTACCCCCGGCTTTCATGGCTTGACGGGCGGTGTGTACAAGGCCCGGGAACGTATTCACCGCGCCGTGGCTGATGCGCGATTACTAGCGAATCCAGCTTCATGGAGTCGGGTTGCAGACTCCAATCCGAACTGAGAGAGGTTTTAGGGATTAGCATCACGTCGCCGTGTAGCTGCCTTCTGTACCCCCCATTGTAACACGTGTGTAGCCCCGGACGTAAGGGCCGTGCTGATTTGACGTCATCCCCACCTTCCTCACATCTTACGACGGCAGTCTCGACAGAGTCCCCAGCATAACCTGATGGTAACTATCGATAAGGGTTGCGCTCGTTATGGCACTTAAGCCGACACCTCACGGCACGAGCTGACGACAACCATGCAGCACCTTCACAACTGCCTTGCGGCTGACATGTCTCCACATCATTCAGTTGCAATTCAAGCCCGGGTAAGGTTCCTCGCGTATCATCGAATTAAACCACATGTCACACTTTTTCCAGTGCACCAGGTGTTTCTATGAGAAGCTTTGTGCCTTCTGTCATGCATCTGGCGGCGTACAGCATCCCTTTGTGACCGATGCTCATGCCGGCCTGGCGGGCAGCAGCCCAGTGATGAAGAGGTGTCCCCTTGCACATGGTGGCAGCGCTGATGGTGATCATAGGGACAACGTGGCTTACTTCGGAGGCATCCGTTCCGATGGCGATGGGAATGGGTTCATCTTCCAGCGGTTCCAGTCCTGTGAAATAAATGCCGTGATTGTTAAGCCTGGCTTCCTTGCTGATTTCGGCGGCAAAGTCCAGTTCTTCCTGTGTGTAAGTGGGAGTGTCGATTTTTGTCATAGCTTCGTAATAAAGCTCAGTCAGTGTGCGGTTTATTTTCATTTCCCGACAGCTTTTCACTAGTTCGATGTCTACAGAAGTTCCGGTCATGAGTGCAGCGCCCCGGGCGCAGTCATCCACCCTCCGGCTTGCGTCCTCCGTGCGGGATCTTAGGGAAGAGCGGATAAAGTAGTTAGTTTTTGCGGTATCGGGGACTACATTGGCGGGGATGTGATTATCGATATAGGCATAATGCATCCTCACGTCGCCCGGTACATGTTCGCGAAGATAATTGACACCGATATTCATGAGCTCCGCAGCGTCCAGCGCGCTTCGGCCTTCTTCGGGAGATCGGGAAGCATGGGCGCTGACACCGTGAAATGTGTAGTTTTTTACGTCCTGTGCCTGCCAGATATCGTTGCTGATCCGGTTCCGGTCAAATGGATGCCACATGACGGCAACGTCCAGATCGTCAAATACGCCTGCTTTTGTCATGACGATCTTTCCAGACATGATTTCTTCAGCAGGGCAGCCGTAGACAAGGATAGTACCGGGAGTTTTGGAAGTTTCCATAGCATTTTTCAGAGCACAGGCAGCAGCGCATACGCCTGTGCCAAGAAGGTTGTGCCCGCAGGCATGGCCGATTTCCGGGAGAGCGTCGTATTCTGCCAGAAAGCCGAGACGAGGAGAACCATTTCCCCAGGTGGCGGTAAAAGCGGTGTCAATGCCGGCTGTTTTCCATGCTATTTGAAAGCCCTGATTTTCCAGGAAGGATGCAAGCCGTTTGGAAGAATAGATTTCTTCATAAGCAAGCTCCGGGTGACAGAAAATATCATGGGCTATATCCGTTAATTCTGCTTCGTGGGAAGCAATCCAGTCTGCAATTCTATTCATATTCCTTTTTCCTCATTATTTTAATTGGAAGAAGAGCTAAAAAAGCTCTTTGATTTAGTATAATAAAGTGACGAGTAAAGTATACAACAGATAATGGAAAAAGAAAGTCAGGGAGGTTTGGGATAAATAAAATAGGAAAATCTTAAGGAAATCTTACTGTAAATTTTGATTGCTTTTCCTGTTACATGGGGATATTATAAATACTACAATTGCGAAAGCAGAGGTGAAAGAAGAATGTTGCAGGAATTTATCGCGAAAGCGATTTGGTTTTTTAAAGATATATTAATGTGGAGAATCAGCTTCTGGTGCAGTTCCTTTTGCTTTTTGTGATACGTATATGCTTCTTATGTACTGGCTGAACCCTAGGCTGTCTCCTGTTTTGAGAAAAGACTGGCGATTTTCTGTCTGCTTGTAGAGCTGGCAGGCATCGCTTATTTCACATTGGGAATTCCGGGAGATTGGCTACATCGCATCGATATGAGCTGGAAATGTTCTGGT
>ENA-OPYT01000231-OPYT01000231.1-human-gut-metagenome-genome-assembly--contig:-NODE-231-length-17789-cov-4.675518_pt1 | contig 17789 bp, 13 predicted proteins | sample MGYA00242636_ERZ504480 | MGnify/ENA primary metagenome ERZ504480 (study PRJEB26092, sample SAMD00036228) | human gut metagenome | host: Homo sapiens | study: EMG produced TPA metagenomics assembly of...
AGTGTTTTCAACATCAACTTAAATAAATCCAAGAAAAACCAAGAAAATAATGTTCGCGTCCATAAATAACACTCTTTAAAATGCCCAATAATATCAATATCCTCATAATTCCAATAAATATTGCCGCAGTTACCTTCGTTGGCAGACTGGCTATATTCTTTGTCATACAGTACACTTTGTTGTATAATAAATATATAGAGGATGACTGTCCGAAATAGCGGGATTACCGTTGCCATCAGGCATACGGTTGGCGGGAGCTGTAAGCCAGCGCACGGCAGCTCCTCTTTTTTATTCATACCGCAGATTGATGAAACATAAAATTTTCACTGCCATCAGCATTGATATATAGCTTGCTGGCGACATTCTTGACGTCACGCAGCATATCTCTTATACTAATAATAGAATTAGATGTTACACGCGGCTGGGGATTTGGCCCCGCTAAAGCTGCACCGTAACGTCTAATTTTTTTGTCCAAATTTCATACAATTGAATGTTTTGCGGCTCTAAATTTATTCTGCCGTTGAAATATTCTGCTGTTAGTATAAAAGAATAAATATTATTTCCTGTTTTTATTTTTTGTAACCCTCAAAAACGCAAAAAGCAGCGGTTTTAAAGCCGCCGCCTCATATTTTACCGCATTTTAAAGCCTGGTATTTAATTGTTTCTGCACCTCTGCCAGTGCTTCAAGCGCCCTTTCGGCAATCATTGCATTTTTTATCTTTTTACCGCGTACGCGCTTGCCGAGCGGCGGAATTAAGCCAAAATTAACATTCATCGGCTGGAAATTTTTAATTTCCGGGCTGCTGATGTAATGCGCCAGTGCCCCATGCGCCGTTTCCGGCGGAAAATCAACCGGCGGCTGCCCCAGCACCCTGCGCGCGGCATGGATGCCTGCCATAAGCCCCGACGCTGCCGATTCAACATAGCCTTCCACACCGGTGAACTGACCGGCGAAGAATAAGCGCGGCTGAGTGCGCAGGCTGAAATCGGCATTTAAAAGTTTGGGCGAATTGATATAGGTATTTTTATGCATTACGCCGTAACGCACAAACTCTGCATTTTCAAGCCCCGGAATCATGCCGAATACACGCTTCTGCTCGCCCCATTTAAGGTGAGTCTGAAAACCGACGATATTATAAAGCGAAGCCGCAGCGTCATCCTGCCGCAGCTGCACAACGGCATAAGCCTCTTTGCCGGTGCGCTTGTCCACCAGCCCAACCGGTTTTAGCGGTCCGAAGCGCATGGTGTCTTCCCCGCGGCGCGCCATTTCTTCAATGGGCATGCAGGCTTCAAAAAACACTTCTTTTTCAAAATCCTTTACGGGGGCAAGCTCTGCCGTACGCAGCGCCTCCCAAAAGGCAACATATTCCTCTTTGGTTTCAAAGGGGCAGTTTAAGTAATCTGCGTCGCCCTTATCGTAGCGCGAAGCACGGTAAACCTTACTGTAATCAAGGGAATCGGCTGTTACTATCGGCGCTGCCGCATCAAAAAAGTGAAAGTAATCTTCACCTGCAAGCTGCGCAATTTCTTCTGCCAGCGCGCCGTCCGTCAGCGGGCCGGTAGCGGTAATTACAACGCCTTCAAGCGCCGCAAGGCTTGTAACTTCTTCGTTTTTAACCGTAATTAACGGATGGTTTTTAATTTTCTGCGTAACGGCTTCCGCAAAGCCTTCGCGGTCTACCGCCTAAATGCACCGCCTGCCGGAACTTTATGTTCATCGGCGCAGGCCATGATAACGGAATCAAGGCGGCGCATTTCTTCTTTTAAAAGCCCAACGGCGTTTTCTATATTGCCTGCGCGCAGCGAATTGCTGCACACAAGCTCTGCAAATTTATCGGTTTTATGTGCCGCGTCCGATTTAAGCGGCCTTTTTTTCGTACAGTATAACCGGCACGCCGCGCCGCGCAAGCTGCCATGCAGCCTCGCACCCGGCCAGCCCTGCGCCGACAACGTGTACCGGCTCATTTACTTTTTGCATTGGCTGCCGCCTTTCCTTTATAAGTTTTTACGGCCTCTTCACAGTTTTCGTTTGTGCAGAATAACTTTTTGTTGCCGTTTCTGTCCGTTTTTTCATATAAAAATATGTCCGCATTTGGGGCAATGCTTGCTCTGTCGGCTTGTCCCAGGAGGTAAACTTGCACTCCGGATAGTTAGAGCAGCCGTAAAATACCTTGCGAGTTTTGGTTTTGCGCTCGATAATATCGCCGCCGCAGTCCGGGCATTTTACGCCGACTTTTTTTTCAGTATCGGCTTGGTATTGCGGCATTCCGGAAAACCGGGGCACGCTAGGAACTTACCGTAGCGGCCCTGCTTATATACCATCATACGCCCGCATTTTTCGCATTTTACATCGCTTACTTCCACCGGCGCTTCAACGGTTTCTATTTCTTTATCCGCCTTTTGCAGAAGATGTGAAAAAGACTCGTAGAAATTTTCCAGCACGGTTTCCTTATTGGCTTCGTGCTCGGCAATTTCGTCAAGCTCGGTTTCAAGGTTTGCCGTAAACGGAATGTTGATAATATCTTTAAAATAGTAGTCAGCATGTTGACTATCAGCTCGCCAAGCTCGGTGGAAACGAGTTTTTTGCCGTCCTTAACGATATAGCCGCGTTCAAGGATGGTTTGAATGGTAGGCGAATAGGTACTCGGGCGGCCTATGCCTTTTTCTTCCAGTTCCTTAACAAGCGTAGCTTCGGTAAAATGCGGGGGCGGCTCGGTAAAGTGCTGCTCTGCCGGCATAAGTTTATGCAGCTTAAGCGGCGTTTGTTCCGGCAGATACGGAACTTACTTTTTCTTTTTCGCCTGCCAGTTCTTTTTTGTCGCTTCAATTTTAAAAAGCCGTCAAACTTAAGCACTGCCCCGCCTGCACGCAGCTGGTAGCCTGCCGCGCCGATTAAAGAGTTGTAACGTCGTACACGGCGGCTTTCATCTGGCAGGCAACGGTACGTTTCCAGATTAAGGTATAAAGTTTAAGCTGGTCTTTGGTAAGATACTGCGCCACCGCTTCCGGCGTGCGTTCCACAGAGGTCGGGCGTATAGCTTCATGCGCTGTCCTGCGCGTTCTTTTTGCTGCTGTAAACATTAACATGCGCCGGTACATATTCCGTGCCGTAGGTGCTGCCTATAAAGCTGCGCAGCTCGGCCGTAGCCACATCCGAAAGTCGCACGGAGTCGGTTCTCATATACGTAATAAGGCCGACGGCGCCGCCCTTGCCGACGTTTACGCCTTCATAAAGCTGCTGTGCCAGCAGCATGGCTTTTTTTGGTAGAAAAGTTCAGTTTTTTAACGGCGTCCTGCTGCAGGCTGCTGGTGGTGTACGGCGGCAGCGGGTTGCGCTTGCGTTCCTTTTTGTCTGCCTTTTTCAACAACGTAGGCGGCTTCTTTCAGCGCCGCTTCTGTTTTGGCAGCTTCTTCCGCATTATTTATTTCAAGCTTCTTGCCGTTAAATTTAATAACATCGGCGTCAAATATAGGCGCTTTGTCATTCTCGCGCAGGCGTGCCGTAATAGTCCAGTATTCCTGCGGCACAAAGTTGATAATTTCCTTTTCCCTGTCGCAGATAATTTTTACGGCTACGGTCTGCACACGCCCGGCGCTGAGTCCTTTGCGTATTTTGCGCCACAAAAGCGGGCTTAACTGATAGCCCACAATGCGGTCGATAATGCGGCGCGTCTGCTGGGCGTCAACCATGTCAAGGTCAATCTTGCGCGGGTGCTTCAATGCTTCTTTTACAGCGCCCGGCGTAATTTCATGAAACTCAATGCGGCAGCTGCTTTCAGGGTCAAGCCCCAAAATATATGCCAGATGCCAGCCGATAGCTTCGCCTTCGCGGTCAGGGTCAGTTGCGATATAAACTTTATCAGCCTTTTTGGCTGCCGTTTTCAATTCCTTAATCAGTTCGCCCTTGCCGCGGATATTGATGTACTTGGGCTGAAATCCGTTTTCTACATCCACGCCGAAAATGCTTTTCGGTAAATCGCGCAGGTGCCCCATGGAAGCGCGCACAGTATAATTGCGCCCCAGAAATTTTTCTATTGTTTTTGATTTGGCGGGAGATTCCACAATAACCAGGTTTTTAGCCATTAAACGTCCTCCTAAAGCAGGTAATAACTGCGGGCGGCGGTTTGCGCCACCTTGCCGCGCATCTCCAAATCCAAAAGCCCCATGCCGGCTTCCGCCAGCCCAAGGCCGCCTTTTTTCAAGTATTTCTTCAAGCGAAAGCGGTTCAAAGCTTAAAATTTTTAAAACCGCTTTTGCGTTATCATCAAGTTCATCTTCTCCGTTACTGCTGCCGAACAACGCCGGCTGCTGAGGGAAGCTTGCCAGTTTGAGGCTTTCAAGTATGTCTTCCGGCCTGTCTACAAGCTGCGCCCCGCTTTTTATAAGGCTGTGGCAGCCAATGCTCGTTGGCAAAAAGATGCTGCCGGGCACGCAGTAAACCTCATGCCCTTCTTCAAGCGCATATTCGGCGGTAATCATGGCGCCGCTTTTTTTAGCGGCTTCCGCCACGAGTATGCCGTGCGTCATGCCGTTAATTATACGGTTGCGAGCCGGAAAATTATACGCAGCAGGCGGTGTTCCGGGAGGGTATTCCGTAACAAGCGCGCCGCGTTCACAAATTTGTGCAAATAAATTTTTATTGGCTGCAGGGTAGGCAATATCAATGCCGCAGCCCAAAACGGCAACGGTTATGCCGCCTGCCGCCAGTGCGCCCCTGTGTGCAGCCGTGTCTATGCCTCTGGCGCCGCCGCTTACAATAACAACGCCTGCCGCTGCAAGGTCTGCCGCAAAGGCGTCGGCAGCCTTAAGGCCGTAGCCGGAAGCCTCGCGCGAACCGACAATGCCGATGCTGCCGCGTAAATCGGGCAGGCTGCCTTTAACGTAAAGCACCTGCGGGGGCGATGCGATTTGCTTTAAGCTGTAAGGGTAAGCATCATCTTCCGGCGTTACAATTGTTACGCCGTTATTCAAACAAAAATCTTTCAGCCAGGCGGGATAATTAAAATCCCTTCTGGCAATAAATTTATTAACTGTTTTTTCATCAATTCCGGCTTCCGCCCATGCTTCCGGCGGAGCCATATATGCTTCGGCAGGGCTTTTAAACTTCGCCGCCGCTTCTGCAATTTCTGCGCTGCGCGAGCCAAAGGCTGCAAACAGCGCGGCAAAATAGTATTTATCCAAGCAGCACACTCCATACTGTATTGTATCCGCAAATTCACTTCATTATAATTGCTAAATCAGTTATGGTCAAGCCCGTCAAGCGTTTTCAGTACAAAATCTGCCACTGCGTCTGCAGCGTAGGGTTTGCCGTAAGCCGCCCTGCGCCTGCGCCGCAGGCTGTTTTTTTCTTCCGTGCCAAGCTCCGCATATTTTTTTACAAAGCCGCAAACCTCCTGCGGCGTTGCGGCAATTTTTGCTTCGCATTTTTCGCACAGGTAACCGGCGTTGCGCACCTCCTGCCCCGGCAATGGGTCATATAAAATAAATTCGGTGCCGATAGCAAGGGTTTCTGCCGCGGTAAGCCCGCCGGCCTTGCTTATTACAATATCGGCGCTGCGCAGAAGCTGGGGCAGTTCTGCTATAAAATCGAGCACCATTACGCCGGGCAGCGCCATTTTTTTCAGCTTTTCGGCTAAGTTCCTGTTATGCCCGGTTACGGCGGCTATTTTTAAGCCCTTAATATCGCGGCATTCCGTAAGCGCGCGCAAAAGTTCCGGCATCGGCAAAAGGCCGTCGCCCCCGCCCATTACAAGGCATAAGGTATCATCGGCGGCATAGCCGAGCCTGCTGCGCCACTTTTCGCGCTCAAAAGGCGCGCTGAAGGCACTGCGCACAGGTATACCCGTTACAACGGCAGGTATGCCGAGTTCCGGCGGCGGCTGGATTGATTCGTCCGCCGTAAAATAAACATCCAGCCCTTTGTAAATCCACCAGTGGTGAAAGTTAAAATCGGTTATTACCGCACCTAACCAAAGCCCGGGCGCGCAGCGTTTTTTGTACTGCGCCATAACCCCCGCCGGCGTAGGATGCGTTACTATTACCGCATCCGGCGAAGTTTTTTTATGAACCCCTGCGCCAGATAAGAAAGCAGCAGGTTTAAAAAATCGCGCAGCCAGAAAGAATTATTGCCGGTGTTGCTCCAGTGGTACGCTATATCGTACAGCTTGGGAATGTGCTTTAAAATGCCGATGTAGCCGCCCAAAATAATGTTGCCCAGCCACTTCGGGAAGAAATCGAAAGCACTGCCGTTGACCACTTTAACGTTGCCGTGTTTTTTAAACGCCTCCTCCAGCGCTTCGGCCGCCATTTTATGGCCGCTGCCAAGCGGAGCCGAAAGCAGGAGTACTGTATATTTGCATGCTGATGCAGCCATTTAACGAACCTCTTGAAAAAATTTTGTAAAAAAACTTGAACCTGTTATCAAAATCATATATCATAAATAACAATTAGTAAAGAAATTAACCATAATTTTATATTTGTAATTTTAAATGGAGGCTATTATGCAAAAACGTTTACCTGTTGAACATTTTCATTTTCCTGTTGAAAAAATTAAATCCGGTTATTATTCGGACGCCTATTTTCTGCGTACCGAAGAAATTTTAAACGGCGATAACCACCACCCGCGCGTTATGATGCAGGTGTTTACCCGCGAAAATGTCGTTGTATGCGGCATTGACGAAACAATAGCGCTGATTAAAACCTGCGCCCACAATCCCGAAAACGTCACCATCCATGCCCTGCATGACGGCGACGAAGTTAAGCCCTGGGAAACCCTGATGACCATTGAAGGCGACCTTGCCGACTTTGCCCATCTGGAAACTGTTTACCTCGGCATTCTGGCACGCCAGAGCCGCATTGCCACCAACGTGCGCCGCACGGTAGAAGCTGCAAACGGCAAACCGGTACTGTTCTTCCCCGCGCGCTACGATACCTGGCAGACCCAGGAATGCGACGGCTATGCAGCCAAAATCGGCGGCATTAAAGGCTTTTCCACCGACGCCAACGCTCTTGCCAGCGGCGGCAAAGGTCTGGGCACAATTCCCCACGCTTTAATTGCTTCGTACAACGGCAATACTGTTGCCGCAACTGAAGCCTTTGACAAATATGTTGACCAGAAAATTGCCCGCATTGCACTGGTAGATTTTGACAACGACTGCGTGAACACCGCCCTTGCCGTTGCCCGCAAACTTGGTAAAAATCTTGCAGGCGTACGCCTTGATACCAGCGGAACAATGGTAGACAAAAGCCTGCTTGGCCAGCTTGGCATGTTTAACCCCACCGGCGTATGCAAGGAGTTGGTATGGAACGTACGCCGCGCGCTTGACGCCGAAGGCTTTGATTATGTAAAAATTATCGTTTCCGGCGGCTTTAACCCGGCACGCATCCGCGAATTTGAAGCAGCCGGCGTACCGGTTGACACTTATGCAGTTGGCAGCAGCCTGTTTGACGGCAACATTAACTTTACGGCCGATATCGTTATGGTAGACGGCAAAGAATGTGCCAAACAGGGACGCAGGCATTTGCCGAATCCGCGCCTGGAACTTGTTGACTAACACCAAAGCACTGCGCCATGCAGTGCATTTTTTTGTAAGAAAGAAGGCTTTTATTATGGATTTAAACGCTACCCCATCCTCGGAACGCATCCACATAGGCATTTTCGGCAAGCGCAATGCCGGCAAATCAAGCCTTATTAACGCCATTACAGGGCAAAACCTCGCCATAGTATCCGACACCAAAGGCACCACCACCGACCCCGTTTACAAAGCCATGGAAATTCTGCCGCTCGGCCCCGTTATGATTATTGATACCCCGGGTATTGACGACGAAGGCGAGCTCGGCGCGCAGCGTGTACAAAAAGCAGTACAGGTACTTAACAAAACCGATATTGCCATTATCGTTATCGACAGCACGCTTGGGCCTGATAAGGAAGATACGGCGCTGCTTGCGCGCATTAAAGAAAAAAAGCTGCCGGTTATAGCTGTTTTTACCAAAGCGGAAGCCGCAGCAGACCTAACAAATTACGAAAAAATCCTCGGCGTAAAATGTATGGCCGTAAGTTCCGTCAGCGGCAGAAATATTGCGGAACTGCGCACTGCCCTTGCCGCCCTTGTGCCGGATAAAAAAAGTACGCAGCAGCTTGTAGGCGACCTGGTAAACCCCGGCGATACCGCCGTACTGGTTGTGCCGGTGGACAGCGCAGCACCAAAAGGCAGGCTTATACTGCCGCAGCAGCAGGTTATACGCGGGCTTTTGGACGCAGGGGCAACGGCTTTTGTAACGCAGGACAAACAGCTCGAAAGCTGCCTTGCCGCCCTGAAAGAAAAACCGAAAATCATCATTACCGACAGCCAGGTTTTCGGCTTTGTTGCCAAAACGGTGCCAAATGACGTTTTACTGACATCATTTTCCATTTTATTTGCACGCTACAAAGGCGACTTAAAAGAAGCAGTGCGCGGCGTAAACATGCTGAAGCATATTAAAGACGGCGACCGCATTTTAATCAGCGAAGGCTGCACACACCACCGCCAGTGCGACGATATCGGCACCGTAAAACTGCCGGCGTGGATTAGGAAATTTACCGGTGCAGAACCTGCCTTTGAATGGACAAGCGGCACCGCCTTTGCCGAAGACTTAACCAAGTACAAAATGATTATTCACTGCGGCGCCTGCATGCTTAACGAAAAAGAAATGCAGCACCGCATAAGCTGCGCCAAAAATCAGGGCGTGCCCATTACCAATTATGGCATTGCCATTGCCTATATTAACGGCATCCTGCGCCGCACGCTCCAGCCCTTCCCCGATATTTTAAAGGAACTGGAATAAATAAAATATAATACCGCCAAATTAAAAATACATTAACTTTAAACAAGCATAAACTTTAAAAGCAGTACCGTTTATTGCGGCACTGCTTTTACTTTTGCATAAAAATAACAAAAGCCCTGATACTTAAATATCAGAGCTTATTTATCGTAAAAAAATTGTCAGCCATTTGGTAGCGCTAACGGGAATCGAACCCGTGATTTCGCCTTGAGAGGGCGACGTCTTAGCCTCTTGACCATAGCGCCGTAAAAAAATGGCTCCGGGACTAGGACTCGAACCCAGACAAGAAGATCCAGAATCTCCTGTGCTACCATTACACCATCCCGGAAGGAACAGTCATTATTATAGCAAAGATAAAATAAAATGCAACCCCTTTTTTGAAATATTTTTTACAAAAAAAGAGCTTCCCCTCTTCCCTCCTTTGGAAAAAGCAAAAAGGCGGAACGCCCCTGCGCTCCGCCTTTTTACTTTTAGAATTTCCAGTTAATTCCAGCACGGATATCGTAGGTCCGGCTAAAGTCGTTGCCCACATACCGTTCGGCATCGACATAGAAGGTCTGGTTCTTTCCAATGACCGTGCTGTAACCAAGACCGATGACCCCCCAAGTCCCGCGGCGGCTGCCCGCCGTACGGTAGGTGCCAGCCACAGTCCCACCTTGGGCGAGGCTTTCTGCCACAACATCATAACCGTCGATAAATTCGCGGAGAAGACTTGCTTTCAGGTATAGCTTGGTGTTCTTTTCCTTATCCATTTCATCTACAAGGTCAAAGCCGACGCGGCCAATGAGGCTCCAATCATGGTCCGCCGACACATGGATGCCCTGGGAGTCCGTAAAGTCATAGCCGCCAAGACCTTCCCAGCTTCCGCTTTCCTTGCCGCAGGCACCAGAGAGGCTGAAGCGATGCTTGTAGTTCTCCTTGTCGTCCAGGACCTTTGTGTAACCCAGTTCGTACGTGTTGCCGTTTACTTTGCCAATGCCGTCGACCCCGAGATTGCGGTACCCGAAGCGGATCCAACCGCCCTGGTCCGCGCCGGGCGTGAAGTATGTCGTATTGCCCGAACGCTTGGTGAAGGTATCAAGATCCGCCACGTAGCGCAGAACGATTTCATCGGATTTAGCCGGCGTTTTCGCGCCGTCGTTGATGCTGTCGATGGATTTGACGAGATACACGTTCTGCGAATTCTCGCCACTAAGATACATCGAAGCCACGTCCGCTGTCGTCGGTTTCCGGATGCCATCCGACGTGTCGCCGTTGTAGGCCTTGTTGTATTCGTCAGTCGCTTGGGGATCGTCCGCCACGTCGCGGCAGTCGACTTTGAAGGCGTCGCGGTAGATGCCGTTTGTCGTGTAGCTCACGGTCTTGCCGTCTCGGAAAGCATTTCTGCCATTTCTAGCGGTAGCAAAGCGGACGGCTTCGCCATCTTCCACCTGCTTGTCGAGCGCAGCAAGGTTCTTGACGACGAGGTTCTGCTCTGCTTCCGGTTCTTCGCCGATATAGAGCATGTCGCTGCTCACGCCGTCATCGCCGTCAAGGTCCATGTAGAAAGTCCGGGAATCATTCCCCAACGTGCCGATGCACAGGGCGTCACCGCCGTTTTCAAAGTAGACGTCGCCCTTCCCTGTGAGTGTTGTGACGGGCGAAGGACCCGTCATGCGCCAGGTCACGCCGTTGCCGAAAAATAAAAAAAGCTTCCTGACACAAGAAAAAGCACCCGTCGGGGAAACGGGTGCCTTTTCTTGAAAGGAAGTTGTTTATGATGATTTGATGGGGAAGATTGCAGCAAGGAGGGGTAATCCTTGCTACATGCCCAGTATATAAGATTCTTTCTTAAAAAGCAATAAAGAAAGAATGAACTATTTGTGAATTTGACTCGCAAGTCAAAAGGGATGACATAAATCCTTATGAAATCAATATGAAATAAGATCATTCCCTATTATTCACATTCTTTCCTGAATTTAATTTATCACGATAATTTATTTTATTAAGCAATAGGGAAAAGAGAAGTTTTCCTCGATTCATTTCGGTCTAAGATATGGGACGCAGAGGAAGAAAATCTCCTGCGGAAAAAGGCCCCTGCCGATTCCGGCGGAGGCCTTTTCCAGAAAGGAAGTTGTTTATGATGATTTGATGGGGAAGATTGCAGCAAGGAGGGGTGATCCCTGCTACAAGAAGAAGTATAGCCCAAATTCTTGTCAAAGAAAGGGCGCAGATTTGAACAGTTTGTGACAGCTAATTATCCATACCGAAATAGGTGAAGACGCTGTCCATGATGCTCTTGGCATTTTCCGGGCTAAAATGGGCCGCCTGGCTCATGACAAGGATGCCCTTCATTTGTTTTTGAAGAAGTTCATTGAAAAGGTCCTTATCAAGGGAAAGATTATCGCCGACAAGCCCCCCCTTACGGCAGCTAAGCGCCGTCAGGAACTTCAAGGTCTCCCCTTCCTTTTCGGCAAGAAAGAAAAGATAGGGATAGGCAGTAAGCCGTTTGACGAAGGCTGCGGCGGCTTCATTTTCCCATAAGTCTGTACCGCAGCTTGGATGAAAGACCAAAAGGAGACGGCTGCAGAATTTCCCAGCTTCCTGTGGATGGGCTCCAAAGTAATCCAACAGGGCAAAATAGCGGGCACTCTTCTTTGGATCATCCAATTCTTCCCGCGTCACTTGGAACTGAATGGTTTCATGACTGTCAAGATAGGATTTGATGTCATTTTCTTCCATGGAATTTCCTCCTAGCGATGTTTGATCATCATGGTCCATTGGCCATAGAACTTGATTTTTTCCCATGCACCGGGCCAATCTTCTTCGAGTTTCGTCTTGATTTTCCGTGTATTCGTGTCAACGAGCACGACCGCTTCAGGTACATTCTGGACCTTGCTGTACGTGGTCCATGGCATGATATTCTTGGCCGACCAGCTGTAATCCTTGGGAGCAAAGGCTTCCGTCTGCTCATCTGGAACAAGCATGGTCAGGGTCCGATCCGTATAGAACCATGTCGACGTTGGATATCCGCCGCCCCGTACGTAAATAGGCACATTTTCGGGAATCATGGTATTGATATAAAGTCCCACCCATTTTCCGGTCACTCCGCTCATAAGCGGCAGGGCCAGCATCTTGGTAATGCAGAAGAAGAAAAGATAAGTCAAAAGAATGGTCATGGTCATCACTTCCCGTACAGATTTACCTCGGAAGCGGTGGATGGAAAGGACCAAAAAGCAGCCTAAGAAGATGCTGACAAAGTAAAAGATATCCTTTGGATGGGAAAGCAGCCCCGGTGCCAGTTTCGGCAGATGGTAGGCAGCTGCCGCCAAGGCTCCATAAAAAAGGAGGTTCCCCCCAAGGACGCCTTTAAGGGAGAGGGCTTCTCCTTTTTCGACAAAATAAGAGGCCGTAAAAATACTGAGCGGCATCAAGATGGGATAGGTATAGGTAATGTATTTCGTTGCCATGCACTGGAAGAAAATAAAGATTGTCCCAATCCAGAGCAGCAGGTAGCCTTCCCGCGCAGAAGGCCGGACAAGATGGTGATCCTTCCACAAATAGGCCTTCAGCGCCCCTGGCAGCAGGCCAATCCAAGCATATGCATTCAACAGATTCACTGCCGTATAATACCAAATGACGTTATCCCGAGGATGCTCCGATACCGTAGCTCGCAGGAAATTCTGCGTACCAATGAACCCAGAAAGAAAGTCTGGATGCTTTATGGCCATGGCCACATACCAAGGGGCCCCTACAAGAAGAAACAAAAGGATGCCGCTTCCCAGTTTTGCCGATTTAAGTGAGGCAAAATCCCGGCGCCAGATAAGAAAGAGCAGGAAAATCAGGCCAGGAAGCAAAAAACCGATAGGGCCCTTGGTGAGGGTGGCTAGGGCTGCGCAGACATACATCCCGTAGTAATACTTTTTCTGCGGCGTGCTATAGCCCAAGTAGTAAAAAAGAAGGGCTCCATTCAAAAATAGGAAGAGCATGCCATCTGTAAGGACCGACTTCGAAATGGTAAAAAATTGAAGCGTCATGAGCAGAAAGACACCACTGAAGAATCCCACTTTTTCCCCGTAGAGTTTCCTGCCGCCCCAAGTCACCAGATAAAGGCCCAAAAGACCATAAAGAGAAGGGAAAAAACGAGCCCCAAATTCCGTAAAGCCAAAAAGTTTAAAGCCCAAGGCAATCATCCAATAGGCAAAAACTGGTTTATCAAACCAATACCTGCCATAAATCTGGGGGGATAAAAAGTCTCCACTTACAACCATTTCCTTGGCCGTAAGGGCATAGTTTCCTTCCACACTGTCTGTCAGGGGCAAGGTTCCATTGAGGTAGTATAAGAGCAGTACAGCAGCGAGCCAAAAAATGACCCAGTAGCGTTTTTTCATGGCGGTGCCTCCCAAAAAATAGATTGACTCAAGTCGATACTGCCTATTGTATCATTTTCCTAGGAAAAAGGACACTGCCCGGGAAATGAAGAAGGCACCCGGCAAAAGCCAGGTGCCTAGGGCTCAACAAAACCCGTTATTTTCCAATCATGGAGCCAAACAGGACGGATCCCAAGATGAGGACAATCCCGCCGCCAAGACGGGAAGAAAGCTGGGAATAAGCAATCAGTCCCATCCGGTGGGAGGCCCCCAATACGGCAAGGTCTCCTGATCCGCCGCGGTTTGCCATGCAAAGGCCAGCCGTGATGGCTGAATCAATCGGATAAAAACCAACCCACTGTCCGACAATGGCAGAACCCAAAATGGCGCCAACAACGATAAGGAAAGAAATGACGACGTTACTCAGCGTAATGGCCGCCATCAATTGGTTGAGGTCCGTATCCGCCCCAACGCCGACCATGATGGTCAGAACAAGGCAGGAGCTCATGAAAGACTGCAGGCGTTTTGCAGCGGCCTTGGTCTCTTGGGGAACCCAGCCAAGCATGGCCAGGATTGTCACAACGACAATCATCCAAGCAAAAGGATGGATGGCCACCCCAAAGACCGTTGGCAAAAGGGATTTACCAAGGAGGGTGCCAGCTGCATACAGGCTGATGGCCATAAAGAAAGCCCCGCCGATTTCCTTGATGGAAGGTACGGCATCATTTTTTTCCGCTTCGATATCAAGGCCCTTCCGGATCAAGGTTGATCCGTCACCCGTCCAGGAAGGATGTTTGCGGCCGATTTGATCCAATACGGCAGCCGAAAGGATGGCAAAGATATTGGCAATGGTAAGGACCGTAATGGCAAATGCATAATAATCAGAAGCCTTATGACCGGTCACGCTTTCATAGATCTGGGAAAGCGGTACAGCCCCTGCGCCATTGCCGCCGCCCATGATGGGAAGCACGTAGTTGAGGACAATCATGGATGGAGAGATGCCAAAGAAAAAGCCCCCTACAATGCCTAAACAAGCGGCGCCGATAAGGCCGCCGAAGATAGCGGGAAGATAGCCGGCAAAAGATTTAATGAGCAATTTCTTTTCCAGCCCCAAAATGGAACCGCAGATCAAAAAGACGATAAAAAAGCTCAGAAAGTCTGATTCATTCATCAAGTAGGAAACGGATTTCGCATATTGTTCGGGAATCAGATGGTTGGTAAACAAATAGGCCGATGCCAGGAACGACAGGACAAGCCCGCCCCCTACGTAAGAATTCCAGAAGGGAATCCGTTCCCCGATTTCATTGAAAACAATACCCATGGCAAGCGTCAAGGCAAAACCGCCGGCAAGGTCTGTCGTCAAGGATCCAGTCCATACCCCAGCAAAAATGATAACAATAAACCCTAAGCAAAGGGGCCAGGTGAGCCCAAAAGGGCGAAATGACTTGACTTTCTCATTTGACATAAACTCTCATTCTCCTTTACATTTCTTCTTTCCGTCTATTTTGAATAGACTTTACCTTAAATTATGATTAATTCAAGAGCGTTTTCTATCATAGTCATATGAGGGCGGAATGTCAAATCATTTACAATTCAGAATCTACCTGATGTTTTTCCATCGCAGTCAGGCACTGTGTGCCGATAACAAAAGAAAGGCCCCCTGTCGTCCCAATCCCCTATCCAGCAAAAGATAGAAGGGCTGTTTTTAAGACGCCATGAGGGTCATTCCTACATAAAAGATTCAGCTGGAAAAAGCGATATCCGGTTTCTATCAAAAAGCAGCTGCTCTGCTGGCGGGAAGGGCCAAAGAAAAGCCTGCAGCCTTTCCCAAAAGAACAAGATTTCCCATTTGAGTGCAGGGAGCCGCCTTTTAAGGAGCGCCCCGTGTCTTTTTCTAGCCTTCAGACGCAAACTGAAGCAAGAGCCAATCAGATTTTTTTCCACGTAATGAATTGCTGCTGGACCAACATCTGCAAAAAAACGATCAAGCGCTCATAAAGAGGATAAACCTGCTTCCCAAACCGGCTTTCCATCATCTGAGCAAGGTCCCCGACGTTCTTTTTCCCATCCATGCTTAGCCAAAGGGCACTGCCAAACGCATCAAGGTCAATATGGCTAACAGAAGGCCGGTTAAAAAAATCCTGGGCCAAGCGGGCGAAAAAGCCACGATGCACGACATGAATCGTAACAAGGCCCCCTTCATCCCGGGTCCATCGATACCCGCTGGTATGGCAAGGAATCCGGTCCAAGTAGTTTTCTTTTTCCTTTTTCATGTGCTTTCTCCAAAATCAAGGGATTGGTTTCTGTAATCTGCAGCCTGACACCCTACAGACAGGATTAGGGACGGGATTTCCGGCCCTTCTGGCAAGCTGCGTAGATGGTCGCCACAAGAAGGGCAAAGACGACAAGGCCTCCCACATTCCCCAGATTGATGGTTTTTGACATATCAAGGTCCAAATCCATGACGGCAAGGATGGCGAGCAAGATTCCGATCAGGCCTTCCCCGGCAATCAGACCGGAACTATAGAGTACGCCGGACTGAACACAATTTGTTCTTTCCGCGGCATCAGCAAAGTTACGGGATTCCATATACCGGCGCAGCAGCCCGCCCACCATAATGGGAGCCGACAGATGGATGGGAAGGTAAACTCCAATGGCCACTGCCAGAACAGGGATACCAAGGATCCACATGGCAAGGGAAAGGAATACACCGATAAGGACGAGATTCCAAGGCAGGTTCCCCAGCATGACACCTTCAACCACCATTTTCATGAGCATGGCCTGCGGAGCGGGCAGCTCAGCAGAACCATAGCCCCAGGCAGAATTCAACAGATACATGATGCTGCCAATGGCAATGGCTGAACAAATAACCCCTAGGATTTCTCCAATCTGCTGCTTCTTAGGCGTTGCACCCACAAGAAAACCCGTTTTGAGGTCTTGGGAAATATCCCCGGCAATGGCAGCCACGACACAGATGATGCCGCCGATGGAAATGGCCGTGACCATTCCCATGGCACCGTCATTGCCCGTATTCTTGAGCAGTAAGGTGGAAACCAGGAGGGTAGCAATGGCCATTCCGGAAACAGGGTTGTTGGACGATCCGATCAGCCCGACCATGCGGGAAGAGACGGTTGCAAAGAAAAAGCCAAAAACAGCAACCAGCAGAGCTCCAAAAGCATTGAGAGGAATCATGGGAAGGGCCCACAAGGCAGCAATGATGAAGAGAATTCCTCCAATCAAGGTCTTCATGGACAGGTCCTGTTCCGTACGCAGGGTTGATGCCCCATTCTGTCCAAAGTCACCTAACGCATCGTGGAAGGTTCGGATGATAAGGGGCAGTGATTCCAAAAGCCCAATGAGTCCGCCCGTTAAGACCGCACCGGCCCCAATATAACGGATATAGGTGCTCCACAGGGCAAAGGAACCGCCCTCGGCAAATAGCTCCGTCACGGTCACCTTGGCAGGGAAAAGCACTGCGCTGCCGCCAAATACGGCAATCATCGGCATGATGACAAACCAGGCCAGCACGCCGCCAGCAAACATGTAGGACGAAACCTTAAAGCCGCAAATATACCCCACACCGGCTAGGGCTGGCAGGATATCAAGGCCAAAGCCTGCTCCTTTATACCCTGGGACTTCCGTATGGACCTCGCTGGGAAACCACTTGAAGCCATCGGCAATGAACTTATAGAAGGCTGCAATCCCAAGGCCGGCAAAAACGGTGGACGCCTTGGTGCCGCCTTCTTCCCCAGCAATGAGGACTTCCGCACAGGCCTGGCCTTCTGGATAGGCAAGGACGCCATGTTCCTTGACAATCAGGGCGCGGCGCAAGGGAATCATGAACAAGATTCCGAGGACACCGCCAAATAGGGCAATCAGGCCAATTTCAAGCATGGAAGGCTCAGCAACGAGGCCTTCCTGAGCCCACATAAAAAGGGCAGGCAAAGTGAAAATGGCACCAGCTGCAACCGATTCACCGGCTGAGCCAATGGTTTGGACCATATTGTTTTCCAAAATGGAATCCCGTTTCAGGATGAACCGAGTGAGGCCCATACTGAGTACAGCGGCCGGAATCGAAGCTGAGATGGTCATGCCTACACGAAGTCCCAAATAAGCATTAGCCGCGCCAAAGACAATCGCAAGCACGGCCCCCAATAAGACGGAAACGGCCGTCATTTCCGGAGCAACGCGGTCAGCGGGAATGTAAGGGTGGAATGATTGATCTTCCATAAGGATTCCTTCTCCTTTCCAAACAGCGAACATGAGGACAAAAAAGCAGCTATGATTATAAAAAACGCGGGAAAGGGTCTGGGAAGGGGCAGCCGTTCCAGGCACAAGGCCACGTGGAATTTCTCTCCACAAAACACAAATGTCTATTTTTTACAGACATGATAAATTCCGTTGTACCGTTATTATACTTTTTCATATTTTTTAGGTCAATATTTTTTCACAATTTCTTTAATTCAAAGAAAATCACTTTTTTCACCCACTCCATTTGCTTCATTGGGAGCGATTTCCCTTCCATTTTTTCTTGATTTTCCTCAAAAGCTGCAAAAAAATTAGCCCTTGAAAAACAAGGGCCAAATGAGGGGTAAATTTAACTTATCGAATGCATTATAG